>JAEEGL016618426.1_pt1 | contig 11743 bp, 7 predicted proteins | sample 9134231 | NCBI WGS metagenome assembly JAEEGL01 (sample SAMN16246548, study PRJNA631951) | gut metagenome | biome: gut microbiome; feature: rumen; material: fiber-attached | host: Bos | place: Iran: Karaj | collected 2018-10
GTCGTCAGCGGTCCTGAGGAACGCCGGATCACCGTGACGCATCCCGAGGGCGCGATCCCCTGCGAAACAGTCCAGAAGTTCCTGGACGATTTCCTTGCCGGACATCCGGAGGCGGAGATCGACTTCATCCACGGGGAGGCCTCCGTCCGTACGCTGGCTCAGGCGGAAGGTACCGTCGGCTTCCTGCTGCCGGAGATCGATAAGAGCAGCTTCTTTGAGGACGTCAAAAAGCTCGGTGTGCTGCCCAGAAAAACCTTCTCCATGGGAGAAGCGGATGAAAAACGCTTTTATATGGAAAGCAAAAGGATCTGACCAAAAAAAGAGCAGTACGACTGCTCTCTTATTCCCGATATGATCTTTTTCCCGCTGCCGATGGCAGCGGGTTTTTTCACGTCAGTTCATAGGTCACCCGGACCGCGCGGGAAAGGAAACCGATATCGCTCATCTGCGCCGTTTCCGCTTCGTATTCCCTGTCATAGCTCTGCAGCAGCACGCTGTGATCGTCCAGGATCCGGATCTTTCTCAGACAGCGATGCTCCCTGTAATTCAGCAGCATCACAGCGCCGTCCACCGGGCTCTGGGCAGGCACGGTCAGCACGATATCCCCCCGGCAGATACGGAAGCCCCGCATGCTGTCATCCGGCACAAGATAATAAAAGACCTTATCCGGGTTAGCCCCTTCGATCCTCCCGTTTTCCACCGGCTCCAGCTTATAGCTGACCGGCTTCATCACGGCATTCATCACAGGCACGCGCTTCAGCACGCTCTGCAGGGCATCCAGCCAGACGCTTCCCGCAACGCCTTCGTCCTTCTCCTCTGTGGAGGCAACCCTGACCGCCGCCTTCGGCGCTGGCTTTGCCGCCACCGCCTGTGCCAGGCGCGGCTGCACCTGCGCCAGGTCGACTGTCGCCGCGATATCATCCAGCGTAAATTCCGCTTCTGTCTGCTGCTTCAGCCCGATGGTCTTCAGGATCCGTCTTGCCTGATCGTCCGCAATGATCCTGGTCCCGGCTTCGACCGCCTCCAGATAGCTTTCACTCACACCGCATTTCCGGGCTACCTGTTTTGTCGTCAGCTTCTGCCGGATCCGTTCTGTGCGGATCAGATCTCCCAGTCTGCTCATTCCGTTTCTCTCCTCATTTCCGGGTGCTGTTTCTTTCCCGGTCGTCCTTCCTGAATCATATCGGGAATGTTCTAAAAAAACAACAGAAATACAAAAAGAAGACAATCCTGCCGCTCCACTTTCCGGATCCCTGATACAGAACAAAAGTCTCAGCAGGAATTATCGTATCCGATGAAGAATAATCATTTATCTGTGCCTGCGGGTAACAGAGGAGTGAGGGAAAGGAGAGAAACCCATGAGCGATCTGACCCAGAGTGAACTGGACGAAATTGAGGAGTTTCAAAAGTACCAGTTTGATACCCAGCTGCTGATCGAGGGAACCGATCTGGATGACTTTGAGATCCGCGACTATATTACCGAACACTTTGAGGGCAATGAGCTTCTCGTTGTCGGCGATGAAGAGCTGATCAAGATCCATTTTCATACAAACGAGCCCTGGCTCGTTCTGGCTTACTGCGCCACCAAGGGCGATATCTATGATATCGTGGTGGAAAACATGTTCCGCCAGGCCAAGGGACTGCAGGGATGATGTTCTCCCTCCATGAAAAAGGAGCCCGCCGGCTCCTTTTTTTGTTTCCTTATTTTGCCTCGGCCCAGCTGCTTCCGGAATGTACCTCAGCGACCAGCGGGACCTTCAGCCGGATCGCGTTTTCCATGGCCTCCCTCAGCAGCCTTCCTGCCTCCTCCGCCTCCTCCGGCGGGCATTCCAGGATCAGCTCGTCATGTACCTGGGAGATCAGCCGGCTCCGCAGCCCATGTTCCCGCAGCGCCCGGTCCACCCGGATCATTGCCACCTTGATGATGTCCGCGGCCGTGCCCTGCACCGGCGTATTCATCGCGGCCCGTTTGCCGAATTCCCGGATCTGCGCTTTGTCGCTCCTGAGCTCCGGCAGATAACGCCTGCGGCCCATCAGCGTCTCCGCATAGCCGTTTTCCATGCCGCTTTGCGCGGTCTCATCCATATAGCGCTTGACGCCCGGATACTTTTCAAAATACTTTTCAATAAACTCCGCCGCCTCCTTCCGGCTGACGCCGGTATTCCGGCTCAGGCCGAAGCCGCTGATCCCGTAGATCAGGCCGAAGTTCACCGCCTTGGCGCGGGAACGCAGCTCCGGTGTGACCCATTCAGGCGGAACATCAAAAATCTCGCTGGCTGTTCTGGTATGAATATCTTCACCGTTCCTAAAGGCGTTTACCAGCGCCTCATCTCCGGAAAAATGCGCCATCAGACGCAGCTCGATCTGGCTGTAGTCCGCGTCCAGCAGGATCCAGCCCTTTCGGGGAAGGAAAGCCCGGCGAAGCTCCTTTCCCTCCTCCGTCCGGACCGGAATATTCTGCAGATTCGGATCTGAGGAGGAAAGGCGCCCCGTCGCCGTGGCGACCTGGTCAAAATACGAATGTACCCTGCTGTTCTCATCCGCCAGCGGGATCAGGCCCTCCACATAAGTGCCGTTCAGCTTGCTCAGCTGACGGTATCTCAGAAGCGGCTCTATCACGTCAGGCGCCTCAAAGCGCAGCCCTTCGAGGATCTCCGCCGAAGTGGAATAGCCCTGGCTTGTTTTTTTGCCGTGGGGTAGTCCGAGCTTTTCAAAAAGGACCTCTCCAAGCTGTTTGGGGCTGTTCAGGTTGAATTCTTCCCCGCAGGCCCTGATCACGGCAGCCCGCTTTTCCGCGATCTCCGCCGTGTATTTTTTCCCAAGCTCCCTCAGGAAAGCGAGATCCACCGTAAAGCCTTCCTTTTCCATCCGGAAAAGGGTAAAGCTCAGCGGCATTTCCACCTCCGTCATCAGCGGAAGCATTCCGCGGTTTTCCAGCTGCTCCTTCTGCCACCGGTAAAGAGAGCATACTGTGGAAGCATCCTCAGGCAGGTCCGGGTAAAGCGCCTTCAGACGGTAGCTTTTCTCCTGCGGATTCATCAGATACGCGCCCAGCTCCGTATCCCAGGCAAAGGATTCCGGCAGGGAAGTCCCTGCTTTATCCATCATATGCAGCAGCTTTTTCCCGTCATGAACCACCGCTTTTTCATTCTTCAGAGCGGAAGCAAGCCCGGTAAAAACCTCCTCCGGGGCCAGACCCGGCGTCAGCAGATCTCCTCCGAGGGAAATCACGCAGCGGGCTCCGCTTTCCTTTGCCAGGGAAGCCGCCGCGTCACCGATGTACACGCACAGGGCGCCCTCCAGGCCGGCCGCCTTCTTCAGCCAGGTCTCCAGCTCTCCCGGCGTACTGACGGTTTCTTCTTCAGCAAAAGGCAGCAGATTTTCCGCGGAAAAAGGCTTTTCCGCTTCCGGAGACGTATTTTTTTTCTGCTTTTCCGGCTGTACGACCTCTCCCGCCGCTTCCGGATCCAGTCTTTTGATAATGGTAAAAAGCTTCAGCTTTCGAAGCGCGGGAATGCCCTTCCGGAGATCCGGAAGCGCGCAGTCCTCCATGCTGAATTCCACAGGCGCGTCCCTCCGGATGGTTGCCAGCTCTTTACTGAAGCGCGCCTGATCCGCCCACTGAGCCAGCTTTTCACCCAGCTTGCCCTTTACATTGCCGGCGTTTGCCAGCACATTCTCCAGCGTTCCGTATTCCTGCAGGAGCCTGACCGCCGTTTTATCACCCACTCCGGGAACGCCCGGAATATTATCGCTGCTGTCGCCCGCCAGTCCTTTCCAGTCCGTTACCTGATCCGGTGTAAAACCGTATTCCTCATAAACCTTTTCCGGTGTAAACAGCAGTGTTTCGGTAATACCCTTCCGGGTAAACATCAGCTCCGTTCCGTCGCCGACCAGCTGCAGCGCGTCCCGGTCTCCGGTCAGCAGAAGAGGTCTTACTCCCTCCTTTGCGCCCAGCAGGGAAAGCGTCCCCAGCAGATCATCCGCTTCCCATCCGGCAAGGGAATACCGCCTGATGCCCAGATCGTCCAGGAGCTGCGGCCCGGTGATAAACTGCTGCCTCAGTTCGGGAGGCGTTTCCCTCCGTCCGGCCTTATAATCCGGATATACCGTATGGCGAAAGGTCGGCGCGTGTTCATCAAAACAGACCGCGAGATATTTCACGTCCTGCTCCCGGATGACCTTCAGCAGCATATTCAGAAAACCGTAGATCGCGTTCGTATAGATCCCGTCCGCATCCATGACCGGAAGCGCGTGAAAAGCCCGGTGCATCAGGCTGTTTCCGTCGACTATCAGAAAGGTATCCATCATTCCGGATATTTCTCCTTTTCCATCTTTTCGGAATCATTATATCGGATCGTCCGGTTTTCGTCCATTCTTTTCAAAGCCGCCAAAACATGATATAATCCGCTCGTATGATCAAACCGTTATTCCGGTGGAAGGGGGGCTTCCGGCTGTGGCATATTCCGTCGGCGCCGTATCTCTCGGATGCAACAAGAACCGGGTAGACACCGAATCCGCACTCGGCCTGTTAAAGGAGCGCGGCTTCAGGATCACCTCCGATCCGGCAAATGCCGATATTCTGATGGTCAATACCTGCGGTTTTATCGAATCCGCCAAGGAAGAATCCATCGATACCATTCTGGAAATGGCGGAATATAAAAAGACCGGACGCTGCCGTCTGCTGGTCGTCACCGGCTGCCTTGCCCAAAGATATGAAAAGGAACTGCTGAAGGAACTGCCGGAGATCGATCTTCTTCTGGGCGTCAATCAATACGGCCGCCTTGTGGATGCCATTGAAAAGTCCATGACAGGCGCCCGGCTGAGCTTCTGTGACGATGACGGCTCCTATTTTGAACAGCGCCGTGTGCTTACCACTCCTTCCTATACCGCATATACACGGATCGGGGAGGGCTGTTCCAACCGCTGCACCTTCTGCGCGATTCCCCTGATCCGCGGCAATTACCGCAGCAGAGAGGAAAACGCGATCCTTCAGGAAATCCGCCTGCTTGCCGGGCAGGGCGTCCGGGAGCATATCCTTGTCGCTCAGGATACCACCCGGTGGGGAACGGACGGCGGCGGGCATTCCCGGCTTCCCTCCCTGATGAAAAAGGTCAGCGAGATCCCGGGTGTTGAATGGCTCCGCGTGCTTTACTGCTATCCGGATGAAACCAGCAGCGAGCTTCTGGACGTTCTGGCAGGAACGCCGAATATCTGTCCGTATCTGGATATTCCTGTCCAGCATATCAATCCCGATATTCTGAAAAGGATGCGCCGCCGCGGCACCAGAGAGGATATCCTCCGCTGCGTCCGGGGAGCAAAAAGCAGAAACCTGACTCTGCGAACCAGCCTGATCGTCGGTTTTCCGGGAGAAACGGAGGACCAGTTCAAAGAGCTGATGGATTTCGTGGAGGAAGCCGAATTCGACCGGATGGGCGCCTTTATGTATTCCGCGGAAGAGGGCACTCCCGCAGCGAAAATGCCGGATCAGATTCCGGAAGAAATCAAACAGGAACGCTTTGACCGGCTGATGAGGCTGCAAAGCCGTATTTCCCTGAAAAAAAACCGTCTGCGCGTCGGCTCCACGGAAAAGGTACTGATCACCGACCGGAATGAAGAGGGCATGTATCTCGGCCGCAGTATGCGTGAGGCACCGGAAACGGACGGGGAAATCGTTTTTACCTGTTCAGAAGGCTCGCCGGTCCCCGGCTCCTTTATTCCTGTGAAAATAACCGGAGCCCGTACCTACGATCTGACAGGTGAAGCCTGAATTACCTTAAAAACGGGCATATGCCAGCAAGGAGCATGCAGTGAATACGCCAAATAAGCTGAGTCTGATCAGAATCGGATGCATTCCTCTGATCGTCCTGATGATGTCTCTTTCCGAGCCGTGGTGCCGGTGGGCTGCTGTTTTTCTTTTCGCGTTTGCTTCCTTTACTGATTTTCTGGACGGTCATCTTGCCCGAAAACACAACCTGATCACAGACTTCGGTAAATTTATCGATCCCGTCGCGGATAAGCTTCTCGTTCTTTCCACCTTCATTATGCTTTCAGATCAGAAGCTTTTGCCCGCCTGGTTCATTATCGTTATTCTTGCCCGTGAGCTGGCGGTAGACGGTTTAAGGCTTGTGGCAATGACAAAAAATCTTGTTATTGCCGCCGGTCCCTTCGGTAAAATCAAAACCTTCAGCCAGATGCTCCTGATCCTGTACCTGATGGTTTTCCGGCTTCCGTTCATCCATTGGCTCACCCTTGTTTTTGCTGTATGGGTCCTTTTTGCGACCGTATACAGCGGAATCGATTATTTTCTGAAAAACCGTTCCGTATTTGCTTCCTGAAAGGGTTTTCCACAGTTTTCTTTTTCACAGCCTGTGAATTCTGTGAAATCGTTGGATTATTTTTCCGGTTTTCCGATTTTATCATTCCCGGCTTCTTCTGATTCAATTTTTTTGGACTCGAAAAAAGGGTTTTCAGGAACGGGGATGGAAGATTAACAGGACAGGCTGTTAATAAATCGGGACTTTTCCACAATGTTTTTTTTCCTGTAAAAGACCGATTTTCAGGCATTCGCAGTTTTTTCCACAGATTTTACAGCCACTGCTACGACAACGGCTTTTATAATATATTTCATATTATTATTGTCGTCATCTATGACCGACGGAAAGACGAGGAATCTGTATGATATTTACCATGAATACCCAGGACCTTCTTGAAGGTCTGAATACCGTCACAAGAGCTCTTTCTCCGAGGCCGGCGAAACAGATTCTGGAAGGGGTTCTTTTGGATGCAGGGGAAAACAGAATAACCCTGACCTGTTCGGATGGAGCTCTTTCCATTGAGTATACGAATATAGCGGATGTACAGGAAGAAGGCCAGGCAGTTCTTCCGGGCAGGCTTTTTACGGAGCTGATCAGAAAACTTCCCCAGGGTTCCGTAACGGTAAACGTTTCTGACGGACATCTGGCAAACATCCGCTGCGGAAAAAGCAGAAGCAACCTTTCTGTTATGAACGCGGCGGAATATCCGGACATCGTGCAGCTGTCTTCGGGTTCTGTGATCAAAATCCCGCAGAATAAATTTAGGGACATGATCAGCCATGTGATTTTTGCTATCGCTACCGATGAAAGCAGACAGATTTTAACCGGCTGCCTTCTGGAGGTCAGCCGCAGCGAGGCGCGGCTGGTAGCTCTTGACGGTTTCAGGCTTGCCATGCAGAAGCTGTTCCAGCCCTTTGAACTGCCGGAAGGAAAGGACGTTGTAAAAGCGATCATTCCCGGAAAAGTCCTCGGGGAGCTTTCCAAAATCCTTCAGGATGACGAGGATTTCTGCACCATGCTGATCGACCGGAACAGAATGCAGTGCACCTTCGGAAATATCCGGCTTTCATCTGTTCTGCTGGCGGGAGAATATATCGATTACCGCAGGATCATTCCCACAGAGTTCAGAACCGAAGCAAAAGCCAACAGGATGGCGGTACAGGACGCTATTGACCGTGCCAGCCTGATGGCCAGGGAAGGAAAGAACAATCTGATCCGTATGAGCTTCAGGGAAGATACGCTGAAAATCACTTCCAATGCAGAGCTCGGTGACGTGGAGGAAGAAACAGACGCCTCGCTGAACGGGGAACCGATCGAGATCGCTTTCAACGCAAAATACATTATTGACGTGATCCGAAATGTATCGGAAGAAGATTTGTACATGAAATTTAATACAAATGTGAGTCCCTGCGTAGTTGTTCCCCAGACAGGAGATTCCTTTACCTATCTGATTCTTCCTGTGCGTGTATTTCAATAACTTTTTCGGAAGGAAATAACGGGAAAGCGGATGCTTTCCCGTTTTATCAATCATGAAGATCAGGGAAATCAATCTTGTACAGTTCCGGAATTATGAAAGACTGACGCTGCGTCCGAAGGACGGGATCAATCTTTTTTTCGGAAAAAACGGCTCAGGCAAAACCAATCTGCTTGAAGCGATCCATTACTGTGCCCTTGGAAAAAGCCACAGGATCAATAATGATCAGAATGCCGTTATGAACGGGTACAGGGAAGCATCCTGCGCGCTGGATATTCAGGGCAGGATGTCCGGGTTTCACATCAGACTGAAGCTTCAGCCCGAGGAGACTGTAAAAAAAAGTGTCTGGATCGATCAGAAAAAAGTCAGAAAATTTTCTGAAATGATGGGATGTTTTCAATGCGTCATTTTTTCTCCTGAGGATCTGGGTCTGATCAGGGAAGGACCAGCCGTACGCAGACGTTTTCTGGATATGATGATCAGCCAGGTCAACAGGAAATATTTTATTGCGCTTCAGCAATACCGCGCGGCAATGGAACAGAGAAACGCCATTCTCAGGTTATGCAGGCAGACCGGCAGAAAACCGGATCCGGCGGTGGAGGATTTTGAAGCCATCATGGTTTCTTCCGCGATGACCGTTACGGAGGAAAGAAACCGGTATGCCGGAATGCTGATGGAAAAAGCAGCAGAAACATACAGCGCGATCAGCGGTCAGGACCGTGAAATATTCAGTATGCTTTATCATTCCTTCCTGAAGGACAGGGACGATCCTGAATCAGAATATCAGAAACAGCTGAGAGAAAGCAGAGAAGATGATATCCGGCAGGGGATCACCACATGCGGTCCCCACAGAGATGATCTTGTTTTTATGCTGAACCGACGGAATATGAAGCTGTATTCTTCCCAGGGACAGATCCGGACGGCTGCCCTCGGGATCAAGCTGTCCCAGCTGAATATCCTGCAGGAAATCAGCGGAGACAGTCCGGTCCTGTTACTGGACGATGTAATGAGTGAACTGGATAAAGGCAGAAGAATGAGGCTTCTTGAAAGGATCGGGAACACACAGACCTTTATCACATGCTCGGATGAAAGCGATCTGGATGAATTCAGTGAAAGCAGGGTTTATGACGTTTATTCAGAAGACGGAAAGGGATATATCCGTGAAACCGGCATGAAACAGGAAACAGAAACGGAACAAATAACTGATCCTGATTTTACATAAAAAGAATGTTTCACGTGAAACAATGATCGGGAGGAAAAAATGCCAGTCTGGACGGACGATCAGCTGAGAGTCATTCATTCCGGAGCAAAGGAGATACTTTGCGCGGCTGCCGCCGGAAGCGGGAAAACAGCCGTTCTGGTAGAAAGAATCGTCAGGCTGATATCAGAGGGAGCCGACCCTGAAGAGTTTCTGGTCGTAACCTTTACCAACGCCGCAGCGGCGGAAATGAAGGAAAAGATCAGAAACAGACTTCTTGCAGACCGGAAGAAACCGGAAATCAGAAATGCCCTGGATAAAATAGAATATATGCAGGTTTCCACGATCCATTCCTTCTGCCAGAAGCTCATCAGGGATCAGTTTCAGTTTCTGGAGCTGGATCCGTTTTTTCAGATCTGCGATACAAGCCAGAGAAAACAGCTTTTCCACGATGCTTTCAGGGATGCCTGCGAACAGCTGCAGAAAGAGCAGGATCAGGATTTTTTATTCTATAAAAAAATGTTCACGGTGCAAAAAGCGGAAGAAACGGCAGAAGAAGTATACCGTTATATCATGTCGCTCGCCCATCCGTATGACTGGCTGGAAAAAGCAGTGCGATCCGTACCTGTGAATATGGACCAGGATCATCCATGGTTCAGGACCGTGATCCTGATGGTAAGGGAGAAACTGAATAAAGCGGAAATGATCCTGAACAGACTCTATAAAATGCTGCAGGAAGATTTTGTTCCTGACGGATACAGGGAGATCTGGAAAGAGGACTGTGAATTGTTTCACGTGAAACAACAGTATATTGAAGCCCCGGGAGGGAAAATGGAGAAAGCTTCTTTTACAGAGCTGCCCAGAAAAAGACTTTCCGGTGAAGAAGCGGAATGGCGGGACAGATACAAACAGGAAAGGGAAGCGTTTCGAAAGCTGATCGGAGAAACAGACGACCTTCTGATGGCAGATCCGGAAAAACTGAAGAAGGAATTCCGGACGGTCAGCGATGAACTGAGAGGACTCGGAAAGCTGACCGCATATACGGGAAAGATATTCCGCGAAAAGAAAAGACAAAAAAACCTGGTGGATTTCACGGATCTGGAGCATGAAGCGGTCTGTGTTCTTTCTGATGATAAGTGCAGAGAATCGCTTCAGAAAACATATCGGTATATTTTTGTGGATGAATGCCAGGACGTGTCTGCCGTACAGGATGAAATTATCCGGCTTCTTCATTCTTCGGAAAACAGCCTTTTTATGGTGGGAGACGTAAAGCAGAGCATCTACAGATTCAGGCTGGCGGATCCAACGCTGTTTCTGGAAAGAATGAGGGAATATACCGCAACGGCGTCAGACAACAGGGAATGTATATATCTTCGGGCCAATTTCCGTTCACGTCCGGAGATCCTTCAGACAACGAATACCGTTTTCCGGTCTGTGATGAAAGAAAGCGTAACGGAGCTGGATTACACAGAACGGGAAGAGCTTGTTCCCGGAAGGATCACATCGGGCCGCGAGCCGGTTTTTGTTGATATTCTCTGTAATGACAGTGATGACGGATATTCCATACTGTCCGCAACAGCGGATCATATCGCATCGCAAATAGGAATATTGCGAGGGGAGGAAAAGGAAAAGGGAAAAAAATACGAGTACAGGGACTGCGTGATCCTGATGCCCGCTGTTAAAGGAGACGGGCAGAGGCTGGCAGAGCTTCTCCGGATCAGAAATATTCCGGTCTTTTTTGACGGTGACGCGGAATACTATCAGATGCCGGAAATACTGAGCGTCCGCGCGCTGCTGGAGCTGATAGATAATCCGACCATGGATATTTCACTGATGTCCGTGCTCAGGGAAGTGCCATTTTGTTTTACGGAAAAAGAACTGAGCGTGATCAGACTGAAGCTTCCGGATAAAAATATTCCCTTCTGTGCCGCCTTTGCCGAGTGCAGCAGGGAAAAGTCCGAATTCGGAGAAAGGTGCAAAGCGGTTCTGGAAAAGCTGCATCTGTGGCATTCCGTATCGGAGAGCATGAATCTGAGTGATTTCTTATGGTACCTGTATCAGGAAACGGGCTTATACTATGTCTGCGCATCGGAAACGGACGGAGCGGCAAGGCAGGCAAATCTGCGTATGCTTTGCGATCAGGCGGTCAAAGCGGAACAGAGAGGGATCCTGACGGTCAGAGATTTTCTTTCCTATATGCAGAGCCAGCAGGTATCCGGCGATCAGAGAAGCGCATGCCTGCTGGGGGAAAAAGATGATATGGTGCGGATCATGACCGTGCATAAGAGCAAGGGTCTTCAGTTCCCTGTCGTGTTCTGCGCAGGCCTGAACAAAGCGCCCTTCGGGAAAAAGGCGGGAAACGTCAGTATTCATCAGAAACTGGGCATATGCGTTCCCTTTAAGGATCCGGATCACCGTATATCGAGAAAAACGGTTGCGGATGAAATTTTCTCCTGGCAGAAAACGCGGGAGGAGCGGGCGGAGAAAATCCGCCTGCTGTATGTGGCAATGACCAGGGCTCAGGAAAAGCTGTTTATGATCATACCAAAGCAGGCGGAGGCATGCTGGTCGCTGCCGGACTGTGACTATCGGATCGTTTCGGCCGTGGATTATACCGATTGGATAATGCCGCCGTTAAGAGATCAGGATGAAAAAAAATCCACAGGTTGTTCACAGGCTGAAAACCCTTGGAAAATAAGTACTTTCGACTGTAATCAACAAAGAATTGTGGAAAACATCGAGGTTATCCACAAC
>JAEEGL010966851.1_pt1 | contig 11742 bp, 10 predicted proteins | sample 9134231 | NCBI WGS metagenome assembly JAEEGL01 (sample SAMN16246548, study PRJNA631951) | gut metagenome | biome: gut microbiome; feature: rumen; material: fiber-attached | host: Bos | place: Iran: Karaj | collected 2018-10
CGGAGCTGTCCCGGGAGCGCTGGAAGGGGCTTTCCCTATATCTCCACGAAGACTGCCGCACCCGCGGCTTCCGCCGGGGTGGCGTCCTCCTCCTGTCGCCCTACGATGAATATTTGATCGGCTACAAGAGCCGCCACGTGGCCGTCCATCCTGACCACAGCCACCGCGCCCACAATAACACCGGCAACTTCTGGCCGGTCGTCCTCCAGGACGGTGAAGTCGTGGGCAACTGGAGCTGTGCGGGCGGCCGGGTGCAGGTGGATGTCTTCCATCCCGATGCCTGTCTCGACCCGGAGGCACTGCAGCGACAGCTCCGAAAGTACGAGCTCTTCGCCCGTCCGCTTGGATAATTGGCGGAAGGTCGCTAACTTAGCGGGCCAATCCGGAACTGTCCAGAACAATGAGTTTTACGATCAAGCACCCCGCCAACGACGGGGGAATGAATGCGAGAATCCGGCGCCTCCGGCAGGAGAGCGTCAACACGCCCGCGACCCTCACCATCGAACGCGCCCTCATCGAGACGGCCTTCTACAAGGAGAATTACGGCAAGTATCCGATCGCCGTGCTCCGTGCGAAGAACTTCTATGAAATCTGCGCGAAGAAGACCATCTACATCGGTCCCGACGAACTCATCGTGGGCGAGCGCGGCCCGCGGCCGAAGGCGGTTCCCACTTTCCCGGAGTTGACCTGCCACAGCGTGGAGGACCTCCACGTGCTGGATACCAGAGAGTTGCAGACCTATCACATCAGTCAGGAAGACATCGATACATACGCCCGCGAGGTGATCCCTTACTGGAAGGGCAAGACGCAGCGCGAGCGGATCTTCGGACACGTCTCCAAGGAGTGGGAGGAGGCCTACCATGCTGGCGTCTTCACCGAGTTCATGGAGCAGCGCGCTGCCGGCCACACCGCCATGGACGGCCGGATGTACCGGGAGGGCCTCCTGGACATGAAGGCCCGGATCGCGAAGAACATCGCCGCCCTGGATTATATCAACGACCCCGAGGCCACGGACAAGCAGCAGGAACTCGAGGCAATGGCCATTTCCTGCGATGCCGCCATCCTCTTCGCCGAGCGCCACGCCGCCCTGGCGGAAGAGATGGCCGCCGCCTGTCCGGATCCCGTCCGCAAGGCGGAACTGGAGAAGATCGCCGCCGTCTGTCACTGGGTGCCTGCCCACGCCCCCCGCGACCTCTGGGAGGCCATCCAGATGTACTGGTTCGTCCATCTCGGGACGGTCACGGAATTGAACGGCTGGGATTCGATGAATCCAGGCCACATCGACCAGCACCTCTATCCTTTCTACGAGAAGGGCGTGCGCGAAGGGACCCTCACCTATGACCGGGCGAAAGAGCTCCTGAGCTGCCTCTGGATCAAGTTCAACAACCAGCCGGCCCCGCCCAAGGTGGGCATCACCGCCCGGGAATCCGGCACCTACAACGATTTCACGAACATCAACATCGGCGGCGTCGACCGGAACGGCCGTTCCGGCGTGAACACGCTCTCCTATATGATCCTCGAGATCCAGGAAGAGCTCCACGAACTGCAGCCGGGCCTGTCCATCCACATCGCTGAGAATACACCGGACGAGTTCCTGGAGGCCGGCATCAAGGTCATCCGCCTGGGCCACGGCTATCCTTCCGTGTTCAATCCGGACACATACGTGAAGGAGCTGGTCCGCCAGGGCAAATCCCTGGAGGACGCCCGCGAGGGCGGCTGCTCTGGCTGCATCGAAGTCGGCGCCTTCGGCAAAGAGGCGTACCTGCTGACCGGCTACCTGAACACGCCGAAGATCCTGGAGATCACGCTGAACGACGGTGTGGACCCGGAGACGGGCAAGCAGATCGGCCTGAAGACGGGCGATCCGCGCAGCTTCAAGACCTATGAGCAGCTGTACGACGCCTGGCACCGGCAGATGGTGTATTTCGTGGACCTCAAACTTGCCGTGAACAACTACATCGAGCGGATGTTCTCCCTGTATGCCCCCGCCACGTTCCTGAGCCTGTATATCGAGGACTGCATCGACAAGGGCAGGGACTACTACAGCGGTGGTGCGCGCTACAATACCACCTACATCCAGTGTACGGGCCTGGGCACCATCACGGACTGCTTCACGACCTTGAAGAAACACGTCTTCGAGACGGGCCGCTACACGATGGACCAACTGCTTGCGGCCGTAGCCGCCAACTGGGAGGGCGCGGAGCCGATGCGCCTGTATATCCGCAACCACACCCCGTTCTTCGGCAACGACGACGCCTACGCCGACGACATAGCCGTGCGCGTGTACGACGACCTGGTGCGCGCCATCGAAGGCCGGCCCAACACCCGCGGCGGCAAGACGCAGCTGAATATGCTCTCCACCACCTGCCACAACTATTTCGGCCAGGTGTGCGGCGCCTCCGTGAACGGCCGTTTCGCCCATTTCGCCATCTCCGACGGCACTTCGCCCGCCCACGGCTCCGACACGAAGGGCCCGACCTGCGTCGTGCGCTCCCTCGGCAAACTGGACCAGACCAAGAGCGGCGGCACCCTGCTGAACGTCCGCTTCGTGCCGGCCCTTCTGCGGACCGACGCCGAGGTGAAGAAACTGGGCAAGCTCATCCGCGAGTATTTCAAGCTCGGAGGCCACCACATCCAGTTCAACATCGTGGACACCGACACGCTCTGCGACGCCCAGCAGCATCCGGACGACTACCGGGATCTCCTGGTGCGCGTGGCCGGCTATTCCGACTACTTCAACGATATGACGGCACAGCTGCAGGACGAGATCATCGCCCGCACGCAGAACGAAGACCTCTAGGGATCAACCTCCGATCGTGGCTGCCAGCCCGGCGGCCTCGAACTGCCGCAGACAGCGGTCTTGGACGTCCCTGGCCGGGGCGGAGAGGGCCAGTTGTCCGGGATTGTACGTGGTGCCGAGCCGCTCGTGCTTGCCCTTCCCGATGTCGTGGTAGGGGAGTAGGTCCACGCCTTCGGGCAGCAGGGGCAGGGCGCGGAGGAAGTCCGCCGTGGCAGCGATATCCGCCACCGAGGCATTGACTTCCGCGATGAGCGGGATGCGGATGCGATAGGGATGTCCCGACTCCGCTATCAGGCGTATGTTGTCCAGGATCTGTCCGTTGGGGACGCCCGTATACCGCTCGTGCCTGTCGGAATCCATCACCTTCAAGTCGATAAGGAACAGCTCGCACTCCGCGGCCACGGCGCGAACGGTGTCCGGGCTGGCAAAGAGCGTCGTGTCCACGGCGCGGTGGAAGCCGCGCCGGCCCAGCTCCCGGAGCAGTTGCAGGGCGTAGGCCGGATGCATCAGCGGCTCGCCGCCGGAGAGCGTCACACCGCCGCCGCTGTCCGCCATCATGTCGCGCTCCTTCTCGATCTCGGCCATCAGCTCGTCGAGCGGCCATTCGCGGCCGCAGATCTCCATCGCCAGGGCGGGGCAGGCCTCCGCGCAGGCCCCGCAAGTCAGGCAGGGCCGCCCGGTAGGCCTGATCCCGTCCGGGGTGAGCGCGATCGCTCCCTCCGGACAGGCTTCCACGCAGGCGGCGCAGCCGATGCATTTGGCGCTCTTGTACAGCCTTTGCGGTCTGTCGGACCAGCTCTCCGGGTTGTGGCACCACACGCAGCGGAGCGGACACCCCTTCAGGAAGAGGGTCGTACGGATGCCGGGTCCGTCGTGGATGGCGTAGCGTTTCAGGTCGAACAGAAGGGCCATAGCACAAAGTTAGTGTTTTTGGTGCAAAACTCTTATCTTTATGGGGATGAATATCGTGCATCACCATATCGAGCTGGGCTCCGGCGAGCCGCTGATCCTCCTCCACGGCAATGGGGAGGATGCCGGTTACTTCGTGCACCAGATGGAGCCTTTTTCCCGACATTTCCGGGTGATAGCCGTCGACACGCGCGGCCACGGTCAGACCCCGCGCGGCGAAGCGCCGTTCACGATCCGCCAGTTCGCCGAGGATCTGCGGTTTTTTATGGATACGCAGGGGATCGTGAAGGCCAGCATCCTGGGCTTCTCCGACGGTGGCAACATCGCGATGGTCTTCGCCCTGAAGTATCCGGAGCGTGTGGACCGGCTCATCCTCAACGGTGCCAACCTGGATGCATCCGGCGTCAAGCGAAGCGTGCAGATCCCCATCGAAATCGGTTACCGGATGGCCAGCCTTTTCGCGCGTCGGAGCCCCGAAGCCCGGAAAAATGCCGAGCTGCTGGGCCTGATGGTCAACGACCCGGACGTGAGGCCGGACGAACTGGGCCGTATCCAGGCCCCCACGCTCATCATCGCCGGAGACAGGGATATGATCAAGGAATCCCACACCCGCTTGATCGCGGCGCGCATCCCCGATGCCCGGTTGGAGATTATCCCGGGCGATCATTTCATCGCCAACAAGCAGCCGGAGGCCTTCAATGCGGCCGTGCTCTCCTTTCTGCTGCGATGATTGGTTAAGAGGCCAGGCAGCCTTCCAGGAACTTTTCATCGCCCGGGAGGGAGATTTGTGATAAAGAATCAGGTTGTTTTTTTTGTTTCAGAAACAGATATTGATATGAGCGAGGAAATGAAATTTCGTCCGATGAGACGTTTCAAACAGGAACTCCCGGAGCAGGAGTGTGTGGACATTCTGCAGAATGCCTACAGGGGCTTCCTGTCCGTCATCGGCGATGGCGGGTATCCTTATTCGCTGCCCATCAACTTCGTATATGCCGACGGCCATATCTGGTTCCACTGTGCGCTGGAGGGACATAAGATGGATGCCCTGAAGGCCTGTGACAAGGCCTGCTTCACGGTGATCGGCGAGCCGGTCAGGGAAGAGAACGACTGGTGGTACCACGTGAAGAGCGTCATCTGCTTCGGGCGGATCCGCGTCGTCTCCGACGAGGCGGAGCGCCTGGCCAGGCTGCGCCAACTGGGTGCTAAATACTTCCCGGAAGGATACGATATCGACGGGGATATGACGAAGAATGCCCCGCGGGCCGCCGTGCTGGACTTCACGGTCGAGCATATGAGCGGCAAGCGAGTCCGGGAGAAATGACGGGATTTCAGTCTTCGGCGAACTGTTTCAGGTCAGCCTCGTCCAGGCGCTGCACTGTCCAGTCCGACAAGGGCTTGGCCCCGATGGAGCGGTAGACCGACAGGGCGGATTCGTTCCAGTCGAGGCAGATCCATTCCATCCTGCCGCAACCCCTTTCCACGGCGATTTTGGCCACGTATTTCAGCAGGGCCTTGCCGTAGCCCAGTCCACGCTTCTCCGGGAGGACGAACAAGTCTTCCAAATACATCCCTTTGCGTCCGACGAAGGTGGAGAAGTTGTGGAAGAACAGGGCGAATCCGACCACGGTGCCGTCCTCCTCGCCGAAGACCACCTCGGCGGCCCGTTCTACGAACAGGGATTGACGGATGGTGGCCTCGTCGGCCACGACATCGGCTGCGCACTTCTCATAGACGGCGAGTTTCTTGATGAACTCGAGGACGAGGCCTGCCTCGTCAGGCCTGGCCGGCCGGATGGTGAATGTTTTCATCGGGGTTTCTCTATGGGCAATTCTGGATGATCCGGCGACAAATATACGAATTCCCCGGCTGATTCTTTCTCGCCAAAAAATGCTATATTTACATCGACGATGTGTAACTCATAAAAAAGCGTGAATATGAAAAAGTATGTATGCGACGTGTGCGGGTACGAGTATGACCCTGCAGCCGGTGATCCGGACAACGGCATTGCCCCCGGAACGGCTTTCGAGGACATCCCTGCGGATTGGGTCTGCCCCGTCTGCGGTGTCGGCAAGGATGAATTCTCTCCTGCGGAATAAAGCGCCGCTTGCCGGTTTACGGAGCCGGTGATTTCCCAAGGAACTCCGAAGGTGTGATCCCCGTCTTTTTCCTGAACAGACGGGTGAAATGTTGTGGATAGTCGAATCCCAGCAAATGGGCGGTTTCATTGATATTGTGACCGTTCATCAGCAGATTCTTGCCCTGCTCAATCACGAAGGAATGGATGTAGCCGATGGCTGTGCCGCCGGTTGCCTTGTGTATGACATCGCCCAGATAACGGGCTGAATAGGCGAGTTCGCCGGCGCAGTACCTCACGGACGGGATGCCCAGATCCAGTTGCCTGCCGTCCAGGTAGTATTCGCGGAGCAGCTGTTGGAAGCGCTTGAGCAGGTCCGAGGCCGTCCTCTCTTCTTTGGAGAGCTGGCGCAGGTAGATCCGCTGGCAGTATTCCAGGATGAGCCGGATGTAACCGAGGATGACGGCACGCGGTGCCGTGGAGTCGGCGTTTTCCTGCAGTTCGTGCCGCAATTGGATGAGCAACCGGGTGATCCGGTCCCATTCCGCAGACTCCATCTTCAAGGTCTCCGTGGCAAAATAGGAGAAGAAGTGATAGTCCTTCATCCTGGTCTCCAGGTCGGTCCCGTGCAGGAGTTCCGGCGAGAACAGCAAAGCCCAGCCGCTGAGGTGGATCCTTTCTCCGTCGTCTTCCTTCCCGCCGACCTGTCCGGGCTCGACCGCGATGATGGAGCCGTCTGCCGCCTCGAGCATCTTCATCCCGTAGGTGAGGTTCTTGGGGAAGTTTCGCTGGATGAACAGGCCGTAGACGCCGTAGCGGTTCAGGCTGGAGTGGATGGGCGACACTTCGTCGTAGTGGATGACGCTGACCAGCGGATGCAGGACGGGCGCACCGACGAAGCGGGTATAAACATTCGGGTCCGAGACGGATAAAAGATTCTTCATATCACCTGTAAAGGTAGGAAATTTCTTCGTCTGGTCCAAGAATCTGCGAAATTGGTAGAAATTTGACAAAAAACGGTAAATGACTTCCCTGCGAGCATCCTATCTTTGCAAAAACGTTGAGGATGAAACTCTTGAATCTCTTGTTGGCTGGCTGTGCAGCTCTCGTTTCAGTCGCTGCATCCTGCACGACGGATCCGCTTCGGTCGGAACCGGCTACGGAAACGCCGGTGCAGAACGGCAACGGCGGGCAGGGCGATACCGGCACTCCGCAGAAGCCAGAGACGACCGGGAGCAAGACGCTGGTCGTCTGGTACAGTTTCACCGGGAACTCCACGGCCATCGTCCAGGCGCTCCGGTCCCATATCAAGGCAGACGCCTTGGAGGTCAAGCCGGCGGAAGCGGGCCTCGATTATGCTGCAAACAATTATGCCATTGGCAGTTCGCTGATTGCCGCCATCCGCGAGCATCCCGCATCCGCCTCCTCCTATCCCGCTGTCAAGGAAGTCGAAGTGTCCTTCGACAACTATGACACCATCCTCATCGTGACACCGCTCTGGTGGAGCCAGATGGCCGCACCAATGCAGAGTTTCCTCTTCAAGTACGGCGCGAAGATGGCCGGCAAGACCATCGGTCTCGTCGTCACCAGCTCCAGCAGCGGCATTTCCGGCGTGGAGCAGGATGCGAAGCGGCTGATCCCGCAGGGCCGGTTCCTTTCCGAAAGCCTCTGGATCCGCTCCGCCCAGGTCGGCAACGCGAAGGAACTCACGGCCGCCTGGTATGACAAGCTGTTCCCGGACAATGACAAAGAAAGCGCTATGAAAGTGAAAATCACCGCCGGTGGAAAGAGCTTCACCGCCGACATCGAAGATTCCGAGACGGGCAAAGCCTTCCTCGGGAAGCTGCCGATGACGCTCGAGATGTCCGAGCTCAACGGCAACGAGAAATACTGCTACGGCGTGTCCCTGCCCAAGGATGATAAGCACTATGCCAACATCCAGGCCGGGGACCTGATGCTCTACAGCGGTGACTGCATCGTTTTGTTTTACGGCACTGCCGGAGGATACAGCTATACCCGGATCGGGAAGATTGCGGATGTGACAGGGCTCGCCGATTCCCTGGGCAAGGGGAGTGTTTCCGTCAAATTTGAGAAGCAATGAAAAAGACAGTATTCAGTTTGATCCTTATGGTCATCGTTTCGCAATTGGCCAGCGCGCAACTGACCATCAACATCCGGTATTCCGGGCAGGACGGCAGCGCCCGGAAATACGTGGAGGAAATGGAAAGCAGCGGGATCGCCGCCCGCATCCGTGCCATCGAAGGATGTATCCGTTACGACTATTTCTTCCCGGCCGATGATCCGGAAGGTCTGCTGCTGATTGATGAGTGGAGCGGCCAGGAAGCCCTGAACCGCTACCACGCGTCTCCCGCGATGCAGGAAGCCGCCGCCTTGCGCGAAAAGTACGGTCTGGGCAACAGGACGGTCCGGATGTACACGCCGATGATGCCCGGAAGGCGGCAGGATCCTCCCCAGGAAAACGGAAAACGATGAGAAAACTGACACTTGCATTGGCGGCTATGTTATGCACGGCTTCCGGGCTGTGGGCACAGATAGATGTACACAGCCATGCCATCACGGCATCGTATATGGATCTCATCAAGGCCCATGGGGCCGAGATGGACGAAGGCTTCCCGATTCCTGGCTGGAACGTGGAGGAGCATCTGGCATTCATGGACCAGGCCGGGATCGAGACCGCAGTCCTGACCATGCCGGCGCCGCAGCCTTGGTTTGGGGATGGTGCCGAATCCGCGGCATTTTGCCGCAAGTACAACGAGGAGTGCGCCGCGCTCAAGGCCCGGTATCCCGGTCGTTTCCTTTTCTGCGCCGCCCTGCCTTTACCGGATGTGAAGCGGTCGGTGGAAGAGGCGGTCTACGCGCTGGATATCCTGCATGCGGACGGCGTGAAACTGGCCACCAACAGTTATGGCCAATACCTGGGCGATCCGGAGTTGGAGCCGCTGATGGATGTGCTGAATGCGCGCAAGGCCGTCGTCATCATCCATCCGCACAAGCCATCCGCCGTGAACGACAAGTTGATTGCTGAAGTGCCGCTGGCTTCGTACGAGTATCTGGCCGAAACCACGCGGGCTATCCTGAACATGGTTGCCCATGACGTCCTGGTCCGCTATCCCGGCCTCAAGGTCGTCGTCCCGCACTGCGGCTCCTTCCTGCCGAACGCGCTCCCGCGTTTCTAGGGCCTCCTGCCTGTCATGGTGGGGCAAGGGTATATGAAGCCGGTCGATGTGGACGCCAACATCGCCCGCCTGTATTTCGACCTGGCCGGTGCCGCGACGGATGATGCCATCCGCTCCCTGCTGACCATCACCTCCGCCGACCATCTGCTCTATGGCTCCGATTATCCCTATGTCGCCGCCCCGGCCCTGGTGGCTGCGAATGCATCCCTGCGGCAGCGGCTCCCTGGCCTTGGCCTGGATCCTCAGGCTGTTCTGGCGGACAATGCCCGCCGGCTCTTCGGCGCCGACATTCCCCGGCGGGAATATGGCGAAAAACTGGTCAGGCTGGCGGAGATCGAGGTGGTTCCGGACAAACTCGAAGCGTATCTGAAATACGCAGCGGAGGTTGGCCGCGTGTCCATGGCGACGGAACCCGGCGTCATCGCCCTTTTCTCCATGCAGGACGAAGCCGACCCCTGCAAAGTGTACATCCTGGAAGTCTATGCCGATCAGCAGGCCTATCAGGCACACATCCAGACCGTCCATTTCCGCACCTACAAGGAAGGTACGGCCGACATGGTCCGTTCCCTCCGACTGATCGACACCATTCCGCTGGTGATGGCGGAGTTCGTGAAAAAAGCCCGATAATCAATACGGTTGAAAATGACTTTGAAAACAAGAATCGGGGTGCTGGCCACCGTCCTTGGTGGGAGCCATTCCCCTGTGCAGACGGTCGACTTTTCCGTCTGGCCCAAGGGCGAGCCCAACACCGCCTATGCCCGGTACTTCACGGGCAACAGCTATCTTGCCCCGATGGAGGGCGGCATAGCCAACGTTACTTTCGAGCCCCGCTGCCGCAACAACTGGCATATCCACCACAAGCAGGTGCAGGTCCTGATCTGCGTCTCCGGACGCGGCTGGTATCAGGAATGGGGGAAAGAGCCGGTCGAGATGACGCCCGGTACCATCATCGCCATTCCTGCTGAAGTCAAGCACTGGCACGGCGCCGCCGAAGACTCGTGGTTCCAGCACCTGACCTATCACAAGGATGTGCAGGAGGGGGCGAGCAACGAGTGGCTGGAGCCGGTGACGGACGAGCAGTACGACCGGGTCAACGCGACTCCGAGAGGAGAATAGCGCGGATCCTCTTTTCAGATAACTGGCTGTTTGACGGGGAAAGTCGTGTTTTTTAACAACTTTCCCCGTCACCCCTCTCTGTCGTCGCATTTTTTTGCTACATTTGGGGTATGTTAGTCAAGTGTATTCTCCTGATCCTGTTCTTTGCCGTGATGATCGGTGTCGGCATCTATTGCCGCCGGACCGCATCTGACGTACAGGGTTTCGTCCTGGGCAGCCGTAACGTCGGCTCCTGGCTCACGGCTTTCGCCTTCGGCACATCTTATTTCTCCGCGGTCATCTTCGTGGGATACGCCGGCCAGTTCGGCTGGAAGTACGGCCTTGCCGCCACCTGGATCGGCCTCGGCAATGCCATCATCGGCTCATTGCTGGCCTGGCGGATCCTGGGCCGGAGGACCCGACTGATGACGCAGCACCTGCAGAGCGCCACGATGCCCGACTTCTTCGGTAAGCGCTTCTTCAGCGATGCGCTCAAGGTGGCCGCTTCCGTGATCGTGTTCATATTCCTCATCCCTTATACCGCGTCGCTCTATAACGGCCTGTCGCGCCTGTTCAGCATGGCGTTCAACGTGGATTACGTGTGGTGTGTGCTGGGAATGGCCGTCCTCACCGGTGTCTACGTGCTGGTAGGAGGGTATATGGCTACCGCCGTCAACGACTTCATCCAGGGTTTGATCATGCTGGTGGGCATCTGCGCCGTGATCGCATCCGTGCTCAACGGCAACGGTGGCTTCACCACAGCGGTGGAGAGCCTCTCGCACATCCCGTCCGAGACTGCGCCTTCCCTGAACGGCGCGTTCGTCTCCTTCCTGGGACCTCAGCCCATCTATCTGCTGGGTGTCGTGCTGCTGACCTCCCTGGGCACCTGGGGCCTGCCGCAGATGGTCGGAAAGTTCTACGCCATCCGCAACGAGGCTGCCATCCGCAAGGGCACGTTCATCTCCACCTTCTTCGCCATCATCGTGGCGGGCGGCTGTTATTTCCTGGGCGGTTTCGGCCGGCTCTACGGCCAGAGCATCGAGTACACGGCGTCAGGCACGCCGGTCTACGACAGCATCGTCCCGTCGATGCTCGCCTCCCTGCCGGACCTGATGATCGGCGTGGTGATCATCCTGGTGCTCTCCGCCTCCATGTCGACCCTCTCCTCGCTGGTGCTCACCTCCGGGTCCACGCTGACCCTGGACATCATCGACCCGGCATTGGCCAAGGTCCGCAAGGGCGCGCATATGGATGACCGCAGGCAGCTGCTCTGCATCCGCCTGCTCGTCCTGTTCTTCATCATCGTCTCTTCCGTGCTGGCCATCGTCCAGGCCAAGAGTTCCGTGACCTTCATCGCCCAGCTGATGGGTATTTCCTGGGGTGCGCTGGCCGGTGCCTTCCTGGCTCCGTTCCTGTACGGTCTTTACTGGAAGCGCACGAGCTCCGCATCGGTCTGGGCCTCCTTCATCGTGGGCGTGGGCGTGATGTGCGGCTGCATGTACTGCACCTTCACGGGCAAGACCTTCATCAACCCGTACTTCACCTCGCCGATCAACGCCGGCATGCTGGCGATGCTGCTGGGTCTGGTGGTCGTACCCGTCGTGAGCCTCTGCTCCAAGCAAAGCCGGAAGGCGGAGGTCGACGAGATGTTCAGCTGCTACAGCAGC
>JAEEGL011071897.1_pt1 | contig 11742 bp, 4 predicted proteins | sample 9134231 | NCBI WGS metagenome assembly JAEEGL01 (sample SAMN16246548, study PRJNA631951) | gut metagenome | biome: gut microbiome; feature: rumen; material: fiber-attached | host: Bos | place: Iran: Karaj | collected 2018-10
CCGAGCCTGGACTATATGATTTGCAAAATACCGCGTTGGGACCTGACCAAGTTTGCCGGAGTGAGCCGCCTGATAGGTTCCAGCATGAAGTCGGTGGGCGAAATCATGAGCATCGGACGCAGTTTCGAGGAAATGATACAGAAAGGTCTCCGCATGATAGGGCAGGGCATGCATGGTTTTGTGGGTAACGAACACATCCATTTCGACAATGTGGAAGAGGAGTTGCAAAATCCTACCGACTTGCGCATTTTTGCCATTGCTCAGGCGTTGGAAGAAGGCTACAGCGTGGAGCGCATCGAGGCACTCACCAAAATAGACAAATGGTTTCTGGAACGTCTGAAGCACATCGTGGACCTCAAACTAAAACTGCAATCGTACAATGCGCTGGATGAACTTAGCGATGATTTCCTCAGTGAAGTGAAAGCCGCCGGATTCAGCGATTTCCAGATAGCACGCTTCGTGCTGAAACCCCAGGGCAGCATGGAGAAGGCCAATCTTGAAGTGCGCCACTATCGCAAGCAGCATGGTATATTGCCTGCCGTGAAACGCATCAACACGGTGGCCAGCGAGCATCCCGAACTGACCAATTATCTCTATCTGACCTATGCCGTCGAGGGTCACGACATAGACTATTACAAAAACGAGAAATCGGTCATTGTGCTCGGTTCCGGTGCCTATCGCATCGGGTCGAGCGTGGAGTTTGACTGGTGTTCGGTCAATGCCATCAATACGGCACGCAAGTTAGGCTACAAGTCCATCATGATAAACTATAACCCTGAGACCGTATCGACCGACTACGACATGTGCGACCGCCTCTATTTCGACGAGCTCACCATGGAGCGCGTGCTCGATGTGATTGACTTGGAAGAGCCTCGTGGCGTCATAGTCAGCGTCGGTGGACAAATACCGAACAACTTGGCGATGAAACTCTACCGTCAGGGTGTTCCGGTGCTCGGCACTTCACCCGTTGACATCGACCGTGCTGAAAACCGCGACAAGTTTTCGGCCATGCTCGACAAACTGGGCATAGACCAGCCGGCTTGGCGTGCCCTGACGTCGCTGGAGGATATCAAAGAGTTTATCTCCGAAGTGGGATATCCCGTGTTGGTACGTCCCAGCTATGTGCTTTCCGGTGCCGCCATGAATGTCTGCTACGATGACGACGAACTGCAGCGCTTCCTGGAGATGGCCACGGAAGTAAGCAAAGACTACCCCGTAGTGGTTTCCAAATTTATGCAGAACACGAAGGAAATCGAGTTTGACGCCGTGGCCGACCATGGTGAGATTGTGGAGTATGCCGTCAGCGAGCACATCGAATATGCCGGCGTCCATTCCGGCGACGCCACCATGGTGTTCCCGGCACAGCACATCTATTTCTCGACCGTGCGGCAAATCAAGAAGATTTCGCAGAAGATAGCCCGTGAACTCAACATTTCCGGTCCCTTCAACATCCAGTATCTGGCCAAAGACCGTCAAGTAAAGGTTATCGAGTGCAACCTGCGGGCCTCGCGCTCCTTCCCGTTCGTCAGCAAGATACTTAAGCATAATTTCATTGAGACAGCTACCAAAATCATGCTTGATGCCCCCTACACCCGTCCGGAAAAGAGCGAGTTCGACATCGACCGCATTGGCGTCAAAGCTTCCCAATTCTCTTTTGCCCGTTTGCAGAACGCCGACCCCGTACTCGGTGTCGATATGTCGTCAACAGGCGAAGTGGGTTGTTTGGGTGATGACTTCAATGAAGCTCTTCTCAATGCCCTGTTGGCTACCGGTTACCGTATGCCCCGGCGTGCCGTGCTTATCTCTTCCGGCGGAGCCAAAGGCAAGGTCGATCTCCTTGAGCCCGCCCGCCGTTTGGTGCAAAAAGGCTTTACCGTTTACGGCACCTCCGGCACGGCCCGTTTCCTCAACGATAACGGCGTCACGGCCCAGGCTGTGGCATGGCCCGACGAAGCCGGCGAGAACAATGTGCTCAGCATGATAGCCGACCACCGTTTCGACCTTATTGTCAATGTGCCTAAAAACCGTACCAAGCGTGAACTGACCAATGGCTACCGTATCCGTCGGGCTGCCATTGACCACAACACACCCTTGATGACCAACGTCCGTCTGGCCAAAGCATTCATCGAAGCCTTTACCACTTTGGACGAAAACGATCTCCAAATCAAGAGTTGGCAGGAATATTTATAAATCAACAGAAATAACAATGAGAACAACTCGTTTCTTTGGCACTTGGTCTGTTTGGGCCTGTGCACTGGTCGCACTGCTTGTTATGGCAAGTTGCGGCAGCAAATACAAGTATGATACGGTCAAGGACGACCCCACACAAACACGTATCTACACCCTGCAGAATGGACTGAAAGTCTATTTGAGTCCCAGCAAGGATGAGCCGCGCATTCAGACCTACATTGCCGTGCGCACCGGTTCTAAGAACGACCCTGCCGAGACCACAGGCCTGGCCCACTATCTGGAACACCTCATGTTTAAGGGTACAGATAAGTTTAGTGTGACTGACCCGGTAGCTGAAAAACCTCTGTTGGATGACATTGAAGCACGTTACGAAAACTATCGTAAGCTCACCGACCCGCAGGAACGGCGCTTGGCCTACCGTGCAATTGACAGTGTATCGCAGTTGGCTGCCAAGTATTTCATACCAAATGAATATGATAAACTGATGGCAGCTATCGGTGCCGAGGGTTCCAATGCTTATACCAGCAACGATGTTACCTGTTACACGGAAGATATTCCTGCCAATGAAATAGAGAACTGGGCCAAGATTCAGTCGGACCGTTTCATGAATATGGTCATCCGCGGTTTCCACACAGAGCTTGAAGCTGTCTATGAGGAATACAACATCGGCCTGGCCAGCGACCAGCAAAAACTATATACGGCGCTTATGGCCAAGCTGTTCCCGAACCATCCCTATGGCACCCAGACCACCATCGGTACGCAGGAACATCTCAAGAACCCCTCCATCATCAACATTAAAAACTATTTCAATAAGTGGTACCGCCCCAACAACGTGGCCATCTGTATGGCCGGCGACTTCGACCCCGACAAAACCATTGCCATCATTGACAAATATTTTGGTGCATGGGAAGCCGGTAACGACGTCGAACAGCCCACTTTCGCCCAGCAGCAGCCTTTGACTTCGCCTCAGGACACAACAGTGTTGGGACTCGAAGCCGAAACGTTGTGGCTTGGCTGGCGTTTTGATAAGGCCAATTCTCTTCAAATGGATACCTTGCAGGTCTTGGGACAAATGCTTAGCAATGGTGTCGCCGGTTTGATTGACCTGGACCTTACCAGTCAGATGAAAGTGCTCGAGGCTTGGGCCGGAGTGGATGCCATGATGGACCATTCTGCTTTCATCATGGCCGGCACACCGCTTCAGGGCCAGTCGCTGGAGCAGGTGCGCGGGCTCTTGCTTGAGGAATTGGCAAAAATCAAGGCAGGAACGTTCTCTGACGACCTTTTGCCCTCTGTCATTAATAACATGAAGTTGCAATACTTCAATCTGCTGGAGAGCAACCAGGCCAGGGCTGACATGGCTGTTCAGGCCTTCATCAATGCCACCCCGTGGGAACAGGAAATACGCACCCCCGACCGTTTGGCATCATTGACAAAGGATGACATCGTCGCCTTTGCCAACCGGCATTTTGCCGACAACTACGTGGCCGTTTACAAACGTCAGGGCGTTGACCCCACACAGAAGAAGATTGACAAACCTGAAATCACGCCTATACCGACCAACCGCGATACTGTCAGTCAGTTTGTTAAGGACATTCAGAATGCCAAGGTGAAGCCCATTCAGCCGCAGTTTGTCAACTTCAAGAAAGACCTTGTCTTTGGCGAAACTTCCCAGAAACTGCCTTACGTTTATGTAAAGAACAACGAGAACGGCCGTTTCGAACTCGTCTTCCGCTACGATTTTGGTTCGGAAAGCGATGTCCGCTACGACTATGCCGCGCGTTTCCTCGACTATGTTGGCACTGACAGCCTGACGTCGGAGCAGCTGAAACAGGCTTTCTATAAATTGGCCTGCACTTATAGTGTCCAAGTAAACCGTAAAAGCATAAGCGTTAATCTCAGTGGTCTCAGTGAGAACATGTCGCAGGCTCTTCAGTTGCTTGAACATCTTCTGGCCTGTGCAGAACCTCAGGCCGAGGCCTATGCCCAGTTTGTCGCTCTGGTGGCCAAGGAGCGCCAAGATGCCAAACTTAACCAACGTATCAATTACCGTTTCCTCTGCGACTACGGACTCTATGGCGCCTACAATCCTTCGCGCAATGATCTTTCTCTAGCCCAGCTCCAAAGCATGTCGCCCGGTGAGCTCACCGACCTGTTGAAGACCATTTCGCATTTCCCCCACACATTGCTCTATTACGGCCCGCTTTCCGAGAAAGAACTGGCTGCCGAGGTTGACCTCTGCCACAAGGTGCCCACCACATTTGCGCAGGTACCGGCAGCTAAGCCGTATGTTTTCCAGACTACAGAGCAGAATGAAGTGTGGTTGGCGCCATATGCCGCGAAGAACATTTACATGCGTATGCTCCACAATGAGCAGCGTCCCTGGAATCCCGATGAAGCCGCGCTCAAGGCCCTATTTAACGAGTACTACGGCGGTGGCATGAACACCATCGTGTTCCAGGAACTGCGTGAAGCCCGCGGCTTGGCCTATAATGCCTATGCCAACTATGTGGAGCCCGATTTCAAGGGGATGCCCGAGTATTTCTTCACCCATATCATCACACAGAACGACAAGATGATGGACTGCATACGCCAGTTCCACGTCATTCTCGACACTATCCCCGAGAGTCAGGCCGCCTTTGCCATTGCCAAGGAGTCGCTCACCAAGCGTCTGGCCAGTTACCGTGCCTCGCGCTTTGGTCTTATCAACACCTGGCTGCAGGCCCGCGACCTCGGCATCGACTACCATCTGAACGAGCGCATCTACAAGGCACTGCCGTCGTTGACCCTGGCCGATGTCGTGCGTTTCGAGAAGGAAAATATCGCCAGCAAACCCTATCGCTACCTCATTCTCGGTGACGAGAGCGAGCTCGACATGGCAGCGTTGCAGGCCATCGCCCCCGTGCGGCGCATCTCCACGGAGGAACTTTTCGGATATTGACCGTCGTGCTGCCCCGGCAGCCGTCATATGTATTAACCGCCCCGCTGCAGTTACGTGCAGCGGGGCGGTGTGTTGTTTTCTCTCCCGATGGCGGGCCCGTGGCTTATGCCTGGTCACCTTCGGGATTGGAAAAGAGCGTTTTGGCGTTGATGAAGCGCATCTTTCCGTTGCTCAGGTTGAAGAGCGACTGCAGGTGACCGCTTTTGCGGAAATGTACCCGCACGCTCTTGATGTTTTCCTCGCTTGCCGCCTCCTCCGTGGCCGACGGGCGGCTGGAAAACCTCACGTGGAACGACCCCAGGTCGCCCAGGCGCACGCTCTGCCCTTGCAGCAGATGGTTGGCCACATGTTGCTGCAGGCTGGAGATCACGGCCAGGATGTCGTGGCGTGTCACGGTGCTCTCTGCCGACATCTCCCCGGCCAGGTCGTCGATGTTCACATGCCCCAGGCGTACGGGAGCCACGTAGTAGCCCACGTTGCCGTTGCGGGGATTTTTTCTTTTGATTGTCTGATACGTTAACATGGTTTTATGGTATTGATTTGGTTTTGCCCGGAATGGTGCCGGGCGCACGTTTCTGTTCGGTTTGTGATGCAAAGTTAGTGCGTTCCACTGCCCGTTGCAAGGCTTTGTGCCGAAAAGGTGAACTACAAAATGGAACTCCAGCAGAAGTCTGTTGTAAATCAGATGCATGTGTCTGCCAGGCCCTTCAGTACAGACCGGATGGCAATTCGTGAGGAACGAAATCGGCGTTAGTCCGGCCTATATCCGCTTTTGTTTTTCCCAAATCCGTTTTCGGTGGCTTTCCCGGCCTTTCTGGAATCTCCAGATTGTCTGGTCTGGCCAGAAAGGCCTGCCTTTATGAGAAAAAGCGGTGTCGGTAGGAGAAAAGGTTGGGTAGGGTAACGTAGAAATAAAAAAAGAAACGTCCCGGACCGGGGCGTTTCTTTTTGGCTATTAGTTTCAATTAGGCTATCTCAGCGGGAAGAGGGCGATGCGCAGGGTGGTGCACCCGTAGGGAATGAGTTGGATGGTTTCCTCGGGTTCTTTGCTGGTGGTCATCTGGTCTGAATAGGCGATGGGGCCGGCAGAACCGTTGTAGAGTGTCCATTCGGGCACGCGGACCGCCTTTGTTTCCAGTGTGATCGGTGCACCGGCGCGGTTCCACGGGTTAGAGGCCATGGGGGCATTGTGACGTTTCAGAGTAAAATGTGATTCCAAGTCTTTCTCGCTGAGGAGCGTCTTGCGAAGGGCGTAGTTCCAGGGAGCCGACGTGGTGACGGTGTAGTAGGTCTTGCCGTAGCGCTTGTGCTGTTCGGGTGCGAACTCGTGTTGTTGCCACTGTTCGGGCAGGCTGAGGGCGTAGAACAGCGGGCCGCGTTCTACAACGGCTCCGCCGCCGTACCAGCGCGAAATGCGGACCGACTGGGGCAACTGGAGGGTGAGTTCATCACCGTCTTCCCACTGGCGTGTGAGGGTAATCATCTGGCCGGTCTTGGCTCCGACCTGCACTTCCTTGCCATTGAGCATGACGGTGGGTGACTGGCACCAGGCGGGGATGCGCAGGGTGAGGGGGAAGGAGGCCTTGCCGTCTTTGAGGGTAAACTGGAAACGGACGGTTTCGTCGAAGGGGTAGTCGGTGGCTTCACGGATGGTCACTTGCGTGTTCTCGCCCAGTGTGGTGCTCACGCTGCAAGGGCCATAGACGGGTGCAGCCAGTCCGCCGTCGGGCGTGGCGTACCACAGGTGGCCGATGAGCTTGGGCCAGCTCTGGTGCATGTTTGAAGTGCAGCAGGGGTAGCCGTTGAGGGTGCCGAAGAGTTGGTCGGTGTCGGTATGGGGCGTTGAGAAGGGCCGCGGGGCGCGTGAGATTTCGACCTGGTTGAATTGCTGGAAGTATTGGCGGGTCATGTAGTTGTCGTCAACCTGGGTGGGGAGGGCATTGTAGGCGATACGCTCGAGCTGGTCGGCCCATTTGACGTTGCCTGTGATGGCGAGAATCTGTTCGAGAGAGAACATCATTTCCACGGCGGTACAGAGCTCGGAGCCCAGCGTGGGGTCGCCGTAGCGCAGCAGTTCGTCGCCAGCCCACAGCCCTGTGGGCAGGCCGATGGTGGTACGGATGTCGCGCATGGCCTGGTCGAGAGCAGCGAGGTGGTCGGGATTTTTGGAGTATTGGTAATAAACGGCAGGCTCCTTGAAGCCCTGGGCGAGGTTGACACAGTGGAGGCTGAGCTGGCGGCGCAGGTGGTTTTCTTTAAGGAAAACACCCGTCCAGTCGAAGGTCTGCTTGTGGATAAGCTCGCCCAGTTCCAACAGGAAAGGTTCGCCGGTGATGTTGTAGAGCCAATAGACAACCATGAGGTTGTCGCCACCGCGGCGTTCTCCCCAGAAGGTCCAGTGGCCAAGTGGATTTTTTGGTAACTCCTTGAGCTGGTATTTGAAGTAATTGGTCATAAACGGAATGACACGTTTGTCGCCCGTGGCGGAGTAGTATTGCTGAAGTATTTTGAGAACAACCATCTTTGGCCACCAGTCGCGGGCATTGTTGCGCTGCAGGCCTTCTTCGTAGCCGCGGTCAGTTTTAGGACCGAAGTAGCCTTCTTCGTCCTGTGACGACAGAATCCATTCAATCCAAGGCTTGACTTTCTTAATCATTTCCTTGTCGTTGAGAATGTAGGCCAGGGGCAGGAGTCCGTCTATCCAGTAGGGGCCACGTTCCCATACGTCACCGTCGCCGCCGAGCCATCCGTTGCGCGGTCCCATGACCTCTGGGTAGATTTCGTCGAGATGGCCCGTGAGGCCGTTGCGCATGGTTTCAAGTTGCGTACGTAACCAGCCTTCGGGTTGTATCTCACCAATGTTCAGTTCAACAAAAGGATTATCATTGAGCGGAGCGCGGTTCGGGAAATGCGGTGGCTGGTCGGTTTTGGCACCGGCACTTAGGCTGATGGCGATTGCCATGATGAAGAAAAGCATTTTCTGTTTCATTGCTATAGTTTTTTGTTTATTATGAATTCTTTTGGAGCTTCTCGGCAAGATATCGGGCGGTGTAGCCTTTGCCTTGTTCGACAATCTGTTCCGGAGTGCCGCAGGCAACAAGAGAGCCTCCTGCGTTACCTCCTTCCGGTCCCAAATCCACCACATAGTCGGCATTTTTGATTACCTCCAGGTTGTGCTCGATGACAATGATAGTGTGTCCGCGCTCAATCAAAGCGTTGAAAGCGTTGAGCAGGATGTGTATGTCATGGAAGTGGAGGCCGGTCGTGGGTTCGTCGAAAATGAACATGGTGGGAGCCGTACGTTCGGTTCCAAGATAATAGGCCAATTTGACACGCTGATTCTCGCCGCCTGAGAGGGTCGAGGAACTTTGTCCGAGTTTGATATATCCCAAGCCAACGTCTTGCAGGGGTTTGATGAGTTTGACAATGCGGTCCTGACGGTGTTTTCTGAAGAAATCCATGGCTTGGTCCACCGTCAGTTCAAGGATATCGAAAATGTTGAGCCCTTCGTACCTCACATCGAGAATGTCTTTCTTGAAGCGGTGGCCATGACAAGCTTCGCACTCAATGGCCAGGTCGGCCATGAACTGCATGGGAACCTTTATGACGCCGTCGCCTTTACATTCTTCGCATCGTCCGCCCTCGGCATTGAACGAGAAGAACTGTGCTGTGTAGCCCATTTGTTTGGACAAGGGCTGGTCTGCCATCAGCCGGCGGATTTCATCGTAGGCCTTGACGTAAGTCACGGGATTGCTTCGTGAGGATTTGCCGATGCTTTCCTGGTCAATCAACATGACGTTTTTGATACTGTCCAACTGTCCTGCCAAAGTCAGAAATTCGCCCGGTCGGTCGGCGGTTTCGTCCAAATGGCGTTTGAGGGCAGGGTAGAGTATGCGGTCGACAAGTGTGCTCTTGCCGCTGCCGCTGACCCCTGTGACTGCTGTCATTACGTTCAGGGGGAATTTGACGTCTATGCCTTTCAGATTATTTGCCCGTGCCCCCTTGACTTCGATGTATTGGTTCCACGCTCGTCGGCTCATGGGTACAGGTATCTGTTCTTCGCCTAACAGGTAATGGATGGTGTGGCTGGCCGACCCCTTTCTGAGACGTTTCATGTCGCCTTCGTAAACGATGTTGCCACCGCCACTGCCGGCTTCAGGGCCTATGTCGATGATGTAATCGGCGGCGCGGATGATTTCCTCGTCGTGTTCAACAACGATGACTGTATTTCCCAAATCCTTCAACCGTTTGAGTACACTGATCAGTTGGCCGGTATCGCGGCTGTGCAGTCCAATGCTTGGTTCGTCCAAAATATACATGGAACCGATAAGACTGCTTCCCAGCGACGTGGCTAAACTGATACGTTGGCTTTCGCCACCCGACAACGTGTTGGCTGGCCGGTTCAGCGTGAGGTATCCCAATCCCACTTCATCCAACACGTCCAGACGTGTACGGATTTCCTTGAGCAACCGTTCGGCTATTTCTGCGTCGTGGGCATTGAACGTCAATTTGTGGAAGAAAGTGCGCAGGTCCTTTACACTCATGTCAACCAGCTCACTAATGGATTTACCGTCAATCTTCACATATTCGGCCTCATGCTTGAGCCTGTGGCCGTGACAGTCGGGGCACGTCGTCTTTCCGCGGTAGCGGGCCAGCATGACCCGGTATTGTATTTTGTACTGGTTACGGTGCAGCATGCGGAAGAAGGCATCAATCGACACCTGTTCTTCCTCCGGCAAGGCTTGTTCAGTTTCGTCGCCATGCCACAGCCAGTCTTTCTGCTCCTGGGTTAGCAGGTAGTATGGCTCCAGCACAGGAAAGCCGCGGCTGCCTGCCCTGCGGATGAATTCCTCTTTCCACATCGCCATCTTTTCCCCGCGCCAACACACCACGGCACCTTCATGGATGCTCAACGATGAGTTGGGAACAACCAGCGATTCGTCAATACCGATGATACGTCCGAAACCTTCACACCTGGGGCAGGCTCCGGCGGGCGAATTGAACGAAAACATCGCGTCGGTGGGTTCTTCAAAACACATACCGTCAGCTTCGAAGCGGGTGCTGAACTTTTCCAGATGGCTGCCTTCGCTGTCGTAGAAACGCAACAGCAGATGTCCGTCGCCCTCATAAAATGCCGTCTCCGCCGATTCGGACAGGCGCGCCACGGCATCTTTCTCGTCACTTACGGTCAGGCGGTCAATAAGCAAGTAGCAGTCTGCCGTCGTTTCTTTGGCCGTGGTTTGTGCAGCGGGTCCCATGCGTTTCAGGTATTCGTCAAAAGAAATAATTTCGCCGTCCACGTCCACACGAGAAATGCCTTGCCCCCGTTCCACTTCCAATTGTTTTTCCAGCGAACGGCCCACGGGAATGTGCAGCGGACAGAGCACGGTAAAACGCATGCCCCGTTCGTGGCTCAGCACCCGTCTGACGACATCCTCAACGGTGTGACGCTTCACCTCCGCACCGCTCTCCGGAGAAATGGTTTTGCCCACCCGGGCATACAGCATGCGCAAGTAGTCGTATATTTCGGTTGAAGTACCTACAGTAGAACGGGGATTCCGGCTACTTACCTTCTGTTCTATGGCAATGGCAGGCGGCAACCCATGGATGCTGTCGCACTGTGGCTTTTGCATGCGTCCAAGGAACTGGCGGGCATACGATGACAGGCTCTCCACGTAGCGGCGTTGGCCTTCGGCATAAAGTGTGTCAAAAGCCAACGATGATTTGCCAGAGCCGCTCAGGCCGGTGATGACGACAAAACGACCCCGTGGTATCTCCACATCGATGCCTTTCAGGTTGTTTACCCGTATTCCACGGGCTATTATAGATTGGTCCATGAATACTCAAAATATAAGATACAAAATTACAAATATTCGGCGAAAACCCGATGTGCAGCCATCCTTTTTCATCGCGTTATTATTATTTCTTTGTCAGATGTGGGTTGGGATGAGGGGAATTTTGTAAATTTGAACTCGAATTCAATATGTCAGTAATACCAGTGCGTCAGAATTGGGCTCATGGCCCTTTCTGCGGTGCCGGAGTATAAAGAAAACAATTATAATAGAATCGTAAGAATAATGAACCGGTTTATTAGTATGGCCGTAGCCCTGTTGCTGGCTGCGGGTATGTGGGCTCAGGGTTTGCCCGAACCGAAGCGTGAATTCCGCGGAGCGTGGATACAGTGTATTAACGGGCAGTTCCAGGGTCTGGGGCGCGATGCCATGCAGGCTAATCTGACGCGTCAGCTTGACGCCATGCAGGCTTGTCGTGTGAATTGCATCATCTTTCAGGTGCGCGGCGAGGCCGATGCCCTCTATGCCAGCCAACTGGAGCCCTGGAGCCGTTTCCTGACGGGACAGCAGGGCTTGGCCCCCGACCCTTACTGGGACCCTCTGGCATGGATGGTGGACGAATGTCACAAACGGGGAATGGAAATCCATGCCTGGATTAATCCCTATCGTGCCAAGACACCTTCGACCAAGTCACTGGCATCAAATCACCCCTACTTGGCTCACCCGGAGCGCTTTTTTAATTATGGCGATTTGATTTTGTTTAATCCGGGACTGGAGGAGAACCGCAAATACATTTGTCGGGTCGTCGAAGACATTGTC
>JAEEGL012016048.1_pt1 | contig 11742 bp, 6 predicted proteins | sample 9134231 | NCBI WGS metagenome assembly JAEEGL01 (sample SAMN16246548, study PRJNA631951) | gut metagenome | biome: gut microbiome; feature: rumen; material: fiber-attached | host: Bos | place: Iran: Karaj | collected 2018-10
AGAACAACTCATAAAACTCAAGACGTGAAACGTTTGAACTGGGCTTTGCGCTGTAGCTCTCATCAATATATTTAATGTCTTTATCAAGACCTGCCGCCGTAAGCAGCGCGGTAAAGGTATCTTTGAATCCGTTATCGTTCAGAAGAAAATCTCCCGCCAAAAGCAGAGTTCCCTTCTTAAGAGGCTCACCGCTGTTTGTCGACGACGTGGAGGGAGTAGTAGGAGTTGTCGTAGTCGTTGTTGAGCCGGACGTGCTCGGTGTGGTTGTCGTGGAAGATGAAGAAGAAAGAGTCTTTCCGGCATAAGACTTAGCCAATGCCTTGAGCGAGGACGCGTTGGTAACCCCGCTGACTGTGATACTCGGAGATTCTTTGCCGAAAACCGCTTCAAATATCATGCATGCGGCAAGATAGGAACCGTTTGCGTTGGTATGTCCGAGATACGGAGTTTCGGTCCCGTAAAGCGACATTCCTTTGTTTGTTCCGTCAAGCATCGCAGTGCCGAAGCTGATGATTACAGGCTTGTTTTTCATTGCAGCAGTCATTCTGCCGAGATGCGCATCGATCCTTGCAAGATGATCCGCCGCAGTGGTCCCGGTATAATCGTTTGCGATAATAGTCGACGCGCCCTCCGCCGTTGCTTTGTCGAAGGTCCCGTCTTTATAAGGTTGCTCTTCTATAAAGAATATCTTAACGTTGGGATACGTTTCGGAAAGCCACTTTGCCGCATTTACTGCTTTTACGGCTGATGCCTGCTTTTCGCCGATCTCACGTCTGCCGGCCGTGAATACAACGGCGTCAACGCCCTGATCGAAATAACCTTTGATCCTTTGTCCGCGTGCACCCGTACCCCATCCGATGCAAGTGCTGCCGTCAAACGCAAACAGTTCGTAAAACTCGATTCTCGAAACGTTGCTCTTCGGCGCGGAGCTGTATCCTTCGTCGATGTAGTTGATATCTTTATCAAGCCCGGCAGCCGTCAGCAAAGAAGTAAAGGTATCTTTAAAACCGTTATCGCTCAAAACATAATCGCCGACAAGGAGAAGCGTGCCCTTAGACAAGGGCTCACTGCTGCTTGAAGACGGCGTCGTGGGCGTCGTCGGAGTTGTAGGAGTAGTCGGAGTCGTAGGCGTTGTCGGAGTTGTCGGAACGGTCGGGACCGTTGACGAGCCGTCAGCCGGATGCGCTTTTGCAAGAGCTTTGAGAGAAGCCTCGTCCGTAACGCCGCTGTAGGATATCGTAGGCGAATCCTTACCGAATACCGCTTCGAATATCATGCACGCTGCAAGATATGTTCCGTTCTCATTTGTGTGGCACAAATAAGGCGTTTCTTTTCCGTAAAGATCCATACCCTTGTTGGTGCCGTCGAGAACAGCAGAGCCGAACCTGATTATAACGGGTTCTGTCTTCATTCCGGCCTTCATCATGTTGAGATGCGCGTCTATTCTGGCAAGATGATCAGCCGCAGTTGTTCCGGTATAATCGTTTGCGATTATAGTAGTAGCATCCGCAGCAGTTGTCTTATCAAAAGTGCCGTCCTTATACGGTTGTTCTTCTATAAGGTAAACCTTGACATTCGGATAAGTCTCTGACAGCCATTTTGCTGCATTCCTCGCCTTTACTGCCGAGGTCTGGTTCTCGCCGATCTCTCGTCTGCCGGCGGTGAATACCACTGCATCTACGCCTTCATCGAAATATCCTTTGATCCTTTGTCCGCGGGCACCCGTTCCCCATCCGGTGCACGTCTTTTCATCAAACGCGAACATCTCGTAAAACTCAAGACGGGAAACATTGCTCTTAGGTGTAGAGTTGTAACTCTCATCAATATAATTTACGTTTTTGTCAAGACCCGCTGCGGTCAGAAGAGCCGTAAAGATATCCTTAAACCCGTTGTCACTAAGGAGATAATCTCCCGCGAGAAGAACGGTTATGTTATCCGGGCTCGTAGTAGGAGTAGTCGTTCCTGTAGAAGGAGAAGTAGTTCCCGTTCCGAGCGACACGCCTTCGGGCAGCGGCGCGTTCTTATCGTACGTCGTGTCGGCGTAGTTAAGCGTCATCGTCTTGTTGAACTGCGGAGCGTTGACGAATATGAATAGACTTTCCTGACGCGTCTTGCTTGTAAAGTAAGAATTGTTCTTGGATCCGATAGAAGGATCGTTCCAACCCGGGATATACTGTCCGCCCTCATTCATGAGCGTGTCACGGCGGAGCCAACCGTAATTGATCATAGAAAGGTCGAACTCCACGCCGCATACAGTTGCCTTGGTACCGGTCGAATCGAAGGTTATCTGATCATACGTAACAAAGAAGGTGGATTTTACCGGAGTATTGACAATCTTCGGCGCTGCGCCGGAAACGTCGATCTCGACTTCGGCGCCGAGATATTCCCAAGCATAACCGGGAAGCCCGAGCGAAGCAAAATCAAACTCATAACCCTTTGTACGTGTCCTGCCGTTTGCAGAATAGGTACCCGCTTCGATCTTGCCTGCGGCGGCGCGAACGCCCGTCCTGTCGTCGCCTGAAGCGCCGACCGTCTTGATGACGAGGGTGTAAAGATCGGTCATGTCTATCGTTGCTTTGACAGTCTCAGTTGAAGTTCCCGTGGTAGGCGTCGTCGTTCCCTGAGGCACGTAAACGTCCGGACCCGCGGCGGGCGCCGAGGTCGTTCCGAGCGTTACCTGAGCCGCCGCTTTTTGAAGCTTTACGGCATCGGCGGAGCTGACACCCGTCACTTCAACCGGATAATCTATCGGGTTTCTTCCGAATATTCTTGAATAAATGACGGACGCCGTGAGATAACTTCCGCTTACGGAGGGCATGTTGGAATCTTTGGAATCATAAACCGCCACACCCTGATCGGAGGCTGTCTTAAGCGCGTTGCCTACTCTTGCTATAACGGCGCTCTTGAGCTTTGCAGCCATTTTCTCCGCATACTGATTCACAAGAGCAAGCTGACCGAGTTCGTTTTTGACACCTGCTGCCTCAAGGACAGATTTATACGGTGTCCCTGCAACTATAACTATCTTGGCCTGAGGATTTTTCTCAAGGAGTATTTTTTCAAGGTACTCCGCTGCCTTGATGGTTTTATCCGCTGCGGTCTCATCGGTCAAGGTGAGATCGCGTCCGGCAAGGATAACGAAATAATCCAGTCCTTCGGCTATCTTATCCGCGATCTTCTTGGCTGTGCCTGTGGTCTTGAATGCGCCGAGATCGTTACCGTTCGACTCGAAAAGCTCAAAGAGATTATAAGTGTCACCCGTACCGTAGTTGTTATAAAAATACGACGTGATTGTGGAATTGTATCCGCCGTTCTGCGCATAATTCTTGATTATGTCGCTCGTATTATTCCCGCCGACCGAGTAGTCGCCCCATATGAGTATTTTGACTTCCTTGCTTTCGGGAAGCTTCTGAGGGGCTGCATCGAGCAGCTTGGAATAATCATACGTTTCAGGAACCGAGATCTGCGGAGTTTTAGACCCGCCGGAGGTATCGGTCCCGCCCGAGGGATTTGCCGTGTTTCCGCACGCCGATGTAAAAACCAGCGCAGCACACAAGGCAAGGAGTAATACCGCCTTAAGGACAGAGAACGTTTTCTTCATACTGCATATCCTCCTTTTGCTTCTACCTAATCAAACTCAATTAAGCTCGATCCATTTGGCGTAAAGAGTGAATCCGCCGATCGGCATCTTACTGTCTTCGTCAAACACGTAAGGGGTTTCATACGTATTTTCAAGGAACCATCCGTCAAAATCCGAGTTTGCTTTTTGAGGAGCGGCAGGAGCAGTAAGCGCCGTTCCTTTTTCCGCAGTGACGGGATCAATGGCGTCTCCTCCCACGGTGTCGAATATAAGCTTATACTCCGACTTTGAGCCGGTGATCGACTCGTTTACTGCGTCTATGATAAGCGGAAGATCTTCTGCGTTTATGCTTCTGCCTTCCCACTCCGTTATGGCAAAATCATCTGCTCCGGTCTTCGTTATATGACTGAAGAGCGTGCCGGCAACGACGTATGCGCCGATCTCGTTAAGATACTGCTTATAAGAAGGACTGCTGGATGGATTCAAGCCGTTCCCGATCACTATCTCCATCGCATCGCCGATCCTGCAAACAGAATTATCAAGAACAACGTCATTACCGTTCAATCTGTTTTTCAAGACCCCTGCTCTTACATTGAGTTTGCTGACGTGATCCGCTCTGTCTTGGGCTAAAGTATATTTTATATCGGCCTGGCTTGCGCCCTTCAAGGCGTCGCTTGAGGTATATCCGAAAGGCTCATCGAAGAAATATCCTGCAGTCGCGGCAACTATAAGCTCGGCGTCGGGATTATGCTCATAAAGCAGGCTCTCAACATATTCTATCGCTTTGCCTTCTCTTTCTACGTAGCTTCTCTGCGAAGAGATCAGAGACCAAGTCTTTGAAATAGAATAGACCATATAATCGTATTTAGTGGCATTGTCGGGAGCGATTTCCTGTCTGAAGGTCTGAACATAATCCTTATAGTAGTTTGAAGTCGAATCGCCTGAACGCGCAATGTTGACACCCGATCCGGACCATGTAAACATCAGATCCGGACGAATACCGTTGCTGTTATCAGCAGTAAATATTCTTTTTACATTTGCGGTGATGCCATACTCGGCAAAAAGATCTTTGAGCAGATAATCCGAGTTTCTCGAAAGGGCAAGATCCGGGAAGCCACCGAGCAAAAGGATGTTGACTGTGCCTTTTGCAACGGTAAAGCTTGCTATTTCACTGTCAGCCTCGGGCCTGTTCAATGCACCGGTCCTGGTTGCGGTAACACGGCAGAAGACGTACTTGGTGCATAATTCATATTGCTTAGGAAGGACAAGATCTTTTGACGTCGCTCCTCTTATCTCCTGAGCGCCGGTGACACTCGGAGAATCGTTGATATACCACTGATAGAAGTAAGTATGATTTTTTTCCTCTTGAACTTCGACACTGAACTTTGCCTTGTCCGCAGCAAGTCTTACAGTATCGATCGACTGAGGCTGAGTTACAAAAACAGGATCAAGAGCGACTTCAACGTCCGGAACCGCGCCGGTCGTGTTTCCGCCTATTACGATCGGTCTGGTTCCCTCAGTAGTTCCCTCTGAGCCAGACGCGACAGTCTGACCCGCAGAAGTAACGTTCTGTGCATCGGGAGCGACTGTATAAATCGTGCTGAGAGTGTTAATGGCTGTATCCGAACCGTTCACGACAGCATTTCCGATTATACCTGCACCGGAAAGAGTAGAGCCCGTTCCGTCGGCCACCAGAGTTTTGATCTCTCCGCCGATCTGAACGTTGACTTTCGTTTCTTCGGCTTTCTCACCGATATACAGTTCCTCAGTGATTCCAACAGTATCAAACGACGTTTTGGAGCCTTGAATATCGGCGATCAGGAGGTTCCCCGACGATATTTTGATCTTATTCTCGTCACCGAGAACAGAGAGCTCATCAGCATCGCCCGTGATAGTCGCCTTGCAGTTGTCTCCGTTTATTTGAATGAAGGACGAAAACTCGTTTACCGTAAGCGCAACGGCGTCAGCGTCCGCCTGAATCATCGCAGTCTTTCCGTTAAGAGTGATATCATCATTTTCCGCAGAAATAATAACTTTACCGTCAACATCGGCACCGATAGTCTGGCTGCCGCCTTCTGAACTCTCGGATATGACTACGTTGCCTTCATACTCTCCGGTCAGAGTGACAGGTTCCGTAGTCTTTATAATGACTATACCTTTTTTACCGGTCAGATCCGCTTCTCCGCCTTCGTCGATAAAGTCGGAGATAAGATTGCTCATTATCGTAACGAGTTCTCCGCGCTTGATATTGCTCTTGGCGTTAAGATTACCATTGGTATCACCGTGAATAACGTCAAAAGAGATCAACGCACCGACGGCTCCTTTTGCCCAAGGCGCAACGTCTTCCGCTCCTTCAAGATTGCTTGAGGAAAGCGCTCCGACGTTGTCATCGATATCCGCAGAACGGCTTATAAGAGTAATTGCCTCCTGCCTTGAAACGGGCTGGTTAGGATACATTTTCCTCGCGCCGTTTCCGAGCATGATACCCTTTTTATAAAGAACGGCTAAGTAATCAACGTACCAGGCGCCCTTTTCGATATCGTCAAAATCCGTATAGAGCTTTTCCAAAGCTTCAGGATCTGATTTGAAGCCGAAGGTCTCGCAAATGATTTTTGCAAGCTCGGCCCTGGTCGCGGTCCCTTCACCGTTGAAGTTCCCTTTTCCGTCACCGTCTAAGATACCCTTTTCAGCCCAGAAAAGAGCATTTTCCTCATAATAACGGTCCTGTACGTCACCGAATATAGGAGGGGCGGCAGTGATCAGAAGATCGTCTGCCAAAGCCGAAAAAGGCATGACGGAGATGACCATGAGAACCGCCAGCAATAGTGAGAGCAGTCTGTTTTTCATAATATTCCTCCCGAAAAACAAAAAATATCTATTTCAAAAATAATCGCAAAAATGATAAAGTGAAATATATAAATAACGATTTTGATATTGTTTTACGATCAATTATGTTATATAATGTTCACGAAGAATGAAACAAAGGAGAGGTCTTATGAAAGAAAAAATAGTCAACGAATCCATTGAAAGCCGCGCCGCAGGTCTTGCAGACTTAAGCGACCGCATCTGGGATTACGCGGAAACCGCTTTTGTCGAGTTCAAGTCAGCCGACGCACTTTGCGAAGCTCTTGAAAAAGAAGGGTTCAAGGTCGAACGCAACGTCGCCGACATCAAAACTGCCTTTACCGGAACGTTCGGGTCTGGTAAACCGGTCATCGGGATACTCGGTGAGTTTGACGCTCTGTTCAATCTCAGCCAGAAATCCGGGCAGCCGTCGTGCGAGCCCGAGATACCCGGAGCCCCCGGTCACGGATGCGGTCACAATATTTTCGGCGTTGCCTCCCTTGCAGCAGCCATAGCGGTAAAAGAGTACATACAGAAGACCGGCTGCTCCGGCACCGTAATCTATTACGGAACTCCCGGTGAAGAAGGAGGATCCGGAAAAACGTTTATGGCGCGCGAAGGCGTCTTCGATTGCCTTGACGCCGCAGTAACGTGGCATCCCAGCTCCTCAAACACCGTCAGGACCTCAACAAGCCTTGCAAACATCCAGGCTCGCTTTACGTTCAAGGGCATCGCGTCTCACGCCGGCGCCACTCCCCACAAAGGCAGGAGCGCACTTGACGCACTTGAGCTTATGAACGTAGGCGTCAATTTTATGCGCGAACACGTTCGCTCCGACGCCCGTATACATTACTCTATCACAAACCCCGGCGGAAAATCGCCGAACGTCGTCCAGCCTATAGCCGAAGCGATCTATCTTTGCCGTTCTCCGAGAATAAAGGAAGCTCAGACAATGTACGAGTGGATATGCGACATAGCAAAGGGCGCCGCTCTTATGACGCAGACAAAGGTTTCAGTCGAGTTCATGAAGGCTTCTTCAAATCTTGTAACAAACCTCACCCTTGCAAGGATCATGCAGAAGAACATGACCGCCTTCCCGCTCCCCGAGCAGACCAAAGAGGACATTGAGACCGCGCAGAAGTTCTATGACACCTACGACGTCAATCTTGCAGAGCTTGAGGCGGCTGCCGAAGAAAAGGGTCCGGAGTTTGCAAAGGCTTTCAAGGAAGGAACACAGATCCCTCTCGTCAATTACGTAACTCCTCTTTATGAGAAGATCGAGCAGGGCTTCGGCTCGACCGACGTCGGCGACGTCAGCTGGGTCTGTCCGACCGTTCAGCTTTCGGGCGCGACCTGCAGCTACGGAACTCCGGGACACTCCTGGCAGATGGTCGCTCAAGGCAAACTTCCCTTTGCGCACAAGGGTCTCCTCTACGCCGGCAAAGTCATGGCAGGAACGGTCATCGACCTGCTCAACGACCCCACTGCTCTTGATGAAGCCAAAGCAGAGCACAAAAAACGTATAGGCGACGGTTACGTCTGCCCGATCCCCAAGGGAATCGTTCCCCAGGCACTTAAATGATCATCGTTTGATCCTGCGGCGCAGAGGAAACTCTGCGCCGTCTTTTTTCATCAGAGCAGATCTGTCCGTCGATTTAAAGAAAGATATATTATCGTATTTTACGTATATATTTGTATGACAATTATATCACACAAGCATTTTTATAACAATTTCGAAAAACTGAAAAAGGGCAAAAAAAGGCGGCAGAGCGATCACTCTGCCGCAGTAAAAAAAGTATGTTAAATAAAGGCGTTTTAACGGGCATGAGCGCAAGCCGGAAAAGAAACTGTAAACATTAAACGAAAAAAACGTTAATTATTTCCGAACAAAACAAAATAACAATTACGTTGCTCAATCGGCCGCTGCAGTCTTTTTCTTTCTGAAAACGTTAAGTTCGTGCGAGTGAAGATTTATGACTGCCGGCAGGATCCTTTTTATTTCGCCGTCTATTTCCATTTCAGAGCTTCCGTCAACAGCACACTCTATCCTGCGGCATTTGAATACCTCAACGTATTTTTTCTGTTCCTGAAGCTTCCCTTTCAGAAACATTATCAAGGTCTTCGGTATAGCAAGACGGGGTAACTTTCTGACCAGGATAGCGTTGATAAAACCGTCGTCCATCTCAGCATAAGGAGCAAGCGGCATTCCGCCTCCGAAAAACTTTCCGTTTGCAGCGGCAAAAAGGAAGAAGTCGGTCTCTATATCCTTAACATCGTCGATCCTGAGCTTTATTTTTTTAAACTTCATAAAGAGCAAGGTCAAAAACAGAGAAACATAATAACTTGATTTCCCCTTAAAAACCTTTCTGAACTTTTTTTCATTTATAAGAACGTCCGTATCAAAGCCTATTCCCGCAACGTTCAAACACCTGTCATCTCCTACCGACATGAAATCAACGGGCAGCGGCACTCCGTTTATAACAGCGTCCAGTGCCGTTAGCACGTCCGTGCTCACTCCCATGCCGGTCGCAAAATCATTTCCCGTACCGCACGGGATTAGACCGAGCGGGACCGAGCAATTAAGTCCGTTGAGAACCTCGCAAAAAGTTCCGTCTCCGCCTGCGGCAACGATTGCTTCACAATCTTCTTTTAAAGAAAGCTCGGAGGAAAGCTTTACGGCGTGACCCGCATATTCGGTTTCATATATTTCATAGTTAACGTTATTTTCCTTAAGAACAGGCGTGATTATTTCCCTTACCTTAGCACCTCTTCCGCTGCCCGCCAAAGGGTTGACAATAAAATAAAGCACTTCTTCTCCCCCATCTTTTTTTACGTATTATAACATGCCTTTATATAAAACTCAACATCATTTTTAAAGGGGATTTGTTTGATCGAGAGCAACATGAACTCATATTGACAAACCCTTATGTTTTCTGTATACTTTTTACAGATATTACATTTATAAAACCTTTTTATCAAATAAATAAAAATTGGAGGAATATGAAATGAAAAAGTTTGTTTGTTCGATCTGCGGTTACGTTCACGAGGGCGACTCGGCTCCCGATTTTTGCCCTCAGTGCAAGGCTCCGGCATCAAAGTTTTCCGAAGTAAAAGGTGAAAAATCCTATGCATGTGAACATATCGTCGGCGTTGCAGAAGGCGCACCTAAGGACATCATAGACGATCTCCGTCAGAACTTCAACGGCGAGTGCTCGGAAGTCGGCATGTATCTCGCAATGAGCCGTCAGGCAGAGCGCGAAGGATATCCCGAGATCGCAGAAGCATATAAGAGATATGCATTTGAAGAAGCAGACCATGCGGCAAGATTTGCCGAGCTTCTCGGAGAGGTCCTCACTCCCTCCACCAAAAAGAACCTTCAGCTCCGCGCCGATGCAGAGTGCGGCGCATGCGCCGGAAAGCTTGCTCTTGCAAAGCGCGCAAAAGAGCTCAATCTCGACGCGATCCACGATACCGTCCATGAAATGGCAAAGGATGAGGCCCGTCACGGCAAAGGCTTCGACGGTCTGCTCGAGAGATATTTCGGTAAATAATTTACCACGAACCAAAAGCGGTGTGAAGATCAAAACGCTTTTTAATTTACCAAACACCGGTAAAATCGTCTTTCATATCATCGAAGCCGCCGTTATCCCCAACAGTTTTTCCGATGTGCTCGAATATACACCCAAGCTCCGGTTCGGTCCCGTCAAGCCAATAAAGAAAGCCGTCTGCGTATTCAAAAACTCCTTCACCTTTTTCATAAATAAGTTTTTCGCTTTTTTCACCGTTGTCAGAATAAGTGATCTCTTTGCACTCACAGTCGGAATACGAAAGAGTCCTGTCCGAATATACGGCAGTCATCGTCCATTCGGAGTAATCAAAAGCGCTTCCTGCCCAATGCACGATTATTTTATACGCGTTTCCCTTTCCTTCGGTTATTTCCATAGAGGCGCGCATCGAAACACCGTCCTGCCACGATCCGAGCAGGATCTCGTCGGCGTTTTTATCTCTTTCCAGACCGCAGCTGGTCAGAAAACAGCAAAGGATGAGGGTCGTAATAACGATAAATAATTTTTTGAGCATAATAATCACAGATCAGATCATACAACAAAGAAAATCACATACAGTTAAGAATGGCGTCGGCAACTATCTTTGAGCCTGTCTCAACGCTTGTGATATCTATATATTCCTCTCTCGTATGGGCGCCTCCGCCGTGATATCCTCCGATACAAACGGACGGGATGCCGACTGAAGAAGGAATATTACAGTCGGTCGAGCCTGCGCGATAATTGATAGGAAGATCGGAAAACTTTTTCATCGTCTCAGTCATACGGGCGACAAGCTCATCCATCTTTTCCTTGTCTATCTCTCCCGAGCAAGGCCTCTCTCCCACTATCTCACAGGAAATGTCTATGCCCCTGTTTTTCGCGCCTTCTAAAACGGCATTGAATTGCTCTTCCATGATCTTAAGCCCGTTTCTGTCATCAGAGCGGAACTCAAAAAGCATTTCAGCCTGCTGAGCAATGGTATTGACCGAGGTGCCTCCCGAAATCGTTCCGACGTTGAAAGTCGTTTTTCTGCCTTCAATTACCGGGACCTTCATCTTATAAAGCTCCGTAATGATCTCGGAAAGAAGATGTATTGCGTTTTTATTGCCGAACTTTCCAAAAGAATGTCCCCCTTCGGTCCTGACTTCTACCCTGAATCTTTTAGATCCGACAGAGCGAACGGCAATATTAGGATAACCGCCGTCTACAGCTATAAAGTTTTTAAGCCTTTTACCATAGTTCTTCACGATCTCTTTAACGCCTTTCAGGTTGCCCAACCCCTCCTCGCAGGAGTCGCAGACAAAAAGCATACCGCCTTTTTCCGGCTTGATACCGTTTTCGAGAATGAACTTGACGGTCATAAGCTGCTGAACGACGTGGACCGTATTGTCACCTATTCCGGGGCAACGCCAAAAATTACCGTCCTTGACGACGTCAAAAGGCTCAAGATCCGGGAAAACCGTATCAGTGTGAGTCAATACGGCAGTCAGCTCTCCCCCGTCGTCACAGTAGGGAAAAACGACGTTGAGAGCTTCGTCGATGAAAACTCCCCGGGCTCCGATTTTTTCAAGCCAGCTTTTGCAAAACTCAGCGCGCTTTTCCTCTTTGCCTGACGGCGCAGGTATCCTGCAGAGAGTATCCAGAAGCTCAAGTGTCTCACCGTTATGGGAAGAGATCCAACTTTCGGCTTTTTCAAGTATTTCACGGGTCATAAAACAACACCTCACAAATCTTACTTATAATAAAATTATACTCCGATTGTTTTTTTGCGGCAAC
>JAEEGL012500929.1_pt1 | contig 11742 bp, 14 predicted proteins | sample 9134231 | NCBI WGS metagenome assembly JAEEGL01 (sample SAMN16246548, study PRJNA631951) | gut metagenome | biome: gut microbiome; feature: rumen; material: fiber-attached | host: Bos | place: Iran: Karaj | collected 2018-10
AAACGGGGTATGTCAACCCCATTTTTTGCTTTTTTCAAAATTTTATTCGCAGCGCGGTCCGGATACCGTTTCAGGGCAGGCCGTCCAGCGCCATCACGTACGGCGCGCCGTCAACAGTGCAGCGCAGCGTCCAGCGGCCGTCGGTCTCCACGCGCACGTCCGTCGCGCCGCGCAGATGCCGCAGGGCTTTGTACTGCTTCTTCGCGTCCTCCGACCACTTCGACATGTCGTCGGAGTGCAGGAACACGCCGCCGACGACCGCGTCCAGCGCCGCCAGCATGTCCTTTTGCCGCTTCGTCAGCTTCACGTTCTCGTCGCGCAGGAAAAATACGTCGGGATCGCTCCAGTAGGCGCGGCCGTTGAGCTGGCGGCGGAAGACCGAGTTGCCCATCGCCTGCCGCGTGGACACGCGCTCGCGGTGGATCAGGCGCATGTACGGCTTGTCGTCCCAGTCCAGCGACACGTCGCAGCTGACGCGGCAGTAGTCCACCAGCCCGAACGCCGGCATGACCGGCACGCCGCAGCCGAGGATCTTCCTGTCCCCGCATAAGCTCCGCAGCAGCTCCATCGCGCGGAGCATGCGCCCGCCGCGGCTCTCGTTTTCCGTGCCGAAGGGCGCGGCGGCATAGAGGAAGTCCAGCTTCACCAGGTCGAAGCCCCATTCGTCGAACACGCGGCGGAACACGCGCTCCAGATAGTCCAGCACCTCCGGCTTGTCGACGTCCAGCGAGTAGAACCCACCCCAGTTGCAGCCATCCGCCCAAAGCTCCCCGTCGTGCCGGAGCAGCCAGTCCGGGTGTTCGCGCAGCAGCGCCGAACCCTCCTGCGCGCCGAAGGGCGCGAGCCACAGCCCCGCCTCGAGCCCCTTGGCATGGATGGCTTCGACGGCGGCCTTCATGCCGGCGGGGAACTTCTTCGCGTCCGGCTCCAGCCAGTCGCCGACCGCCGGCTCCCAGCCGTCGTCGATCTGGAACAGGTCGCCCGGCTCCAGCAGCGCAGCGCAGCCTTCCAGGTCGTCCAGGATCGCGCGCTCGTCGATATTCTGATACCGGTTGTACCAGCTCGAATACCCCGCGAGCTTCTTCTCCGTCCGCGGACGGATCCCCAGCGCGGCGAACCAGGCGTCGAACACCTCGTCCTCGCCGCCCTCCGCGTAAAACAGGTCGAAGGCGTGGTATTCGCCGCCGCAGCGGACGCCCGCGCAGTCGCGCTCGACAGACAGCTCGCCCCTGTTCGCGTCGTAGCGGAAGATCGTATAGCCCGGCCGCTCGTCCAGCGACGCGAGCAGGCGGTAGCGCCTGCCCGCGCGGAAATAGCAGTAGGAGAACCCGTGCGTCAGCCCCGGACGGTTGGGATAATCGACGAAGTGATAGTCGCCGTAGCGGTCAAGGTGGAACTTCTCCACCGCAAAGCGCGGCAGCGGCGCGTGCGGCCGGATCGCGGAGCGCGCCGTATACTCCGGGCAGTAGGTCCAGGTCTGGAAACCGTTCATGAAGATCTTCTCGCCCGCGCCGAGGTGCAGCGGCGCCGACGCCGCCATCGAGACGATCCGCCCCTCCGGCAGCGCGCAGGCCACACGCTTCTCCCCCGGCCGCAACTCGAAGCTTCCCTGTATGCGCGCGGGGCCGCCGGCTTCCTCCACGTCGATGCGATAGTCAAACAGCAGCATACCGGGTCCTCCCTTCTCATATTGCTGCATATTCTATCATCTTTCCCGCCGCCGGACAAGTCCCGGGCGTTTTCATCCGAGCTTTTTCTTTTTTCCCTTGCAAATTCGAAAAAGATATGTTATTATCAAAACAGTAAGACCTAGATTCAAAAACTACATTTATGTCATACAGAAAGGACGGGCATCATGGACAAGAAAGAAATCCGCGCCGCGGCGAAGGAGCTCAGAAGCGAGATCCGGGCGGGTCTGGCGGAAAACAAGGAAAACCTGCGCGAGGTCAAGGGCGAGCTGCGGAAGCTGCGCAAGGATTTCCAGCAGGATCTGAAGGCTAAAGCGGAGAGCATCGACGTCCGGGAGATCGAGGCGAAGAAGGACGCGATCCTCATGGAGGGTGAGATCAAGAAGGAAAAGGTCGAGGCGGACCTTCGCAAGCTCAAGGAGGACGCCGCGCTCAAGGCGCAGGTCCTCAAGGAGACCGCTGAGGCAAAACGGAAGCAGCAGTGATACATGGTTGAACGAACGGGGCTTCACCGCCAAAAAAGCGGCGAAGCCCCGTTTTCCCTTTTTCCTATCAGTCGCAGTCGAAGATCGCCTTCGATGCGATCCGGCCGCCGTATTCCGCCTTCCAGCGAAGATGCGGCTCGGACGCGTCGTAGGCGGGAAGCGCCTCCTTGTCCATGTCCATCACGATCATCAGGTCATAGCGGTTCGCACGGTCCGAATTGGAGAGCTTCAGCTCCACGCCGTGGATCCCCGGCTGGGCCAGCGTCTCTTCGAAAAGACGCTTCACCGGCTCCGCCAGCGCCCCGACGTCGGTCCCGTCCGTAAACTTCACGATGATATGGTGCTTCATACGATTCCCTTCCTTCAAATAGCGTCAGCCGCGCTCCCGCGAAAGGCGGAGGCGCGGCTGCGCAAGGCTTTTCTGTTATTTCGCGGAAAGCTGCTCGTCGATGCTCTTGGCGCCCAGCTTGCCCGCGCCCATGGCGAGGATGACCGTCGCCGCGCCGGTGACGGCGTCACCGCCGGCGTAGACGCCCGCGTGGGAGGTGAGGCCCGCCTCGTTGACGACGATGCCGCCCTTCTTATTGACCTCCAGGCCCGGGGTCGTATTCTTGATCAGCGGGTTGGGGCTGGTGCCGAGCGCCATGATGACGCAGTCGACCGGCAGCTCGAACTCGCTGCCCTTGATCTCGATGGGGCGGCGGCGGCCGGAGGCGTCGGGCTCGCCCAGCTCCATCTGGACGCAGGTCATGCCGGAGACGTAGCCGGCGTCGTTGCCGTGGATCTCGATCGGGTTGTGCAGGGTCTTGAAGATAATGCCCTCCTCGACCGCGTGCTCGACCTCTTCCTTACGGGCGGGCAGCTCCTCCATGCCGCGGCGGTAGACGATATAGACCTCCGCGCCCAGGCGCTTGGAGCAGCGCGCCGCGTCCATCGCGACGTTGCCGCCGCCGACGACCGCGACCTTCTTGCCCTCGAGCGGCATGAGCGGCGTGTCGGAATCCGGCTTGTACGCCTTCATCAGGTTGATGCGGGTCAGGAACTCGTTGGCGGAGTAAACGCCGCACAGGTTCTCGCCCGGGATATGCATGAACATCGGAAGGCCAGCGCCGGAGCCGATGAACACCGCCTCGAAGCCGTACTGCTCCATCAGCTCGTCGATGGACACCACGCGGCCGACGACCATGTTCGTCTCGAACTTGACGCCCATCGCCTTGAGGCCGTCGACCTCCTTCTGCACGATCTTCTTCGGCAGACGGAACTCGGGGATGCCGTACACCAGCACGCCGCCGGCGAGGTGCAGCGCCTCGAACACGGTGACGTCGTAGCCCTTCTTGATCAGGTCGCCCGCACAGGTGAGGCCGGCGGGGCCGGAGCCGATGACCGCGACCTTGTGGCCGTTGCTCTCCGGCTTGGCGGGAGCTTCGCTCGCATGCTCGTTGTGCCAGTCGGCGACGAAGCGCTCCAGGCGGCCGATACCGACGGGGTCGCCCTTCTTGCCGCGGATGCAGTGCATCTCGCACTGGGTCTCCTGCGGGCAGACGCGGCCGCAGACGGCGGGCAGCGAGCTCGTCTCATGGATGACCTGATACGCGCCCTCGTAATCCTTTTCCACGATCTTGTGGATGAACTCGGGGATGTGTACGTTGACGGGGCAGCCCTGCACGCAGAGCGGGTTCTTGCAGTTGAGGCAGCGCTGCGCCTCGTCCAGCGCCTGCTCCTCGGTATAGCCCAGGGCAACCTCGAGGAAGTTCTTATTGCGGACGTCCGGCTCCTGAGAGGGCATCGGATTCTTCACAAGACTCATATTGGGCATCTCACTTTGCCTCCTTCTTGAGAAGATTGCAGGTCTCCTCGTACTTGTGCTTCTCCCATTCGCCGTACATGCGGCTGCGCTTGACTGCCTCGTCCCAGTCGACCTTGAAGCCGTCGAAGTCCGGGCCGTCGACGCAGGCGAACTTCGTCACGCTGCTGCCGTCCGGCTCGCGCAGGGTCAGGCGGCAGCCGCCGCACATGCCCGTGCCGTCGACCATGATGGGGCTCATGGACACCATCGTGGGGATATTGTACTTCTCGGTGACCTTGCAGACGAATTTCATCATCATCATCGGGCCAACGCAGAAGACCGCGTCATAGTTCGCGCCCGCCTGGATCTGCTCCTCCAGCAGCTCGGTGACCAGCGCCTTGCGAACGTAGGAGCCGTCGTCCGTGCCGACGAAGAAATTGGTACATGCCTTCTTGAACTCGTCCTCCAGCACCACGACGTCCTTGTTGCGGAAGCCCACGATCAGATCGACGTGGACGCCGCTCTCGTGCAGCTTCTTCGCCACGGGGAACGCGATGGCGGTACCCACGCCGCCGCCGACGACCGCGACCTTCTTCACGCCCGGCATCTCGGTGGCGTTGCCCAGCGGGCCGACGAAGTCCTGCAGGCAGTCGCCCTCTTCCTTGTGGCTGAGCTTCTCCGTGGTCGCGCCGACGATCTGGTAGATGATCGAAACGGTGCCCTTCTCGCGGTCGAAATCGTGGATGGTGATGGGGATGCGCTCCCCGCCCTCGTCCACGCGCAGGATGATGAACTGCCCCGGCTGCGCCTTTTTGGCGATCATCGGCGCCTCGACCTCGATCAATACGAGCGTCGGCGTCAGGATCTTCTTCTTTACGATACGATACATGCGGCCCAACTCCTCTTTCTGTGATGTGATGAAATACTCGCTTATATACGGATCGACCCGCAGCGCGGGCCGTTTCCTACGCGCTTACCTGCAGGATGACGACGCCGCCGGTCAGATCGGCGCGCCGGATCGTCCCCTCCACCGTAAGGGTGCGCCCGAACAGATCCGTCAGCTTGACGGAGCCGTTCTCCGTCTCGATCAGTGCGACGTCCGAGCAGAGCAGGTTTTCTTTTTTCTGCTCGTTTTGATAAACACTGGAAAGGCACATTGCTTTACGCCTCCTCCATCAACTCCAGCACCTCGCGCAGCTGCACGTTGCCGGCCTCGAAGCTGCCGATCGCCTCCAGCAGTTTTTTATGCGCGGCGCCGTCCAAGGTGTCGACCAGCTCCGCCAGCTCCTCCGCATGGTGCTCGTTGTGCTCGATCATATAGCCAAGCAGCGCGCGCGTGCGCTCCGCCGCCGGCACGTCGTCCCGGGCGTGCGTATGGGTGTGCTCATGCTCGTGCGTATGCTCGTGCGTATGCGTCACCCCGTTCTCATGGGTATGCTCGTGCGTATGGGTCAGCTCGTGCTCGTGCATATTCTTCGCCCTCCTTACAGGATATCCAGCTTTTGAAGCGCCTCCGCCGCGCCGCTCAGCACGCCCGCGCCATCCGGCAGATCGAAAACGCTCTTGCCGAGAATGTCGAACTCGACCTGCGCCGGATCCTCGCCGATCACCGCCAGAACGGGGATATCGCCGGTATCGACGTAGGCCATCTCCGCCGGATCCTCCACGCGGTTGACGATCGCGCCGCATTTCTCGTACATCACCAGCTCGTCCGCCACGCGCTTGACCGTGCGGATGACCTGCGTGCCCTTTTTGCTGGCGTCGGTGACAAAGATCAGATGCGTGACCTTCTCCAGCACGCGGCGGTTGACCTGCTCGATCCCCGCCTCGCTGTCCACCACGACGAAGTCGTAATCGTCCAGCAGCAGTCCGATCATCTGGCGCAGATAGGTGTTCACCGCGCAGTAGCAGCCCGCCGCCTCCGGGCGGCCGATGGCAAAGAAGTCATAGCCCGGGCCGTGCAGCATCGCGGCGAGCAGGCGCGCCTTAACGCCGGCGAGGATATCGCCCACGCCGCCTCCGGCGCGCGCCGCCACCTCTTCCGACACCTGTCTCCGGATATCGTCCAGGGTCGTCCCCGGTTCCACGCCCAGTGCGGTGGAAAGGCCGACGGCGGGATCCGCGTCGATGGCAAGGATGCGCTTTCCCGGATACGCGCGCGTCAGCAAACGCACCATCGCGGCGGAAACGGAGGTCTTGCCCACGCCGCCCTTGCCGGCGACGGCGAGTATCGTTGCGTCCGGCAGCTTTCTCACCCTCTCTCCCTACCGCGCCCAGCGTACCTGATAAGTATAACACCAAGGAAAACGGTTTTCAAGGTCATTTTCCCCCAAAAACGCACACAAAACGGAAAACGCGCCGCTTTTGCTTGACGAAGCGGGCAAAAGCGGGTAGAATAGCAGGGAAAACAAGCAGAACGCAAGGAGGCGATCCCGTGGCGGCACCCTTTATCGACACCGCGCGCATCAGCGTATCCGCCGGCCGCGGCGGCGGAGGCGCCGTCGCGTTCCACCGGGAGAAATACGTCGCCGCGGGCGGACCCGACGGCGGCGACGGCGGAGCCGGCGGCAACGTCGTGCTCCAGGTGGACGACAATCTTTCCACGCTGATGGATTTCCGGTATAAACGCAAATACGTCGCCGAAAACGGCGCGGACGGCCAGGGCGCGCGGCGCAACGGCAAAAGCGGCAAGCCGCTGGTCATCCGCGTGCCGCGCGGCACGCTCGTGCGCGACGCCGAAACCAACGAGATCATCAAGGACATGTCCGGCGACGAGCCGTTCATCCTCTGCCGCGGCGGACGCGGCGGCTGGGGCAACGCCCATTTCGCCACGCCCACGCGCCAGGTGCCACGCTTCGCCAAGGCGGGGCTGGAGGGCGAGAGCCACGACGTGATCCTGGAGCTGAAGCTGCTGGCGGACGTCGGGCTGATCGGCTTTCCCAACGTGGGCAAGTCTACGCTGCTGAGCGTGGTCTCCCGCGCGCAGCCGAAGATCGCCGACTATCACTTCACGACGCTCTTCCCCAATCTTGGCGTCGTGTACGTGGACGAGGAGACCAGCTTCGTCATGGCGGACATCCCCGGCCTGATCGAAGGCGCCAGCGAAGGCGCGGGCCTCGGCCATGAGTTCCTGCGCCACGTCGACCGCTGCCGCCTGCTGGTGCACGTGGTGGACGTGTCGGGCAGCGAAGGGCGCGACCCCGCGGCGGATTTCGACGCCATCAACGCCGAGCTCGCCCGCTGGTCGCCGGAGCTGGCCAGCCGTCCGCAGATCGTCGCGGCGAACAAGATCGACGTCATGGAGGACGACAGCGCGCTCGAGGCGCTGCGCGCGCACGTCGAACCGCTGGGCTTCCCCTTGTTCCCCCTCTCGGCGGCGGGCCATACGGGCACGCGCGAGCTGGTGAAAAAGATCGCGGAAAAGCTTGCCGCGCTGCCGCCCGTCGCAGTCTATGAGCCGGAATACGTCCCGCGCGCGCCGGCGCTCGCGGCGGACGAGCCGCTGGAGATCGAATGTGAGGACGGCGTGTGGTACGTCGCCGGCAAGTGGCTGGAGCGGCTGATGGCGAACGTCAACTTCTCCGACTACGAAAGCCGCATGTTCTTCGACCGGACGCTGCGGGAAAACGGCGTGTTCGAGCGACTGGAGGAGCGCGGGATCCGGGACGGCGACACCGTCGATCTTTATGGCTTGCAATTTGAGTACCAACGGTGATATAATAAGCCCTGCAGAGTAATTTTGAAAGAAAAGGAGCGTTCATCATGACCGACAAGGAACTGCGCGCCCACGATCTTGCCGTGGCCGTCGCCCAGAATCTCCATCCCGATCTGCACAGCCAGCTCGACTCCAGCACCCTGGAATTCCTCTGCCACACGATCCTGGAGGACTATGAGTCCGCGTACGAGTATTTCAAGGCAAATCTCCAGTAAAGCATCCGAATACGAAAACAGCGGGGCGGAGCGGTCCAAAACGGACCGCTCCGCCTTTGGTCATTCTGCGTTATCCCGTGAAATGCTGCGTCCAGTAATGCCCTTGCGGCACGTAGCCGACGCCTAGTCTCGTATAGGAGGCGTTGAGGATGTTCGCGCGGTGCCCCGGAGACGCCATCCACGCCGCCACCACCGCCTGCGGCGTCGCGTAGCCCATGGCGATGTTTTCCCCCGCCGTGCGGTAATCCACGCCAAAGCTGCGCAGCATAAGGAACGGCGTGCCGTAGGTGGGGCTGTTGTGATCGAAATAGCCCTTGTCCCGCATATCCTGCGACTTGAGCCGCGCCGTGCGAGCGAGCGTTTCATCCTCAGACAGCGCCGCCAGTCCCGCGCGTTCGCGCTCGGCGTTCACAAGGCGCAGGACCTCCCGTTCGTATTCTCGCACGCTGTCGGCGGGCCGCTCCGCCTCTGCGGGCCGCTCCGGCTGCGCGGGCTGCTCCGGCTCAGCCTTCTGCTCCTGCTCCGTCTGCCGTTCCGGCTCCGCGGGCCGCTCCGGCGCGGGGACGGCTTGCCGCTGCGGCAGCTCGCCGCAGCCGTACCGCAGCAAGAGCTCGAGAAGAAGCTCGCTCCCGCATACGGCGGGCGGCGACGGACGGCAGGATGCGGCAAACGCCGGCAGATTCAGGGAAATTATGGCTGCAAGTGTCAAAATTCCTCTGGTAAGTTTGCGTTTCATAGGTATTACCTCCCTTTCCAGCCAAATTGTAACCGTTCTGTAACCTTTATGCAAGGCAAAATGATTTCCAGTTCTGGCAGGAATAGGAAGCCTCCGCGCCGCAAAAGCTAGGCGCGGAGGCGAAAGGTATGGACAATTACGAGACCGCCCTGCCCGCATTTCCGCGGCTGGAAGAAAACCTGCTCGCGGACGCCGCGGTGATCGGCGGCGGCATGGCCGGCATCCTGACGGCGTTCGCCCTGCGCAACGCGGGGCTGCGCGTCGTATTGCTGGAGGAAGACAGACTCGCCGGCGGCGCCACGGGGCGCTGCACCGCGCGCCTCTCCGCGCAGCACGGCGTATTCTGCGAACGGTTGATCCGCGATTTCGGCGAACGGCCGGCGCGCCAGTACGTTCGCGCGCAGCTCCATGCCGTGCGGCAGTACCGGGAGCTGATCGGCGCGCTGGGCGTCGACTGCGGCCTGTGCGAGCAGACCTCCCGCGTCTACGCCGCGCCCAACGGTCCCGAGCTGGATCGCGAGTACGCCTGCGCGCTGCTGCTGGGCGCCCCGGCAGAGCTTGCGCCCGTAAAGGGTCTTCCCTTTTCGGTGCGCGAAGCGCTCTGCTTCACGGGGCAGGCGCGCTTCGAACCGCTGCCTTTCCTTGCCGCGCTGCTGCCGGGGCTCGGCGTCTACGAGCATTCCCCCGTCCGCGACGTGCGCGGACACCGTGTGCGCTGCGACGGTGGGAGCGTGGAGGCGGCGCACGTCGTCGTCGCCACGCGCTACCCGCTGCTGGAGCGCTGGGGGCTTCGCCGCCTGCGGCTGCGGCAGGAGCAGGCATATCTGCTCGCCCTGGCAGGCGCGCCGCGCATCGACGGCTGGTATCTGGACGCCGACACGCGCGGCTGGGGCCTGCAGCAGCGCGGAGATCGGCTGATCCTCAGCGGCGGACTGCACCGAAGCGGCGACTGCCCCGGCGACAGCTATGAGAGACTGCGCGCGCAGGCGCGATTCTGGTTTCCCGATGCGAAGGAGGTCGACGCCTGGTCCGCGCAGGACTGCGTCACGATGGACGGCCTGCCCTATATCGGGCGCTATGACGCTGCCGCGCCGCACCTGCACGTCGCGGCGGGCTTCGGGCGCTGGGGTATGACCAACAGCATGGTCGCCGCAACGCTTCTGACGGCGGAGATCCTGGGCAAGCACTACCCATACGCCGACGTTTTTTCCCCCGGGCGCTTTTTCCCCTCCGCGTCCATCGAGGCGATGATGGAGGGCGCGCTCTATGCCGTGCGCGGCAAAAAGCGCCGCCTGATCACGGCCGCCGAGCGGGAGGCGTCCGCGATCGCGCCGGGGCACGGCGGCATCGTACGGCATCACGGCAGGCTGTACGGCGTCTATCGGGACGAGCGCGGCGGAATGAGCGCCGTGTCCCCCGTCTGTCCGCACGGCGGCTGCGCGCTGGAGTGGAACGACGACGATAAGACCTGGGACTGTCCCTGTCACGGCTCTCGCTTCGACCACACGGGCCGCCGCCTGTCCCATCCCGCCAGGGCCGCGCTGCGGCAGTTCGACGCAAAGGAGCTTTAGCCCCTCGTCTCGCCCGGGGCGACGAGCTGCATAACGGATACCTCGAACGCCACGCGCTCTTCCGCGCCGGTGTCCAGCATCTTGGTATACGTCCGGCTCTGCACGCGTCCCTCCAGCGAGAGGCGGTCCCCCACCGACATGCCCGCGACCGCCGCGGCGACCCTGCCCCAGGCGATGCAGGGCAGGTAGTCCGCGCGCCCGTAATGCCGGTTGACGGCGAGGATGATATCGCAGATGCTGCGTCCCAGCGGCGTGCGCCGGAGATACGGCTGCTTGCACAGCACGCCGGAGAGCTCGATGCGGTTGAACGCCGTCCCGTCGCCAATCGCAAGCTCCTGTGCCAGCACCGTGATGATCAGGCGGCTGCCCTGTCCGCTTCGGTTGTTGAACGAGCGCAGCTGGCCCCGGACGCGCAGCGGCTGACCCCGCGCGACGGGAAGCTGCCGCAGCAGCCGCTCGCTCGCGACGACGTTCGGCACGTCCGCCTGGCCCGAAAGCCGCTCGACGCGCAGCGGGAATTTGTAAAAGGTCTGTCCGTGGTTCTCGTGGGAGCGGATCGGCTCCGCCGCCGCTTCGCCCCACAGCTCCACGTGGTTCAGGCTGGTTTCCATAGGCCGCTCCTTCGGAATAGTCGTTGCTCCATCCTATGAGGAAGACCCCGCCGGTATGCCGCGCGCGAAAAGCCGGGACCTCCGGCCGCGAAACGATCCGCTGAAAGCGTTCGGCTCCCGTTGGCTCCGTCCCGACAGCCGGCACGCGTTGATTTTATACTTTTTTAACAATTTCCCGGATTATTTCTTAACAACATATGGGTATCTTAGTACATGCAAGGACAGATTTCTTTTTCATCTTCCATCCTCTTTTCGGAATAAAGGGCGTCGCAGGACGTCCTTTATTTCACAAAAGCACAAAGGAAACCGACAGGACCGTTGCGCGGGACAGGAAAGGAGGTCTTCGCCATGTGGAAAAAGCTGTTTCACAGAAAGCGGAGGCGCGCGGCGCGTAAGGGCAGGTCGGACCTGTCCGCCGTAGCGCTCATCAACAAGCAGATCCGGATGCAGAAATACGGGACCTGATCCCCCATAGAAGCCGGAGGGCAAAGGCGTTTCCGCCTTTGCCCTCCGGCTGTTTGTCAAGGAATAGCGGATCTTTCCTGCGAAAGCCGCTGTTCCTTCTCTTTTCGGCGCAAATCCTCCGGCAAGTCCGGATACGCTTGCCGGGCGTGCGTTCGCAGGGTCTCCCGTCCCTCCCGATCATCGGTTTATTGCCGTTGACCGGGAGCTTTTCATCTCGTGAAACCGGAGGCGTTATGGATCGTTTCGCATCAACTCCGCCGTTCGTCATCATTTTTCGCGCGCGATATGCGCATTTTTTATCAGGGAGTATACATTTCCGAAAAAATGATTTATAATAATGTCTGCTGAATAAACCGCGGTGCGGTTTATTCGCAGGGCGAAGGCCCTGCCATTCGTCAAAACCAACGGATTTGACGAATTCAGACATTGTTTCAATGCGTTTATCGAGAAAAAGCAAGGACTGCTTTTTC
>JAEEGL012525467.1_pt1 | contig 11742 bp, 8 predicted proteins | sample 9134231 | NCBI WGS metagenome assembly JAEEGL01 (sample SAMN16246548, study PRJNA631951) | gut metagenome | biome: gut microbiome; feature: rumen; material: fiber-attached | host: Bos | place: Iran: Karaj | collected 2018-10
GGCGATGGCCGCGTCGATGACGTGCTTGGGAATCTGGTCGTAGCTTACGTACGAGCGGTTCTCGATATGATAGGTATTGATGATCTTGCCGTCTTCGGAGATCAGCAGCGTCGCCAGGTTGCTGTCGGGATTCTCGATCTGCTCGAACGAAGGAATCTTCGCGAACAGGGCCACCAGCAGCAGCGCCACCAGCAGCAGCGCGATCGGCAGGGTGATCAGAATCCAGAACCAGCGGGATATTTTTTTCTGCGTCGAGGCTTTCATTTTTTTAACTATGTTAAAGGTATCCGGGACCGGTAACCATCTTGCAAATTTAGGAAAAAAGATTTGGAAAGTTGGCCCGATTTGCTGTTACTTTGCACTTCCAAATTCAAAAATAGCGCCAGATGGGAGAGAATTTAGTCATTGTGGAGTCGCCGGCCAAGGCCAAGACCATCGAGAAATTCCTGGGTAAAGGATACACGGTAAAATCCAGTTTCGGACACATCCGCGACTTGAAGAAAAAGGGTCTGGGTATCGATATCGAGAACGGATTCGTGCCGCAGTACGAGATTTCCGCCGACAAGAAGAAGACGGTGTCGGAACTCGCTGCAGCTGCCGCCAAGGCCCAGACCGTGTGGTTGGCTTCCGATGAAGACCGCGAGGGAGAAGCCATTGCCTGGCACCTGTCGGAGACGCTCGGCCTTTCGCCCGAGCACACCCGCCGCATTGTCTTCCACGAAATTACCAAGACGGCCATCCTCGACGCCATCGAGAACCCCCGCGACATCGACATGAATCTGGTGAAGGCCCAGCAGGCCCGCCGCGTGCTCGACCGTCTCGTCGGTTTCGAACTCTCCCCCATCCTCTGGAAAAAGATTCAGCCCAAGTTGTCGGCCGGCCGCGTGCAGTCGGTGGCCCTCCGCCTGATCGTCGACCGCGAGCGTGAGATTGCCGCGTTCGAGGCCACCCCGTATTTCCGCATCGAGGGCACCTTCCTCACGGAAGGCTCGAAACGGCCCGTCAAGGCCGTCCTCGACCGCAAGTTCGACACCGAGGCCGAGGCCCGCGCCTTCCTGGAGAAGTGCATCGGCGCATCGTTCCACGTGGCATCGATCGAGCGCAAGGAAGCGCACCGCAGCCCGGCGCCGCCGTTCACCACGTCGACGCTGCAGCAGGAGGCAGCCCGCAAGCTCGGCTTCTCCGTCAGCCAGACGATGTCCATCGCACAGCGCCTCTACGAATCCGGTCTGATCACCTATATGCGTACCGACTCGATGAACCTCTCGTCGCTGGCACTCAACACCACGAAGGAAAAGGTCATCGAACTCTACGGCGCCGAATACTCGAAGATGCGGAACTACCGCACCCGGACCAAGGGCGCGCAGGAAGCCCACGAGGCCATCCGCCCGACCTATGTCAGCAATATGGAGATCGAAGGCACGGCCACGGAGAAGCGCCTCTACAACCTTATCTGGAAGCGCACCGTCGCCTGCCAGATGGCCGACGCCCGCGTCGAGAAGACCGACGTGGCCATCGCCTCCGACCGCTTCCCGGAGCGTTTCCTCGCAAGCGGAGAGCAGATCCTCTTCGACGGTTTCCTGAAAGTCTACATCGAGGGCCGCGACGACGAGGAGAACGAGGAGCAGGCCGTCCTGCCGAAGATGGAGCAGGGCCAGCCGCTGCGCAGCACCGGCATTGCCGCACTGCAGCGCTACACGCAGCACCTGCCCCGCTACAGCGAGGCCAGCCTCGTGAAAAAGCTCGAGGAACTGGGCATCGGCCGTCCGTCGACCTACGCTTCGACCGTCAGCACCCTGACCACCCGCGGCTACATCGTCAAGGGCGACAAGCCCGGCGTGGCGAACACCTGCTGCGAGCTGTACCTGAAGGACGGACAGATTGTCCGCACCGAGAGGAAGGAGATGACCGGCGCCGAGAAGAAGAAGCTGCTGCCCGAGAACATCGGGCTGCTGGTCACCGACTTCCTGGCGGCGAACTTCGCCGACATCCTCAACTACGGCTTCACGGCCGAGGTGGAAGAGTCATTTGACAAGGTGGCCAAGGGCAAGATGCGCTGGGACAAGGTCATCAGCGACTTCTACGGCCCCTTCCACAAGGAAGTGGACAAGAGCCTGCAGGACCGCGAGCACACGCACGCCGAGCGTGTCATCGGCATCGACCCGAAGAGTGGCAAGCCCGTCATCGCCCGCATCGGCCGCTTCGGTCCGCTGATCCAAAAGGGCACGAGCGACGATCCCGACAAACAGTTCGTCAGCCTCAACAAAGGCCAGCTCATCGAGAACATCACGCTCGAAGAGGCCCTGAAGCTGCTTTCGCTGCCGCGTACCGTGGGCCAGTACAAGGGTTTCGACATCACCACGGCGATCGGCCGTTTCGGCCCGTACATCAAGTACAACGGCAAGTTCGTGTCGCTGGCCAAGGGCCAGGACCCGTACACCCTCACCGAGGAGCAGGCCATCGCCCTGATCGAGGACAATCAGGAGAAATCTGTCAAGAAGGTGATCGCCGACTTCCCGGGCTCCGGCATCCAGGTGCTCAACGGCCGCTACGGTCCCTATCTGAAAAAAGGAAAGGACAACTACAAGATTCCAAAAAAGAAGGACCCTGCAGCGCTCTCAGAGCAGGATTGCCTCGACATTATAGCAAAGGCTGAGAAGAAAAAATAGCATTTCGGTTACAAATTGAAATTCTTTTTCTATTTTTGTAGCCGTTATGGCAAGAATTAATTATCAAGTTGACGAGATTGACCAGAAAATCCTGGCATTTCTCGTTAAGAACGCGCGGATGCCGTTCCTCGAAATCGCGCGTGAATGTGGCGTATCGGGCGCTGCTATCCATCAGAGAGTCAAGAAAATGGAAAATGCCGGCGTAATCACGGGGTCGCGTCTGCTCGTCAAGCCCGAGGCGCTCGGGCTGAACGTCTGCGTCTTCATCTGCGTTTCGCTTTCAGAAGCAAACGACTACCCGAAAGTCGTCGAGGCGCTCCGCAAAATTCCCGAGGTCGTCGAATGCCACTTCGTCACGGGCGAACACTCGCTCCTGCTGAAGGTGTATTGCTTTGATCACGACCACCTTATGAAAATCCTTATCGACACGATCCAGAACATCCCGGGCATCGGACGCACCGAGACGCTCGTGTCGCTCGAACAGGCCATCGAACGCCAGGTTTGGGTCAAGGATTACGACTACGACAAGTCTAAGAAAAAGAAGAAACTGTAAGCAGTTTTTCGGCCAGCACAAGGTCGTCCGGCGTGGTGACCTTGATGTTGAACCGCTCGCCGGGCACCAGTTCAACCGGGTGCCCCGCTGCTTCCACGACGGATGCGTCGTCGGTGAACGACGGACGGAAGGGCTGCCGGTAGGCTTCCTTCAGCACGTCTGCGCGGAACACCTGCGGCGTCTGCACCAGCACCAGGCCGCTTCGGTCCACGGGACCGGAAACTTCGCGGCCTGAAGCGTCTTTCTCCACTTTCCGCACCGATTCAACCACAGGCAGGACCGGGATGACGGCCTCGTGCTCCTCGGCCGCATCGAACAGCCGGGCGAGCAGGTCGCGCCCCACGAAGGGACGGACGCCGTCGTGGACCGCCACGACGCCGTCGGTCCGCACATATTCCATCGCGTTCTGCACGGAGTGGAAACGCGTTATGCCGCCCGAAACCATCGTATAACGCTCCAAAAAGCCCTTTTCCTGGCAGTAGTTGCGCCAGAATTCCCGCTGGTCCTTCGGCAGGACGAGGATCAGTTCGATGCCCGGATCGAAGGCCAGGAACCGCTCCACGGTGTGGCGGAGGATCGGTTTTCCGCCGATCTCAAGGAACTGCTTCGGCCGGTCGGCGCCCATCCGGACGCCCCTCCCGCCGGCCACGATGACCGCATAGCGTTTCATAGGAACATTTTTCAAAAAAATGATGAGCAAATTTAATCAATAATCGCAAGATTATTGCTACTTTTGTGGATATCTATATAACCGAAAAAAAGACATCACAATATGGCATTTTCATTCCTCCAGCAAGAACTCGCTATCGACTTGGGAACGGCCAACACCGTCATCTTCATGAACGACAAGAAGGTCATTGACGAACCTTCCATCGTGGCCATCGACAAACTTACCGGCAAATGCGTGGCCGTCGGCACCAAGGCCAAGGCGATGCAGGGTAAGGAAAACCAGAACATCCGCACCATCCGCCCGCTGAAAGACGGCGTGATCGCCGACTTCGACGCATCGGAGCAGATGATCCGGGAATTCATCAAGATGATCAATCCCAAGCGCTCGTTCTTCACGCCCAACTACCACATGGTGATCGGTATCCCTTCCGGTTCCACCGAGGTGGAGAAGCGCGCCGTCCGCGACGCGGCCGAGCATTCGGGCGGCCGTGACGTGCAGATGATTTACGAGCCGATGGCCTCCGCCCTCGGCATCGGCCTGGACGTCATCGCCCCGACGGGCAACATGATCGTCGACATCGGCGGCGGCACCACCGAGGTGGCCGTCATCTCGCTCGGCGGCATCGTGGCCGACGAAAGCATCAAGACGGCCGGTGACGTGTTCACCAGCGAGATCCAGCAGTATATGCGCCAGCAGTACAACATCCGCGTCGGCGAACCCACCGCCGAGCAGGTGAAGATCCGCGTCGGCGCCGCCATCTCCGAACTCGACGAGCCGCTCGAGCCGTACGTGGTCAAGGGTCCGAACCTGATGACCGTCCACCCGGTCGAAGCTCCGGTCAACTACCAGGAGATCGCCCACTGCCTCGACAAATCGATCGCCAAGATCGAGGCCGCTGTCCTCAACGTCCTTGAGAACACGCCCCCGGAGCTCTACAGTGACATCGTCCAGAAAGGTATCTTCCTGACCGGCGGCGGCGCATTGCTCCGCGGCCTCGACCAGCGGCTTTCCAAGAAAATCAACATCCCCTTCCACGTGGCCGAAGACCCGCTCCGTGCGGTCGCCCGTGGCACCTGCCTCGCCCTCAAGAATCCGAACTTCCCGTTCCTGATGCGATGAGGAACCGGTACGGTCTCATATCGGCACTGACCACCGCCTTCTTGTTCCTTCTCCTTGAAACCGCCTCCGTACTGATGATGGTCAACAACGGAGCCGTGCAGCGTTTCAAGGTGGTCGGGGCTTTGCGGCATGTCGAAGCCGGCATCTGGGGCCGTACGCAGCAGACACGCCAGTACTTCAACTTAAAGAAAGAAAACGAGCTCCTCAGCGCCGAAAACCTGCAGCTGCGCCAGGAACTGGCGCGCTACACCGCCGCCGCTGCCGCGCTCGACAGCCATCTTGTCACCGTCACGCCTGACTATACGTTCATCCGGGCGAGCGTTGTCCGTAACTCGGTGAACGCCCAGCACAACTACCTCGTCCTCGACCAGGGATCGGACGCCGGCGTGGAGCTGGGAATGGGCGTGATCACCGACCGTGGCGTGGTCGGCATCGTCGGTGCCGTCACCCGCCACTACAGCTATGTCCTCTCGCTGCTGAGCACCGGGCAGAGCGTGAGCGCGAAACTCGCCGCCAGCGGCGCATTCGGGCCGCTCTCCTGGCCCGGCACCGCACCCGACCGGGTCGTCCTCCGCGAGATTCCCGTACACGTCCAGGCCGCACCCGGCGACACGGTCGTCACCAGCGGCTACTCGACCCTCTATCCGCCCGACATCCCGATCGGCAGCGTGGTTCAGACCCGCATCAACCAGGGCTCCTCACAGGACCTGACCGTCCGGCTTTTCGAGGATTTCCGCACCCTGCACTACGTCTACATCGTCCGCAACAACGCCGGACCCGAACTCGAAGAACTGTATGAACAAGCTCGCTGACATCCTCTTCTTCGTCCTCGTGTTCCTGTTGCAGGTCATCCTCACCGACTACCTGCATCTGGGGCCGTTCGTGTACCTGTGCCTGATTCCGTTCCTGATCCTCCACATCCCGTTCTCGCGCCGCCCCCAGGTCGTGTTGTTGGCCGCTTTCGGGATGGGCCTCGCGCTCGACCTGCTCTCCGACGGCGTGGCCGGCCTGAACGCCGCGGCCGCCGTCGCCGCAGCCGCTTCGCGGCAGCTGCTCTACCGCACGCTCGTCAACCGCGACCGGCAGGACCAGACCGAAGTGCCGGTTCCCGCCAGCCTCGGCCTGGGCAAGTATCTCAAATACGCCATCGCCGTAACGGCCGTCTACATGGCCGTCTATGTGCTGTTCGACTGCCTGAGCTTCCGTCCCTTCGGCTTCGTGCTGTTGAAGTTCCTGGCCAGCACCCTCGTCAGCACGGGCCTCGGGCTGCTGATGACGCTTTCGCTCCAGAACCGAAGATAGGAGGACGGTGCGATGGCGACGTTACGGGGAAGAAGAGGCATCATCACAGCGGGCATCATCCTGCTTTTCGGCGTGATGGCGTTCCGCCTGTTCCAGGTCCAGATCCTCGACAGGGAATACCGCGTGACGGCCGAGAACAACGCGCTCAAGTACGAGACCATCTACCCCGCCCGCGGCCGCATCCTCGACCGTAACGGCGAAGTGCTGGTCGACAACAAGATCACCTACGACCTGATGGTCACGCCCTACGACGTGAAACCGTTCGACACGCTGGCCTTCTGCCGGATCTTCGACCTCGACACGGCCTTCGTCAATGACAAGTTCCGGGAGTACCGGCGCTACCGTCGGAGAATCGGCTACCAGAGCCTCGTCTTCAAGCGCCAGGTGACGGGTGAGCAATATAACATGTTCATCGAGAAGTCCTTCCTCTTCCCGGGCTTTTCGGGTGTGCCACGCACTTCGCGCACCTATCCCTTCGATGCCGGCGGCAACCTGCTGGGATACATCTCCGAAGTGGATGCGAACTACATCAAGGAGCATCCCGAGTACAAGAGCGGCGACTACGTGGGCAAAACCGGGATGGAGGAGGCCTATGAGACGCTGCTGCGCGGCGAGAAGGGCTACAGCATCTACCTGCGCGACGCCCACAACCGCATCAAGCAGCGCTATATGGACGGGGAGTACGACAAGGAGGCCACGCCCGGCGTGGATGTGGTCACCACCATCGACGGCGTGCTCCAGGCCTACGGCGAACGCCTGATGAAAAACAAGGTGGGCTCGCTGGTGGCCATCGAACCCGCGACGGGCGAGATCCTGACGATGGTCTCGAGCCCCGGCATCGAGGTCAGCCAGCTGGCCGACATCAGCCGCCACTACGCCGGGATCGTCAACGATCCCTACAAGCCGATGTACAACCGCGCCGTGATGTCGCCGCAGCCCCCGGGCTCGGTGTTCAAGCTGGTCAACGGCCTGATCGGCCTGCAGGAGGAAGTCCTGACGCCCAACACCCTTTACGGCTGCAACCACGGTTACGTGGTGGGCAACTTGCGGGTGGGTTGCCACGGGCACCCGAGCCCCATCAACCTGTACCAGTCCATCATGATGTCGTGCAACGCCTACTTCTGCTACGTCTTCCGCTCCATCCTCGACAACAAGAAGTACGGCTCCGTGCGCGAGGGCTTTGAGAAATGGAAGGAGTACACCGAAAGCTTCGGTTTCGGACGGAAGCTGGGCACCGACATTCCGGGCGAGAAGGCCGGCACGATGCCTACCGCCGAGCGCTACGACCGTCTCCACGGCAAGGACCGCTGGCGGTCCATCTCGATCATCTCGCTCTCGATCGGACAGGGCGAGATCGGCTGCACGCCGCTCCACCTGGCCAACCTCTGCGCCACCATCGCCAACCGGGGCTGGTTCTACACGCCGCACCTGCAGAAGGATACGCCCGACTGCCCCATCGACGGACGGTTCAAGGAGCGCAACTATACGATGGTCGACACGACGCATTTCAGCGACATTGTCCAGGGAATGGAAATGGCCATCAACTATACGGGCGGAGGTGCCACCGCGACTGTCGCCCGCATCCCGGGCATCACGGCCTGCGGCAAGACCGGCACGGCGCAGAACCCGCACGGCGACGACCATTCGGTGTTCATCACCTTCGCGCCGAAGGACGACCCGAAGATCGCCGTGGTGGCGTATGTCGAGAACGGCGGCTTCGGCGCCACCTGGGCGGCGCCCATCGCCTCGCTGCTCGTGGAAAAATATCTCTGCGGCGAGATTTCGCCGGAACGGAAGGGCCTCGAGCAGCGCGTGTTCGACGGCAACCTGCTCCATAAAGTGAAAGTCAAGAAATAGATGCCGGCTGTCAACTATAAGAAACTCGACTGGGTGATCGTGGGCCTCTACTTCGCGCTCATCCTCTTCGGCTGGATGAACATCTATTCGTCGTCGGTCGGGGAAGAGGGTTTCATCTTCAGCTTCAAGCAGAAATACATCATGGACCTGCTGTGGATGGGCACGGCGCTGGCCCTTGCGGCCGTCATCCTGTTCGTCCTGCCGGCCACGCTCTACCCGGCCGCCGCCTGGCCCTTCTACCTGATGATGGTACTGCTGCTCATCGCCGTCATCTTCGTGGGCACGGAGGTCAACGGTTCGAAGTCCTGGTTTGCCGTGGGCCCTATCCGGTTCCAGCCGGCCGAGTTCTCGAAAATAGCGACATCCCTCGTGCTGGCCACGCTGTTGAGCCGGCACGACTTCCACTTCAGCAACCTGCGTGATGCCGCCCGCGTCGCAGCCGTGCTCGCCTTGCCGATGCTGGCCATCATTCTCGAGAAGGAGACCGGCTCCGCGCTGGTCTACCTGGGTTTCCTGATCGTGTGCTACCGCAAGGGTATGACGGGCTGGATTATGGTCTTCGGAATGGCGGCCGTGTTCTTCTTCATCCTCACGCTCGTATGCTCGCCGCTCGTGGCCATTCTCGTGCTGACGGGCGTCGTCGGCCTGGCGTGGGGCTGGTATGCCCGCAAACTCCCCGTCGCCTTTGCCGTAACGACGGCCGTCATCCTGCTGCTGGCTTTCTTCCCGCGGCTGATGAGGCTCGAAGCGCTCGGTTTCCTGCAGAAGTTTCCGGCCGAGGTCTGGGCGGCCCTGCTCACCGGCGTGCCGGCCCTCGTCTTGCTTGTCATGGGCCTGCTGCACCGCAACAAGCGCCTGCGCAACGGAGCACTCTGCTTCCTCGCGGGGTTGACGCTCATCTTCTCGGTCGACTTTGCCTTCGAGAAGGTCCTTAAGGAATACCAGCGCGACCGCATCGAGGTGCTGCTGGGCATCAAGGAGGACCCGATGGGCGTGGGTTACAATGTCCACCAGTCGCTGGTGGCCATCGGCTCCGGAGGCCTGTTCGGCAAGGGCTACCTGGGCGGCACGCAGACCCGTTTCGACTTCGTGCCGGAACAAAGCACCGACTTCATTTTCTGCACCATCGGGGAGGAGTGGGGCTTCCTCGGCACCCTCGCCGTGCTGGGCGTGTACCTGGCGCTGATCCTGCGGTTGATCAGCTCGGCCGAGAAGCAGCACAACCGTTTTACACGCTTCTACGGCTGGTGCGTGGCCGTGTGCCTGCTGATGCACGTGGCCATCAACATCTGCATGACCATCGGGCTGATGCCCGTCATCGGCATCCCGCTGCCGCTGCTCAGCTACGGAGGCTCCTCGCTCTGGGCCTTCACGATCCTGATCTTCATCTATCTCCGTTTGGACCTGGAAAACTGGAAGTATCGATAAAAATGATTATATTTGTAGACTGTACACGGAATTCATCACACAACTTCATACACTATGCCGCTTAACTTTGCCAACCGACACAATGGCCCGCGCCCTTCCCAGGTGAAGGAGATGCTCGAGGTCCTCGGCGTTTCGTCGCTCGATGAACTCATCGGCCAGACCGTTCCGAAAGATATTCTTTTGAAGGAGCCCCTCCGCCTTGACCCTGCCGTGAGCGAGCACGAGTACCTCGCTTCGCTCAAGGCCATCGCCGCGAAGAACAAAAACCTCCGGTCGATGATCGGCCTGGGCTTCTACGGCACGGCAACGCCCGCCGTCATCTCCCGCAACGTGTTCGAGAATCCCTGCTGGTACACCTCCTACACGCCGTACCAGGCCGAGATCTCCCAGGGACGCCTCGAGGCGCTCATCAACTTCCAGACGATGATCTCCTCGCTTACGGGTTTTTCGCTCTCGAACTGCTCGATGCTCGACGACGCCACGGCAGCCGCCGAGGCGATGCGCATGATGTTCGAACTGCGCAGCCGCGACGCCGTGAAGGCTGGCAAGAACGTCTGCTTCGTCGATGAGAACGTTTTCCCGAACGTGCTCTCCGTGCTCCGTACCCGCGCCACCGGCCTGGGCATCGAGATCCGCACCGGCAAGTACGACGCATACGAATTTGAAGACAAGTGCTACGGCGCGCTGGTGCAGTATCCGGCCGCTGACGGCGACGTCCGCGACTATGCGGCCTTCTGCGCGAAGGCGCACGCGGCAGGCTGCCTGGTGGCTGCCTGGTGCGACCTCCTCGCATTGGCGGTCCTCAAAGAGCCGGCGGCGTGGGGCGCCGACATCGCCTGCGGCACCGCGCAGCGCTTCGGCCTTCCGATGGGCTTCGGCGGACCGACCGCCGGCTGGATGGCCTGCGACGAAAAATACAAGAGAAACCTCCCGGGCCGCATCATCGGCATCTCGGTGGGCCGTCTCGGCGAACGCGCCGTCCGCCTGGCCCTCCAGACCCGCGAGCAGCATATCAAGCGTGAGAAGGCCACTTCGAACATCTGCACGGCAACGGCCCTGATGGCCACGATGACCGGCATGTTCGCCGTGTGGCACGGGCCGCAGGGCATCATCGAGATCGCGATGAATGCCTTCGGCTATGCGCATGTCGTGGCGGCCAAGCTCCGCGAGGCCGGCTACAAGCTCGCTTCCGAGCATTTCTTCGACACCATCCGCGTGGTCGGCGTGAATGCGGAGAAGATTCGGACAAAGGCACTGTCCCTGGGCTTCAACTTCTTCTATCCGGACGAGCAGAGCGTCCAGATCTCCTTCGACGAGCTCTCGAACGGTACAGAGGCCCGCGCCATCTCGTTGATCTTCAACTGCCCGACCGGCTCCAACGTACCTTCCGTTCCGGACTTCATGCGCCGCGAGACCCCGATTCTTCCGCAGCCGGTGTTCAACACCTACCACTCCGAGACCGAGATGATGCGGTACATCAAGATGCTGGAGCGCAAGGACATCTCGCTGGCCCACTCGATGATTCCGCTGGGCAGCTGCACGATGAAGCTCAACGCGGCCGCCGAGATGCTGCCGCTCAGCTGGAGCGAATTCGCCAACCTGCACCCGTATGCACCCGCCGACCAGGCACAGGGCACGCTGCAGCTCATCCATGAGCTGGAGCACGACCTGGCCGTGATCACCGGCTTTGACGGCTGCTCGCTGCAACCGAACAGCGGTGCTGCCGGCGAGTATGCCGGTCTGATGACCATCCGCCGGTACCTGAACGCCAATGGCGGCCAGGGCCGTCGCGTGATGATCATCCCGACCTCCGCCCACGGCACCAACCCCGCTTCCGCGGCGATGGCCGGTTTCGACATCGTCCTGGTGGGCTGCGACGAGAACGGCAACATCAACGTCGAGGAACTGGCCGAGAAGGCTGCCGCCGCAGGCGACCAGCTGGCCGGCATGATGATCACCTATCCGTCGACGCACGGTGTGTTCGAGGTCCGCATCCGCGAGATCGTGGACATCATCCACCGCCACGGCGGTCTCCTCTATATGGACGGTGCGAATATGAACGCACAGGTGGGCCTCACCAATCCGGGCTTTATCGGTGCGGATGTGTGCCACCTCAACCTCCACAAGACCTTCGCGATGCCGCA
>JAEEGL012877366.1_pt1 | contig 11742 bp, 8 predicted proteins | sample 9134231 | NCBI WGS metagenome assembly JAEEGL01 (sample SAMN16246548, study PRJNA631951) | gut metagenome | biome: gut microbiome; feature: rumen; material: fiber-attached | host: Bos | place: Iran: Karaj | collected 2018-10
CATGTATGAACAAAAAGGAAACAAAATCGACGGAATCATCTTTGAAATACAACGGAAAGGATTTACCGACCGAGAAAAGGCGCTGCCCTACCACCTGATGGACCCCATCAGCTACAGCAGGGACAACGACCGCACCGCCGGACCCGACCAGATACACTACGACGGGCTGATGGTGGACTTCGGACCGAACCACTTCTACTTCCAACAGCTGCTGTCGGGACCTGAGGCAGGAAAATACCGCGCCAGCTACGAGATAGAGAACCTGAACCATGGCACACGCGAAAAGGTGGTGGATGCAGACATCGACCTGGCCTTTGACAAGATGCTCGACGAACTACGGCACTACGACCTGCGAGAGAACCAGTCGCACTCACTGCACGATACCGAAGACCTGGTGAAGGAAATCACCGCACAACAGATACTTCAAACAGTATCCCTGGAATCGGCCATCCATAACATACCGACAGGTGACAAGGAAATGGCGGATGACCCAGACAACCCCGTCATGGACGTGTCCATGATTGACTTCAACGACAAAGGGGAAATCGTCCTGCACGGCAACGGCGGTCCGGCACCGCTGGACTCTCTCGACGAGAGTGCCCGCTTCGAGGTGCTGCGACGCATCCACAACGACCTGATGGACCAGAACCTGGACCTGCCAATCCTACGGGACAAGCTTCAGACTTTACAACAGGAGAACAAAGACATCGACATCATCATACCCTTTGAACACCCGCAGATGCTCTACACCGATGACACCTGGCAGTTCATCGGGGCGGCTGTCATCGATGACCAAAAAAACATCACGCTATTCCGCAATGCGGGTGACGCACAGTATTTCCTCGACACGCCTGACGCTGCCCTCAACAAGAGCCTGTTCCACATGGACCTCAACGACCTCAACGCAGCATCTCAACGGAAACTGCTGGAGAACGCCATCGACTTCTTTAAGTCCCCCGTCCTTAGGCAACAGGCTTACCAAAAAGCGGAGAACCTGGCTGAAGAACTGACTAGCGCGGACATCCTGAAAGAGCCGGCAACGCCAACCAACAAGGCTTCCCCACAAGACGAAGCCCCACTACAACAGACCACGGCTACAGCAAAAAAACTACATCTTTCATTTTCAAATAACAATAATATGTCTAACCAAAATTCGGAGGAAACACCTATGAGACCTGACGAAAACAAAGCTCAGGGGGAACAGCAGAAGACTGACCCCGAAATCAAGAACCAAGAGAAGGCGGTGACACGCGAAGCCGCCGCTGCAACGATCCTCGCCGCCATCGGCTCCGACATCAACAAGATGAAACTGGCCGATAACGAGCACATCTCTCTCACGACCAACAAAGGTACCACCATCGATGTGCAGACGGTCTCCGTCACCAAGAACAACAGCATCTCTCTCTACGGAGAGATAGAGGGTACCAAGAAGTCCATCTCAGCCAGCCAACTAACGGACGACTCCATGGCAAAACTGGCCGCACATCTCGATGACCTGCGCAGCAACAAACAGACTGTCGCCGTGGAGAAGCCTGCAGAACAGAAGGTTTCCCAACAGACTGATGCTACGCAACAACAGAAAACCGACCAGAAACCAGAGGCCGCCCAAGAGCAGAAAGCTTCCCAACAGGCTGCGGTTGCGCCACAGCAGAACAACGCCGAACAGAAAGCCGACCTACCCAAGGAGCGCAAGGTGGAACCCATCGAGCTCAAGCCGGACAGCAAGGTGGAATACAACATCACCAAGAACCCGGTGCTCGACAGGGTGTATGACATCCAGCTCTACGTGGACGGCGAGAAGAAAGCGGGACACCACCTCTCCGTGGAAGACCGTAAGGCTTTCTTCGACAACAAGGTGACAGGTCCCGAACTGGTTCCGAAATACTTCGAGAAAGAACTGGCAGGACAGAAGCTGCCGGAGAACATCGAACGCCATCACAGTGAGCGCAAGCAGGATGCCGCTCAAGAGCAGAAGACTTCCCAACAGGCTTCAGTTGCGCCACAGCAAAACAATGCCGAACAGAAAGCAGACCAGTCCAAGGAGCGCAAGGTGGAACCCATCGAACTCAAGCCAGACAGCAAAGTGGAGTACAACATTACCAAGAACCCGGCACTCGACAGGGTGTATGACATCCAACTCTTCATGGACGGTGAGAAGAAGGCGGGACACCATCTCTCCGTCGAAGACCGCAAGGCATTCTTCGACAACAAGGTAACAGGACCCGAACTGGTTCCGAAATACTTCGAGAAAGAACTGGCGGGACAAAAGCTGCCGGAGAACATCGAACGTCACCGAAGCGAGCGCAAGCAGGATGCTACCCAAGAGCAGAATGCGTCCCAACAAGCCGCAGCTGCACAGCAGCAAAACGCCGACCCGAAAGCCAACGTCAAACCTAACGACGTAATCGAGGCGTGGAAGAAGGCGACCGAACCTGACAAGACGACATTCATCCAACGAGAGAACGCCAACGGCAAGTTCTACCAGACATTCGGCGACGACGCTTCCAAGGTGGCCACCGTCCTCAACAGACAGGCCAAGAACGTCACTGAAGGTCCCAATGCCAACCTGGCCTACATCAGCGTCAGCCAAAAAGACATGCCCAACGTGATGAAGGCGCTCAAAGAACAGAACGACCAAATCAAGGTGGTGGGAATGGATGGCAAGTACGCCCGTGTGCTGCCGGAGGCACAGGCGAAAGAACAGGTCAAAGCTGCCGACCTCTCCAAATACAACGTGCCGGAGGGTAAGCAGGTGACCGACGTGAAGGTCTGGCAGTACCAAGGACAGGCTTTTATGAACGGCTTCGTCGACGGCAACAAACTCAAGGAGAAGGAAATCTCCAAAGAGGACTGGGCTGCCTTCAAGGAAAAGAAAGCGACCCCCGAACAGATTGTGGGGAAGTACTACTCGCCCGCCGAAATGGAGGCGAAACAGGAGGTCAAACAGTCCAAGACCGTGAGCAGATAACACTGCCCAACCCTCACCAACCGCTCTTCCAAGGATTGGGGTAACCACTCCCCCAATCCTTCCCTCTCGCTCACTAACTAACAAGTATTTCTCAACAACTAAAAACAAAAAACAATGATAACATTTTTCAATATTCGCGGTGATGTCATTTTCAACAGCGACAAGAAAACCGCAGCAAAAGCACTCGAGGAAGCTGTCGGCAAAGGAATCAACCTCGAAGGAATTAACCTGAGAAATGCAAATCTTCAAGGGGCAAATCTCCAAGGGGCGCAAATGCCTGCCTCCGACCTAAAAAATGCAAATTTGGAAGGTGCAAACCTGACTGATGCCGATTTAAGCGATTCAGATCTTGAAAACACAAAATTCAATGATGCAATACTCGACAATGCAAATCTCCGAGGCACATTCCTAAGAAGTACTGAGTTCAACAATGCATCCATGACAAAAACCGACCTGGCTTTTCTGAATAATTTCAATTATGAATACGACGGCTTTTCATGTGAATTCAATGGCGCAAATATGGAGTCCTCAATAATGACAGGCAGACACCTGTATCATTCCAGTTTCAGAGGAACAAACCTTAAGATGGCTGATATGAACAGAACCTATCTTGACCAAGTGGACCTCTGGTGGGCCATTCTTGAAGGGGCATCCCTTGTCAGAGCAAAACTGGAAAAAGTGGATCTGAGAAATGCCAACCTGGTCAATGCCAACCTCAAAAACTGCATGATCATTGACACGAACATGGATAATGCCGACAAGACAGGAATGGAAACTTCTCCCTATTACGACCTCCCATCCGCAATTGAAAGATTAAAGCGCGGATTCCTGAAGTGATTTCAAACTCAAAGGAAAAATACGCCTTCCATCATCCCCACCTCTTCCATACCCATAAAAGGGGTGGGGCTACAAAAAAATACACCCATATTACACCTTGGCAACTCACATTTTACACCTGTTTTACACCTTATAGGCTCCAAAACATGCCTGCCATACCCCTTTACTGAACTTTTTTACACCTATTTTACACTTCCCCCGACATTTCTCAAAAAAATCCTCACATGACCCTCCAAACACCACCCACCGACGACCAGTTGCAGAACGCCGCACGTAAAACCATCAGAGAAATCCTTCAAATGGGATTCTCCACCAATGACGCACAACAAGGAAAGAAGGATGAACACAACGCCCTGTTCTTCCATAGCAACGGCGACACGACCAAAAACCAAGGCCGTGACGAATGGCTGTTCACAACGGAGTCCCTCAAACAGGCAGAAACCACAGCAAAAGCCATCGCCGCCAACGTCCAAGGGGCGACACACGCTGACCCCAGACTGGTGGGACAGTCCTACAGCGACGGCAAGGATCGCATCGACATCAAAGGAATAGAAAAGGAAAACGAAACGGAAACCTACAAGGTCAAAAGACTCGAAGACCATCCCTTCCTCAAGGACAAGAAGTCTCTCAGGGATGAGAAATGGAACGCAGAAGACCTCCACGCGGCCATCGCCGCCGACCTGCTCTCTCAGGTGCAGACTTACACCTACACCTCCAAACAGTTCCCATACGAACTGCAGGAGATGACGCTGCGCAGCAAGGGACTGGTGGACATCCAACGTACTGACAATGGCTCCCTGCTCACCTTCGACAGCCCGGTGACCAGGGCAGGACTGAACATCGACAGCCTATCCCCCACCCCGGAAACGACGGCGCTGCTCCAACAACCAGCCCTGCTGTCCGAACCGCAACATCCTGCCCAACAGGCGGACTCCCCGTTGCCGAAATCCGACACCCCAAATACACCAGAAAATCAAAATCCCGCCAAAAATGAGATCCTCAAACAATATGCCGACCTCAAGAAGAAACATCCCGATGCGCTGATGCTGTTCCGCATAGGGGATTTCTACAAGACATACCAGGAGGATGCCGCCAAGGCAGCACAAATCCTCGGCATCATTCTCCACAAAAACGACAAGACACAGGAAGCGTCATTCCCCCACCATACCCTCGACACCTACCTGCCAAAACTGATCAGGGCAGGACTGCGGGTGGCCATCTGCGACCAGCTGGTCACGAACAGGCCCAGCCGGTCCACACAAAAGACGCAAACGCCCAACCAGGCAGAAGACAACACACGACAGTCGTCCCCACAGAACGACCAGAAAGCGGACATCATCAACCAACTGGACCAAATGATAGGCAAACACCTGGGCATCGCCATCAGCCCCGAACAACCCATCCCGACACAGACAGCCAAAGGCATCGGATTTGTGGTTGACCGCATCGTCCGAGAAAACGAGAAAGAACTCCGTCTATACGGCTTCGACAGCCAACAGAAAGAACGCTCGGTGGGTATCGAGAAGGTAAGCGCAGAAACGCTGGCCCAAATCCTCTCACACCTGAAACAATCCCAAGGAAAGACCATCTCCGAAACCACCACAACACCTCACCATGAAACAGAAAAGCAGACGGCACAAGAGAAAGAGACTTCCTCGCTGGGGCGCGAGGCACGGAAAATCGTCTCTTTGTCCAAAGTATATGAGAATGCCAAGAAAGACCATCCTGAGAACCTGGTCTTTATCCGTCAACGTGAACCTGAGACAAAACGCTTCATGTACCAGACCTTCGGGGTGGATGCAGAACTGCTCACCAAAGAGATTTCTCCGTCGGTAGAAATCATGCGACCCGAAATCAAAGGGCAACAATACCCCACCGCCTCCCTGCTGCAAGGTGCCCTCGGTGCCGTCAAAGCGGATATGATGACCCACGACATCTACCCTGTCATCATCAATGCCAAGGGTGAGAGAATAGACAACGACCACTTCCTGGCCTTTTCAAAAGAGGACAGACAAGCCTTCATAACCCAACGGCAAACTCAGGCGCAGCAACGACCCCCGTCACAACAGTCAAAAGGAGAATCCTTGTCTTCCCCTACCGCTGCCGACCAAAAGGCCGAGCCGTCCACACAGGCAGGTTCTCAGCAGGCTGATGCTCTGCTTCCGCAACAAAAACCCAAACAAAACGCGCAGCTGACCCTCGACTTCACCGATGATGCACTCATCCAGTATGACGTACACCAGAACTCCCACGTCACCGGCATGTATGACATCCGACTTTATGTCAACGGCGAAAAGGCGGGTGCCCACCGCCTCTCAAAAGAGGACAGGGACGGCTGGCACAACAAGGAAATCCCCATCCAAGACCTGATGCGGAAGTATTTCCCAAAGGAATTGGAAAACGTCAACATCGACAACCTCACATGGGTTGGGACGGGCCAAGCCAAAGAACAAGCACCGTCACGCCCCCTTAGTCCAAGCCCAAAAACCAACGCTGACAAGGAGAGGACGTATGGCGCACGCGCAGAAAAGCACCAACTGCTCTCGGAACAGCTGAAACAAAGCGACAACCACGCAGTGGTATTGCTGCAGCTGAACTCCAAAGACGGGAAGGAATTCTACCATACCTTCAACCAGGATGCGACCTTCGTGGCCGGCAGCCTGGGACGCAAGACCATGAGATTAGGTGACATCACCTACTTGAGCCTGACAAGCGAAGAGGTCTCAAAACTCAAGGAAAGACTGGGCAACCAAGACCAGGCCATCAAAATCTTCCATTATACAGGAAAAGACTCCTCCCTAACAAACAGCCAAACAACATCACCTGACGGTTCACCATTGATGATGGACCCCTCTCTTCCCAATCCCTTACCAAGGCAAAATATCGAAAAACCCTCTTTCCCTACCGCTCCGACCATCACGCCGACCTCCCACATCGAATACACCATCCAGCCGGTCATTCGCACCAACAAGGAGACGAAGCAACAGGAACGGATTCCGGGGATGTACGCTCTCTCCATCGCCACGGAGGGACAGACGATAGGGCGCAAGATGCTGACTCGTGATGAAAGGGACTTGCTCAACGCCAGACCTGGCGAGATTACCAATGTCATCAATGCAAAATTCGCCAAGGAACTGGGGGGAGTAACGCTCGACTTCAAGCAGGTCCACCGGCCTGCCGTGCCCGAAGAACAGTGGAAAAACCTCTCCATACCCAACGGCATGACACTCGAAAACATGCCGCACGTCACACGCAACACCGAAACGGGAAAATATGAGATGACCGCCCAAATCGACGGTATGACACTCGGACCGAAACCGATGTTCCGACAGGATGTCAACGATTTCTTCGACCATGCAAGACCCGCCGCCGAAATCGTGGCAAGGGTCTTCCGTGATGAACTCAAAAACCCCAACCTGTTGTCCTCGGCCCAGTCACCCACCACGCCGAAGATCTCCCCCGATGATGTCATCAACCTGTGGCACTCGGCACGCTATTCCCAAGGAAACGACGACAATCCCGAAAAGGTGGCCTTCGTGCAGCGTGAGGGGAAATTCGGAATGTTCTACCAGACCTTCAACGACGATGCCAAGAACATGTCGAAGGTCACCAACCGAAGCCTGAAAGTGGTGGACACTGAAAGCCACAAGAACGTGGTCTATGCCAACATACCACAAGATCAGATACAGGAGATCACACAACAGCTGAGGAAGGCAGGGTTCCAGCCCTTCGCCGTCAACACCGACGGGCAGCCCGTCTCCCTTGTGACTGGACAAAAGGTCGTTCCTGCACGTCTCATGGCGCTCGATGACGGACGCAAGGTCGAGAACGTCAACCTACGTAACGACAACGGCAGATGGCTCATGGCGGCAAGCATCGACGGCAAGCCGCTCCCGGAGCGTGAGGTCACCCACGACGATGCGGTAATCTTCAAACAAGGACAACAAGCCATGGCGGACATCGTCCTCAAATACTACGCCAACGACTTCAACTCCACACAAACGCAGTCCCATACCAATCACCAAAACATCGGACGATAATCCCCATAGGCAAGTCTCCTACAAATAGAAACAAATGGTATTGGGTAAGGCTTGGGTACAAGAGGCCACCTAAAAACAACAGAGGGCAGCATCCACAAGAGCTGCCCCTTCTGTTTTACTTGCTTTTCTCTCATGAACAGGATTAGACCCTTTCTATCATTCCTCAGATTCTCGGATGATACGTCGAGTTTCTCGCTTATAGTTCAAACGGTCGTATTCCTTACCACGACACATCCAACAACTGCAGGGAGTGCCAGTAGTACGATACACCTGCATCCAATGGGTTTTGGCAAGTTCAAACCAATGCAACGGAAAATGATGACCGCTGATTGTATCATACTCCCGCTCGAACGATGCATATAAGATCAGACGAGCCTTAAACACGCGGAAAGCCTGTTTCCTTCTCCAAAGTCTTGTACGTTTTGTTTCCATCATCTCTTTGTATTAAAGTAATCAGGTGATGAAAACTAACTCTGGCGAATTTCTCTGTGTCCATAATCATTTATAATATTATCGTTACTATAGTGTTAACTATTTCTTATATATGATGATTTTTTACTATTGGCCTCATTTCGTGAGTATTTTATGTATATCTTCAGAAGTACACCATCCATGTGCCAACAAATCTTCCATTTTATAATCAACCTTCACAGGTACAATAGACCCATTGGATTCAGTAATTGGCATTTGGGTGTAATACTCCTTCACTTGCGCTCTTGTTAATCCCCTAATCTCACGCATTCTTTCTTCGAATGGTAGTTGTCTAATACGTTCAACGTCCAAACTTCCGTCTTCTTTCAATAGTGCCATAATCAATTCAATTATATTGGTAATAATAGGTGCCTATTTCTATGATGAAATCTATTTGAGAGATGGATTTATCATAAGAAACTACATCTGTGTTGGCAAAAATATAAAACACTGGATAATTCTAAGATATTTATATACGTATATAATAGCGTATAGTCTTGAAACATCCGGAGGATGCCGCCAACATAGGCCTTTTCTAATACTTCTCCACTATCGATGAACCGAAGGCCCATCTCTTCCAACCTATCCAAAACCAAATAGAACAACTCAAGAGTTACGGATTTGCAAAGAAAAAGTGAAAGAAAACAAAACCTGCGGGTAAGGAAGACAACAAAGAAAACCTCCCAAGCCAGGACAAAGAGTCAAGAATCTTTGTCCCTGGCCGCAGATGCCACCATAACTTTCGCAAAATCCGATGCCAATCTGCCTCCAAAGGAGATGGTGGATGCCGTCAATCGATACCTGTCCATCCTCAATAGAGGACGCAAGAGAAAACCCATTAACACGCTCGTCCCTCACAGGATAATCCTAGTTGGACAAATCGTCATCCACTGTATCAGGGCATTGGACGAACAACAAATAGACAAAGCAGAGAAAGCATTGATTGACATTGCCTCCCTATATGCTCGCACATATAGGATAGGAAACGACTGGATAGCGGACATGGCCGTCAATGATGAAACATCTACTGTCCTTATCGACAAAACTACTGCATCGAACTTCCGCAAGGGCAACATCTCCATGCGTGACCTCATCAGTCAATATCACAGCCCTTGCACAAACGCTAATGACACAATAGAATAATCGGAGTCAACAGGTTAATAATTAAATTCATTATTAAACTCTATGCGCCGAGGGTTATAAGAAACCTTAAACATGGGTATTTGAGCAAAGATAAGGGTAACAAAAGATGATGCTTGCGTATGAAACTCATTTCTAAGATCAATTGCTTCTGCAAAACCATAATGACGAATCCGATCAATTATCCATTTAAATAAGTCTTTCTTAACCTTTGACTGATTTCCTTTTTCTGATTCTTTAAGAATATAAGCGTCTGTCACTTGTATTACCTTATTCTCCAAACCCTGTGTGTTTACAAATGATGAGCCTTCTAATGGACGAATAAAAGTATCCCATATGTATTCAATGGTAATTTCTTCTGGAAGAGTGTCTTCTTCTAATTCCTCGTCCAAATCCATATGATTCACTTCGTACCACTCAATCCCTAACTTTTCTGCAGCACGAATAGCCTCGGGAGTCCTTTTCCCGCTATATAAGAAAAAAGCGGCCTGACAATCGAAGAATGCCATCACGCCATAAAGTTCCATTACATCTTTACGGGATATCTTGGTTTTGGATGTACCATACATCTTCACTTGACCAACATACTTCTTTCCATCTTTTTCGCAAAACACATCTGCGCCCCAATCTGCAACACCTCGGGTGACATCTATGTTAACATACCCCATGCTTTCTAAGACTTTGGCGGAACAAAGTTCAAAACTTCTATGTCGTTTCATAATATAGTTCAATGATTAATCGTATCAATTGTTAATTGAATAAACACATCAATGTCAGCAATACATTACCTAGCAGCACTCTCACCAACACTACCCTTGTCTTCATTTACTTCTTCTAAGCTAAAATTACAATTCATTGCCTTTGTTGTATTTAATACATTCTCATTAAATGGTTTTACACGGATTCAACAAGCAAGTGCAAAATTAAAAGATTTTCTCATAAAAACACTAGCTTGGTGTTTGGAAATTCTGTTTTCCCCTTGATCTTGTGTTTATCATCTCCATATACACAGGGAAATGCTGTCTTTCTGTTCTACTTGCATAATTATATGTGTTAGGACCAATACGCCAATGTTCGTGACATTAAGTGACTTGCATTCAAGACATCTAATCTGCAATACATTCAGAAAAGACAAAAGTCTTTTGCGGATAGTTAGATATAATTTTCCTAAATGCTGATTCAAAGTATAATGCTTTATCCATCAATAGATTCAACTCTTCAGGGATAAAATCCAAAATATACGTGCCTTCTTTAACAAAGCTTTTAATCACACGCAGCATTAACCTAATATATTGTTTCAAATATTGAACAGCATATTCATATAAAAATACTGGATCAGAATTAACCTCATTATTTACAATGGTGTCATGTATATCCTTGCAAGATTTGAAAGTCTCTGTATACTTTTCCAAATCCTTCAGAATAATGGATATATAATTGCAATATGTAGGTAGTTCTTCTAATGGATAAAACCTTGCATTAGACATACATAGAAATGCAGAGCCAAATACATCTTCATCGTTCTCCAAATCTGGCTCCGTAGCCATACGCCAACCTTGTATATAAGGAAAGCCATCTAGAATTTCAGTAGGCGTGACAATTTCCTTGCCATCCTTTTTCTCAGGGAACTCAAAGAATTTAAATACTTCTTTTGTATAGTTCTCAATAAGTTCCTGATATTTGAACGTATTATCCGAAATTAACATCGGATAAAGGAGTGGATTAGTTTCTAGTTCAAGAGAATATGGAGCCTTTATAAATTTATCTCTTGCCCTATAGATATTCATATAGTAAGCTGCCAAATTGATGATGGCCATCTCATACATTTGTTCTGCATTTAGGCTATCTTGAGAGGTTGGAAGATCGCTTGATTGTTTGTAATACATAAAAGAATCAATATGCTCAAATAGCAAATCTCTTAATAAATCAAACCAACTCATATCATTATCAATTGGTTTCCCCCTTTTTAATGCATCTTTAAATTGAGTTATCATTATGGGGGTCTTCCTATCCTTTGTAGCCTGTGCCCACGCAATAACATGGCAGATGCTAACATTTAATACATTTATTTCTTCGTTATCACTGAGAAATAAATTGTTGATTGCATTATTGTTTCCCATTTATACAGTTTATTATTGAGTTCTCCAAATTAAGATACTTTTTAGAACATAATGATCTCTTCGCACACCCAGATGTTGGGAATGACACAGGAGTTTGATATGCTATATTTAATATTCCATTTACACAACCTATATTCACTCCAAGTAACAATCAGTCTCTCTCCTC
>JAEEGL013631317.1_pt1 | contig 11742 bp, 5 predicted proteins | sample 9134231 | NCBI WGS metagenome assembly JAEEGL01 (sample SAMN16246548, study PRJNA631951) | gut metagenome | biome: gut microbiome; feature: rumen; material: fiber-attached | host: Bos | place: Iran: Karaj | collected 2018-10
TACATTGGTTCTAAAGGCCGTGGTGTAGGCAACATGGTAGGTCCTCAGTATCTGGCTCAGGATTCTCTTGGCCGCATTTATGTTACCGACTTTGGAAACCGCCGCGTAGATGTTTTTGATTCCGAAGGAAAGGGACTTTATTATTTTGGCCAGAAAAGCAAGAGCTTTAAGGGGCTTAAATGTCCTACCGGTATTGCAGTTATTGGTGACAGCGTATTTGTAGCAGATGAAGATGCAGGAAATATTTACGAATTTGATCGTGCCGGAAACTATATCCGCGAGCTGGTCGAAAAAGATACTTTTTCAAAGCCTGAATCCTTAAAGCTGTGGCAGGGAAGCCTTATTGTATGCGACAAAAACAAGATTGTTTCGGTAGATATACAGACCGGTTCAATATTTGAATATGCAAATACCGGTAATGCTCCAAGCCGCGTAACTTCTGCCGTACCGGATATAAACAACAATGTAATTGTAACAGACCTTAAGGCAGATGAAATATACATTATGTCAAAGGTACAGGAGCTTGTAGGAGGCCTTTTTGTCCAGATTGAGCAGGTGGACGCTTCTAAGTTCCCCGAAGTATATGTGGAAGTTAAAGTAGAAAACAGACACCGCCAGCCGGTTGCGGGGCTTGAACTCGAAAACTTTTATCTTACCGAAAATAAAAGAGCTGTTTCTAACCTGCAGTTTATGGGAAGTGCCGCCAACAATACCTATGCCGATATTACTGTAATTATTGACCGCTCCACAGTGATGAAGGGTTATTCTTCGGAGGTAGAAACAGCGCTTAAAGAAATTGCTGCTTCCATGAACGGCCGGGGAACTCTGCGTGTAATTTGTGCCGGCGGGGTTCCTGCTACAGAATATACCGGAGCTCCGGACGGTGTTAACAATTTTACTATCAGTGCGCTTAAAACTCCTTATTCTGCAGAGGTTCCTGTAGATCTTGCTATAAGGCTTGCCGCAAATGATTTGATTAATGCCGCAAAAAAACGTGCAATTGTAATGATTTCTGACGGCTCGGTTACAGGAGCTTCCTTTGCAAGATATACTCTTTCTGAATTAACAGCCTATCTTGCAAATAATGCCATAGATTTTTCTTTGATTCAGGTTTCGCAGAAGGCACCGGATCAGGAATATGATTATCTCATAAACAATTCTTCGGGTGACCTTTATTATGTATTCAGGCCGGAAGGACTTGGTTCAATTGCCTCTGATATTATTTCAATTCCGCAGGGTACTTACCAGCTTAAATATGTTTCGGCCCTCAAGACAAACTTTGGAGAAAAATATCTTCCGGTAGAAACAGAGGTTTATCTTATGAATCGAAGCGGCCGCGATGAAAGCGGTTATTTTGCTCCGCTTGAATAATAGGACCGCCCCTTTTTCTAAAAGTTAATTTTTGCTCCCAGACTGTATTCAAGCGAAAGCCTGAAGGCTTTTCCCTTTTCAAAGCCGAACAAAAGACCTGCTCCCGAAGTTACTGAACACTTATTTAAAAATTCCAGGGAGCCTGTATGCATGTATTCATAAGTCTGTTTATGCCTGTTTTTAGCAAGATCAAGATTAAAATTAAAGGATTCCTTAAGGAAAGGCTTAATGTCCATTGTGCGCGAAGCCTTCCATACGGCATTAGTGAGCATAAGAAGAAGACTTGTCTGTGCTTGTCTTGTCCAGCTGCTTCCGGCTTTTACCAGTACATTTTTACTGCTGTCAAAGCTTACGGATGAATTGAATTCAAGATAATCAGAATCCTTAAGATTAAAAAGTAATTTTGCATTGTCAGTAACACTGTAAGTCGGACCTTCTGTTTTAACTGCAGTAAAGTTTATAACTGTGTTGAGCGTATTTGTAAATTCTTCCTGAATATACCAGTTAAAGATTTTAAGTGTGCTGTTGGCTCCAAAAAGATTTATAAAGCTGTCTGTAAGATTAAACTTAAGCGTCCAGCTCTGAGTCCTGCTGTCTGCACTTATGTTTTTGCTGTCGGTTAATGCTGCTCCTGCAGAAAGCGGAATGAAAAAATCCTTAAGGTCGTTGTAAAGCTTACGCCGCCAGGTAAGCTCATAAGTAGTTTCCTTAGCACTAAGCGAAGCCTTGTTTAAACTGTTTGTAAAAATATAGCCAAGGTCCTGACCGTAATTGATTCCGGCATATTTGTTAAGCCTTGTGTTTTTATGGCTAAAGTTAAAAGCAAGCGCATTGTTTTGTGTAGTAAAAGGAAAGACTAAACGAAGCTGATCTGAAGAAGTATAATCCTGTGTTACCGGATTGTTTTTATCTCCCTTAAGCTCATAGTCCAGCTGCGGCGAAAGTCCTGCGTCCGGAATTACAGTTTTTGCAAAAGCCGTAAAGCTTGTGTTTCTTAGGGCCTCTTCTTCTCCCTTTGAAAATTCCAGACGGGAAATTTCATACCAGTTATAAAAGTATGAAGGTTCTTTTTTGTTTATGAGATTAAGCTTTTGCGAAGCATTAAGCTCTGCGCCCAGTGTTGTTATGTTTTTATTAATATCCAGTTCAAGCTGGGCCCTGGCCTTGTACTGCTGGTTAGAAAGTCCGGGCCGGTTTGTCTGTGCAAAGGTATCGGCACTAAGCATAAAGGAAAAAGGTTCAAAAAGAGGCTTTGTATCAATTTTTATATAATCCTTTTTAGACTGTGCATCTGTAAAGGAATATCTGTAAAGTTCTCCAAAATCCAGGAAATTAAAGAGAGGGCTTTGAGTTTGCAGCGAATGACCTGCGTTGATCAGGCCCTTAAGGTTTATATCTGCATCTGCCGCGGCTTTAATGCCTGCAAGGGTATAATCTGCATTTACTGATGTATTGATGTAATGACTAAGGCTCTTGTCTGCCCTTAGAGCCTGTTCTGACTGAAATTGTATCTGGCCGTCTTTAAAACTGAGTTTTGCGCGTGCAAGATTTTTTGTTTCAAAAAAGGAGTCTGCGTCCTTGTAATAAAGCTTTGAAATATAGATATGACCCGTAATTTCCTGCGGATCTGTTCCGTCGGCTTGTGGAATAATCGTTATTGTCTGTATACACGGAATTACACTTTTATTAAGGCTAAGCTGGTACTGGTCTTTTGGTAAGCTTGCCCCGTCAATACTAACACTGTTGTCGTGAATGTTTACACTAAGAGTATGTCTTTGTGTTCCGCAGATAGCTTTTGTAAGCTCAGGCTTAAGCATAAGGCTAAGGGCAGCCTTCTGTTCCTCATCTTTTAATTCAAGAGTAAATTCTGCGGGTGAGGTGAGGGTAAAATCAAGATTTATGCTTTTATAGAGGCTAAAATCTGCACTTTCAAAATAAGAAGTAGAAGTAATGGTTTTGTCAGAATCCCCTGCAGCCGGGCCTGTAAAGGTCCATTGAAGGTCTGCCTGATTTTTGTTATACAGCCTTGCCTGTGCCATAAGGCTTTTGCCGGAATTTAACTGCATCAATGAATAAAGAAGGCTGTAGGGTCCTGCGTAAAGAGTAGCCTTTGCATTATCTGCTCCGGCTGTATATTCATCTTTTACAATTATGAGCCGGGCATCATGGCCGCCGCAAAGCTTTGCCCTCTGCTGTGGAGTAATGTTAATTCTTACAGTCTGCCATTGTGCCTTGTTAAGATCCAGAGGTATAAGTACATTCTCATCTGTAAGTGAAGTTATTTCCCATACAGGAAGATTGCTTTGTAAAATGTCCTGTGCTGCACCAAGCATAAGAAAGACCCTGCAGTTTTGTCCTGCAAGCTCCTTTCCCGGTAAAAAGGCCATTTCAAATTCATCTGCCTTGTATAAGGAGTCTGCCTTGTCTAAGGTAAGGTATGCACCGGCCCAGAGGCTTTGAGTCTGTGCTGCAGGAGCGCCGGAAAAATCATAGGAAACAGGAATTTTATAACCGCTTATTTTTTTGTCTTGCTGTCCCTGAAAATTGTTTACCGTATAATTGTTTTCTGCTTTAAGCTGGCTTAGATTTTGCGAAGCAGGAGGCCCTTTTATTGCAAGACCTGCGTCGTAGGTCAGATAAAAGGTCTGGTTTGTAGTGTCCGAATACTTGTTTGCAACAAAAATGCCGGTCATATTGGGATTTGTCCAGGCAGTGCTTATTGTGTCGCTCAAAAAAAGAAAACCCTTCTGGTAAGTAAGACCTGCTGTAAGGGCAGAAAAGCTCTGCTTTGAATTTGTTGAAGAAGCATATTCTCCCTTTTGTATAAAAGGGTAAAGCCCTGTAAAGCTTACGTCAAATAAAAGCTCCGGGGTAAAGTTATACATAAAGCCTGCGGCTGCGGCAAAGGCTCCGGCAGAAGGTTCATTGCTTTCTTCGTACCAGGTTATGTAAATTTTATCCAGCTCGGTTACAGGGGAGCTCAGCGTTACAAAGCCTGTTCCCGAATCGTAAACTGCAGGCTCCGGTATTCCGTTTTTATAAACCTGCACAGAACCGCTTTGAACAAATTTACCTATGTCAAAGTTTTTTACAGGACTTGTTGTTGTTCCAGAAAATACCAGGCGGGTCTGGCTTCCCTTGTAAAGATAAAGGTCCGGAAACAGATCGGCAAAAGGATATCTTACTGCCGGATTGGAAAAATCCTGTGTCGTATTTTTTTTGAAAACAGCTGTGGCCGCTGTATCTCCAAAGGCTTCAAAAACCGAAGGAAGGGCATAATAATCCGGAGCTTCTTTTCCTGTCTGGCTGTCTATTACAGCATACTTTGGCTCTGAGCCCTTTACACCCTGGTAAAAGCCACAGCAGGCAAAGGGTAAAAAGTTATCCGGCGACTGAATTACAAAGCCTTCCTGTCCCTTTATCTGTGTAGTTATTTCCTCTTTTGTAAGAATAGAAAAGGCATCCGGTTTTAGCCCGCTTCCCTGACTGAGGGCAGCTCCAAAATAGCTGTTTACTTTTCCTGCAAAGCTTGATTCATCATCATAAGAACCGCTTGCCTCAAAAAGAGTCTGGCATGCCTGTGCAGAGCTGAAGGTAATTACTATGTAAGGAGCAGCCGGAAATTGTTCCCCACGGCTGACAATACTTCTGTTTGTAATGAGCAAAAGTCTTTGCTCTGCAAGAATTACATAATCAGAAGGCAAAAGCTTTGAAAGCTTTATTCCTTTAGAATCTGTATAGCTTCCGTTTGAATCCTGTATGTATACACTGTCTATAAGACTTATCACATCAGAAGGAATATAAAATAAATAGGAATTAAGGTACGAGTCCAGCCTTGTTTGAATTTGATTTACACGGTTATTGCCGTAAAAGGTGGCGCTTTTTGCCTTAATCATGTCATAACGCAGGAGTATGTCCGATTTCCATCCGGAAGCGGCAGGGGCTTCAAAATGAAGCATTATTCCCGGCGCCTGATTATTTCCGCCTCCAAGCCCGTAGCCTGTAAGCGAAGAAGAGTAGGCGGAAGGAAAGGTAATATCTCTGTTGGAAAGCTTAAACTCCTTAAGGTAACCGGTGCCCTTGTAGCCTAAGGTCCAGCTGTTATGCTTAAAATCATCAAGAAACTCCATGGAAAAATAAAACGAAGGAGTAATCTGTATAAAGGCCGAAAGGTCTACCTCCTGCTTAAAAACCGGAAGAGGCGCGTTAAAACCAAAGGGGTTAGAATAGCCAAAGCTTGTGTCCAGAGAGCCTGTAAGCTCTCCCTTCCAGTAGCCGCTTATATTCCAGGAGGATTCATCCTGGGCATTAAGCTTTGCCGGGGTAGTTCCAAAAAGAACTGCGCCAAGAACAAATACCAGAAGCCCTTTAAGGCCCTCCGAAATTTTTTGAAGCATACGGGCTTTATGTATTTTTATTTCCGGATGCTTTTTTTCAAGGTTTAAGATGGCACTTTCTACCTTCTGTTTTTTTTCTGTACCGTCATCAAACAGGCTCTGCTGCGAAGGCTTTTGAGTTGTGTCTATGTTTTCAAGTGCTATTCCCAAAAGCCTTATGCCGCGCCCGTTTTCATATCTGCGCTCAAAAAGCTCCTTTGCCCTGGAATAAAGGGAATCAAGCGTCAAAACATAATCGGAATAAGTCTGCTGTACCGAAACCGTAGTAAAATCCTCATAGCGGATCTTTACCATTACGGTTTTAGAAAAGCCTTTTTCCCGCAAAAGCCTGAACATAACCGAATGGCAAAGTTCAAGGATTGTGGTTTCGGCGGTATAGGAATCGGTTACATCATAAGGAAAGGTTGTCTCGTTGCTTATTGAATGGCTCTTTGTCTTACGGTCAAAGTCTACGGCTTCTATGCCGCGTACGACATTATAAAGAAAGCTTCCTGTGTTTTCTCCAAACATAAAAATGAGTGCTTCCCTTGATTTTTCGTGTATATCCCGGGTAGTACGCAAACCCGCTGCCTTTAAGGCTTCCAGGGTTTTGTCTCCTATTCCCCATACCTTTTTAAGCGGCAGATTGAGCATAAAAGCTTCTTCCTGACCTTCTGTTATAGAGTAAAAACCGTCAGGCTTGTTCATATCAGAAGCAATTTTGGCAAGATATTTTGTAGGTGCAAGTCCAACAGAAACAGTAAGCCCCGTCTGTTCCTTTACCGCTTTTTTTATTTTATAAGCAGTCTCCTGGGGAGGTCCAAAGAGCTTTTCGGTTCCGGTAAGGTCTATAAAGGCTTCGTCAATGCTTATCTGCTGGATATCAGGAGAAAAATCGCGGAATATATTCATAATCTGATACGATATCTCTGCATAGCGTTTCATGTTGCCGTGAACATAAATACCCTGGGGACACAGCTGATAAGCCTTTGCAACAGGCATTGCACTGTGTACACCAAACTTACGTGCTTCGTAGGAGGCTGTGGAAACAACACTCCGTTTTTCTCCGGGGAGTCCGCCGACTATAAGTGGCTTGCCCTTGTATTCCGGATGATCCAGCTGTTCTACAGAGGCAAAAAAAGCGTCAAGATCTACATGCAGATAATAGTGCTTTATTTCCTTCATTCTGAGCCCTCAATAAACAGCCTTTTGGTAAGGGAATAGTACTGGTCCTCTTCCGGGTGATAAAAAATCTGTTCAACAATAATGGTCTGCGCATAAGGGCTTGAACCATAATTAAATTCCAGGTCCCGGGAAGGATAAAGTGGCAGGGGGAAACAAACCTTGTTCTGCTCCAGAGTAATAAAATCATTTTCAGAATAGAGCACGGGGCTGTAGGTATCCTTGTCCGATTCAACCTGGAGAGAAACATATACCGGAGACATTAAGGACGAAATGCGGATGGTTCTGATTGTATCAGAAAAAATACGTTTGTCTTTGTAGGAAACAGAAAAATCTGCGGCTCCTGTTTGAGCTGAAAGCATCTGCACCGAAAAATTATTATCCTGTCCTTTTTTATCCGAATAAAAAATACGGTTTAAGAGCAGCAGTACAATGAATACAAAGAGATAGGTGCAGCCTATCAAAATGGCATAGAGTCTTTTTTTTGTATAATATTTTTTAAAGGCATTAAATAAGCGCAGAAGTATAAGATAAACCGGCAGAATAATGAAGGAAAGCAGTAACGGCTGAAAATTGCTGCTTATAAGAAGATTGTGCAGGCTTTCAATGTCCGAGGTGTTAAAAAGGGCATTTATATATGGAATAAAGGGAACTATTAAAAAAACAGCCAGAATTATATGAATCCAGTTGCGGCGAAAAATGAGAGAAATAACGGCAACAATATAAATGACCATGAATATAGGAAAAAGCGAAATATCCAGAAAAGTAAAAAGCACAAGGTTTATAAAGGTATCAAGAACCAGAAGATAATCCAGCGAACGGGTAGTGTATTTTTTTAAAAGCGACAGGTTGAGCATAAAAAAGCCCGAAACCAGCAGCATGGAAACCATTATCTGTACAATTACAAAGCCGAATACCGTCCAGGAACTGTCGGCATGGGTAAACAGCTTGTAAAGGCCCTTACCTGCAAAGGAACCGGCCAGTGTAAGAAGAAAAATAACCGGAATAACATACCAGTTGGCCCTTATTTCCCGGGAAAATTCTACCCTTATGCTTTTGTTTATAAAGTTAAGACAGGCAAAAAGCATAATGCCAAGAATAAGAAATACAAGCAGCAGCTTGATGAGCCTTAATTCCGAAAGCCATATAGCCTTGCCAAAGAGGCGGAACATAAAGGTGTGGGAATCCTTGCTTTGATTCATGGAGCTTTTGTAGGAATTGATGAGGGAAAGAATAACCTCCCTTGCATGAGAAGCGTCCTTTATTCCGGCAGAAATACAGGGAATATCTGCATTTAAAAACGAAAGAAAGGCCTTGTCTTCGGAAAAAGTAAAATCTGCAACCTGGCTTATAAAGATTAAAGGAAGACCTTCGGTCATTTTTGCATTTCTAAAGGCCTGGAACATATCCTTTAGCATCCAGGAGGTGGCGTGTTTTCTGTTGCTTCCCGTAATGATTGTATTTTTTCCGGCAGAAAGGTCCATGAGTACAGCCGTATTCTGAATATTTGTATCCAGCGACTGAACAAAAACATCTGCACCATAGATAATATTTTCCTTTTCAAAGGTATTGCGGTCACCAAAGCTCAAAACTACGGTAGAGCTGTATTCCCGGGTCTTGAGGGCTTCAAAAACCGGAGCGAGCAGGTCTTTGTTCTGCCAGGCGTCTTCCATATAAAAAAACAGAATAAAATTATGCTCAGACACTGTGTCTTTTGGCGAAAAATTGACGATAATATTATAAGGCAGGTTGTTTGTTCCGCCTGCTACAAGGGATTGAACTGCCGGCGAAAAACCCTTTTTTTCAATATAATTGAACATGGAATTGCATAAATCTATGCCCTGCAGGGGAGTTTCCTGCGAAAAAGCAGGAAAATTCAGATTCAAGAGTATCGAGAAAAACAAAATCTTAATTAGAGATTTTTTGTGACAGTTCATTCTTCTTCAGTTTATTATTTAAGTGTTTACAATGCAAGACCCTTATTGTATAATGAAAAAGATATAAACAATTATAACAAAAAGTAAAATTGAGAAGGTAATATGAGCGCTTCTGATAAAAAATTTATTATTGAATTGCCACTAAAAGTAATCCTCACAGAAGATGGTGCATCTAATTTTATCAGCCATAATAAAAAACTTATGAGGTTCCGTCTTGCTGATAATGTTGATGAATATGGTATTTCCTTAAATAAATTTTCTCCTCAGTCAATTCAGAGTATGATTCTCCTGGATTATATTTCTAAGATTGAAATTTCCATGTCAGAATTTGTTTCTTCACGCCAGGAGGTAATGGATCTTTCCAAGGTTGTTGTATATTCACTCTTGTACAAGCAGTTTGACCGCGATGTATATTCAGCCCTTATTCAGTGTGAATGTGTACGCAAGCATAACCGTGCAAATCCTTCCCATCTTATTGATGAACGTACAAATATGTCTGAACGTCAGCTTCGTACAATCCTTCAGAATAAAGAAGCAACAATTCAGTCTACAAGACGTCAGATTCTTGATCCAATCTGGAAATCAATAATGACCAATACCGATTACTCTTCTGAGGAAAAGAATATCTATCTTCTTATGTCAGAAAAGTTTATGAATCGTCTTGGTCTTATGAACTGGTACATTATTACACTTTTTGCCAAGAATGAAGGCGCATCAGAAATGTACGTTGCAATCCGCAATCTTCTTTCTTCATATATGGATAAGTCAAAGGTTGCAGAGTATATTTCGGTAATGGTAATGGAGCTTGCTCTTAATAACGAAAATACCAACATCCGTAAAGAAGCTAAAACAATGTATCATGGAATTGATGATATTGATGCTTTGATTTTTGATCCTGAAGTTCGTGCGAAAATTGTCCAGGAATTGCAGAGAAAGCATGAACTTGTATTCCTTTCATGGAAGCTTGGTGGTGGTTCAACTTCTATCGGTAAACAGGGCCGCCTTTCAATTACACTTTATAATAAAGATGATGAATTCCAGGAAATGAAAGACAATATTGAGTCTGCTAAGGCTTCAAATACAAATAAAAAATCCCTTATCGACTTCTACCGCGAGCTGCCGGAAGGTCAGGAGGGAACAGACCTTGGTCTTTACTATCTTTCTTATCTTGATGATGCCTGCAAAAAGGTAAACGTAAAATTTGAATCTCTGGTTAATCAGTTCTCTGCTTCAGATCTTACAGTCATCAATTTGAATTTCAATTTCTGATTTTTTATATGCAGCGTCACTTTAAATCTTTTAGTCTTATATCTCTTGTTTTTGCGGCTTTTACAGGCTTTTTTATGTCCTGTTCTCAGGTAACGCCAGAACTTTATACAACAGATTATTCTGTAATTTTTGATTATACGGACGAGGAAACTCTGCCTTCTGCAAGGCTTTCTGTTTTTGCTTCTTCTGCTTCTGATGTACGCCGTTATGAGAGAATCTGTATAAAATCTCTTGATTCAGGCTATATCTGGGATACAAAAAGAATTAACAGACTTGATACTTATGATTTGCAGTGGGCTGGCTGTGCTAATCTTATTGTACCGGAAGAAGAAAAACTTCCGAGCGGAAAATACGAAGTAACTTATTACAATGCAGATGAAAAAGAGTGCACCGTTACTCTTGATGTAAAATATGATATTGAATTATATGATGTGCTTCTTTCTGAACTTTCTGATTTTATGAAGAAAAAACATGGAATCCAGAAAATAGCAGTTTATGATAACGAACACATAATGATTTATTTTGGAGATAGAACAGAAGAATTCAAAACAACACGCGGAATATGGAATGCATACAGAGAAGCTGCAACTTATCAGGTAATCTGGTATGCAGGAAATGGAACTGTAATTTGTGTTGAACCTGAAAAACCTGTTACTCCGAATGAAGAATAGGAAAAAGGAATAGTATGGAAAACAATTCATCACCAGAAGCAGTGCCTCCCTCGGGTTTGAGGCGTGAAGTAAAAACTTATGTATTACGTGCCGGCCGAATGACAGCCGCACAGGAGCGTGCCTATAACGAGCTTGCTCCATCCTGGTGTATCCCCTTTGAACATAAAAAACTTAATTTTGTAGATGTATTTGGCAACACAAATCCGATTGTTATTGAAATCGGTTTTGGAATGGGAGATGCAACTGTTGCCCTCGCAGAAGCTAACCCTGAAATCAATTATCTTGGAATAGAAGTTCACACGCCTGGTGTTGGAAAAGTACTTTCTGAAATCCAGAAACGTGATTTGAAGAATCTTTATATTATTGAATATGATGCTCTTGAAGTACTGGAATATATGATTGGTGATAATTCCGTAAATGGTTTTCATATTTTCTTCCCGGATCCATGGCCTAAAAAAAGACATCATAAAAGAAGAATGGTTCAGCGCCCTCGAACAAATCTTTTTGCTCAAAAGCTTGCTCCAGGCGGCTACCTTTATTTTGTAACTGATATTATTGAGTATGCAGAATTTGCTCTTGAAGAACTGAAGCTGACAGAAGGCTTGAAAAATAAATACGAAGGTTTTGCTGATCCACAGCCCTGGCGTGCCCAGACTAAGTTTGAAAGAAAAGGACTTAAGGCAGACCGCCAGATTACAGAGCTTTATTTTGTTAAAGCCTAAAATAGAAAATTCAGCAAGGTGTTATTATGGACTTATTTGAATCACAGAGAATATCGGAACTAGAAAGTCTCATAACCCGTTACCAGAAATCTTATTATGACGGCGAGGGAGAAATCAGCGACGCCGAGTTTGATAAACTTTGGGATGAACTTAAAGCCTTAGATCCGTCTAATCCAATTCTTCACAAGGTTGGAGCTGATTCCGGAAATTTTCA
>JAEEGL014013073.1_pt1 | contig 11742 bp, 11 predicted proteins | sample 9134231 | NCBI WGS metagenome assembly JAEEGL01 (sample SAMN16246548, study PRJNA631951) | gut metagenome | biome: gut microbiome; feature: rumen; material: fiber-attached | host: Bos | place: Iran: Karaj | collected 2018-10
GGTTCTCAGGTTGGTCATATCCATGAACCATGCAAACATCGTTCGCGGGCGGGCATTTGCAAATGATGGATCGAACACCACATGAGCCACCCCTAACTGAAAGTTGTCATTGAGCCAATCCGGATAGTTATCACCAGTGTTTAGTTGGCCTAGCAATCCTTCTGAATGGGACCACACTTGGTTGTCACAATAGAACGTCAGTGTTGAGTCCGACGACGTGTAGATAACATAGGGCTCAGCTGCGCGAGCGCCCAGGGCACACATCATGGACGCCACCAGGACGGTAAGTCTTAAAAGTAGTTTCTTGCTCATAGTTATCAGTATTTATGGGTTAAGAATGTTATTAGCAGACGGAAATAGTTAATAAATTTGACATAATTAGTAATTCCGCAAATTTAGTAACTAATTTCCATAAAAGCAAATATATATTAGAGTTTTTAAAGAAGGCAATAAAGACAAGGGCATCCACACCCCAAAAGTGACGGGGTGCGGATGAAGTGCCCTTTTCTTCATTAAACATCACTAATTGTTACTATCTCGGTGTTTTCTGGCTGATTTATCATTCTCGTCACTATTTAGACACGCGAGAACGCCGCTTTGTTACAACAAAACGGCGTTTTAACATAACGTTAACAATTAGGCTTTTCGCTTATCTTCAATCTCGGCAATTCTATATAACTTCCATATCTAATAGAAAGATGTATTGTCGATGATAAAAAGATCAGAAACCTGTAACTCCTTATTACAGTTCGGCTTCCTTGAGTTTCTCGGCGTTCTCGGCCACGATGAGATGATCGATGCAGTCCTGGATGTCACCGTCCATAAAGGCGGGCAGGTTGTAGATGGTATAACCGATACGGTGGTCGGTGATGCGCCCCTGGGGATAATTGTAAGTGCGGATTTTGGCCGAGCGGTCACCTGTCGAGACAAGCGTCTTGCGCCGGGAGGCAATGTCGTCCATGTACTTCTGATGCTCGTGGTCATAGATGAAGGTGCGCAGACGGGCCAGCGCCCTTTCTTTGTTCTTGGGTTGGTCGCGCGTCTCGGTACACTCGATGAGGATTTCCTGTTGCTCACCCGTGTTAGGGTTGGTCCACATGTAACGCAGACGCACACCACTGTTCACCTTGTTCACGTTCTGGCCGCCTGCACCGCCACTGCGGAAGGTATCCCACTTGATTTCGCCCTCATTGATGTGAACGTCAAACGGTTCGGCCTCAGGCAGGACCGCCACACTGGCTGCCGAGGTGTGGACACGGCCCTGAGTCTCGGTAACAGGAACGCGCTGCACGCGGTGCACACCCGACTCATATTTCAACGTACCATAGACGTTATCGCCAGTGATACTGAAAACGACTTCCTTGAAACCGCCCACAGCACCCTCGCTGCAACTGGACATCTGCACATTCCAGCCCTTAGTTTCGCAGTAGCGGGTGTACATGCGTGCCAGGTCACCGGCAAACAGCGCTGCCTCGTCACCGCCCGTGCCACCACGGATTTCCAGGACCACGTTCTTGCTATCCTCTGGATCCTCTGGGATAAGCAATAGTTTGATTTCTTCTTCCAGTTTGGGCACTTCGGCTTGATTGGCATCGATTTCCTCACGCGCCATAGCACGCAGGTCCTCATCAGTCTCACTATCGAGCACGAGTTTGGCCTGCTCGATGTCCTCGAGCAGTTTACGGTAACGATTGGTTGCGCCCAGCAAGGTTTCCAGGCTTTTATATTCCTTGGTAAGCTTGACGTATCGCCGCTGGTCGGCAATGACGTTAGGGTCGGTAATTAACGTCCCGATTTCCTCAAATCGGGCATCCAGACCATCAAGGCGTTGTAATAATGCGTTTTCTGCCATAGTCGTGATTTTGAAATTTGGCTGCAAAGGTAGTGAAAAGGTTTTAGGTTTTAGGCGTTAGGCATTAGGTTTTTTATTACTTTTGTGGCATGAAACATAATCTATCCGTCATCTGTGGACTCATCTGGGATTTGCTGGTAGTCTATTGTGCTTATACATTGTGCCGTGCCGTCTTTTTGGCACTGAATTGGTCGATGTATGCAGGAACATTAACATGCTCCCACACCATGGGCCTTTTTGGCGCCGGGTTGCTGTTTGATACCCCCGCCATTCTCTACACTAACGCCATCATCCTGCTGATGTTCCTGCTACCCTTGCACTGGAAGGAGCGCCCTGGCTATTATCGAGTGGCCAGGTGGATTTTCACCATAGTGAACAGCATTGCCGTTTACATGAATCTCATGGACTGCGTGTATTTCCCGTTTACAGGAAAGCGCACCACTGCATCGGTGTTCTCAGAGTTCAGCAATGAGGGCACAGGTGAAATGCTGAAAATCTTTGGCGGGCAGTTTTTGAGTCATTGGTACCTTGTGCTGTTGGCTGGCCTGATTTCATGGGGGCTATGGAAACTTTTCCGTCCTGTTCCCGAACGGGTGAAACGTCCAGCGGGATTGGGCCGTTACTATCTGTTGCGCATTCTGGCCCTATTGGTTGCCATCCCGTTGTGCATCGGAGCCATTCGCGGCGGATTTACCAAGGCTACCCGTCCCATCACCATCAGCAATGCCAACCAGTACGTTAACCGTCCTGCCGAAACCGGCATTGTGCTAAACACGCCCTTCTCCATCTTCCGCACCTTGAAAAAGACGCCCTTCGTCGTCCCCGACTACATGAGTGACGAGGAGGCACTGGCACTCTACACCCCACTCCACCAGCCCGCCGACAGCACGACCTTCACGCCGCGCAACGTCGTGGTGCTCATCCTGGAGAGTTACAGCAAGCAGCACATCGGCTTTTATAACAAGACCTTGAGAAACGGCACCTATCAAGGGTTCACGCCTTTCCTTGACTCGCTCATCACTGCTGGCGCAATGACCTATAAATACTCCTACGCCAACGGCCGCAAGAGTATCGAGGGAATGCCCTCGGTGTTGTCTTCCCTACCCAACTTTGTCGAGCCGCTTTTCCTCACTCCCGCATCGCTCAACGCAATGTCAGGCCTAGCGCGCGAATTAGGTGAAAACAAGGGTTATGCCACCGCCTTTTTCCATGGAGCACAGAATGGCTCGATGGGCTTCCAGGCCTTTGCCCGTGCCACGGGTTTCCAGCAATATTATGGGCGCACAGAGTATAACGCAGACCCCAACTTCCATGGCGATGACGACTTTGACGGCACCTGGGCCATCTGGGACGAGGAGTTTTTCCAATTCTTTGCCCAGAGGTTGGGAGAGATGCACGAGCCGTTCATGACCGCCCTGTTCAGTGCCTCCTCCCATGACCCGTTTACCGTGCCCGAGAAATATAAAGACCGCTTTCCTAAAGGCGAACGCCCGTTGCAGCAATGCATCGCCTATACCGACTATGCGCTGAAACGCTTCTTTGAGACAGCTAGCCATCAACCATGGTTCAACAACACGCTGTTTGTCATCACAGCCGACCACGTGAGCCAGCAGATTGATCCGTTCTACTGCACCACGCTAGGCAATTACTGTGTGCCCATCATCTTTTATGCACCAGGAGACCCCACGCTTCACGGTTATGACGAGCAACAAGTCGTGGAGCAAATTGACATCATGCCCACGGTGCTCAATTACCTGCATTATGACTGTCCCTACATCGCCTTCGGGCGTAATATGCTGGGCAGCGATCCAGAAAAGGGGTTCGCCCTGCACTGGCTGCCAGAGTCGAGCAGTTATGAGTACGTCAATGGGGATTATGTCTTGCAGTTCGACGGAAAAACGGTCACCTCGGCCTACGCTTTCCGCACGGACTCCACGTTCTCCCACAATGTCCTGGGCACAATGCCTCCTGCTACACTCAACCAGATGGAACGCCAAATGAAATCGGTCATCCAACAATACATGCAGCGCATGACCACTGACCGCCTGACGCTCCAGAAGAATCGATGATTCAGTTTTTTTAGCATTAATATTGTAAAAGTGAAGAATTTAGATTACTTTTGCCGTCAAAGAATTATAAACATCATCTGTTATGGAAAATAATGCTACAGTAAAGCTTTATTCGTTAGGTTGGCAAGAGATGCGAACTTATCTGTTCGCCCTGTTGTTTATTGTAGGCAATATCGCATTGCCTCAGTTGTGCCATCTCATCCCTCAGGGTGGCCTTATTCTGTTGCCCATCTACTTCTTCACGCTGATTGCCGCCTATAAGTTCGGCTTCCGCGTGGGTCTGTTGACAGCTGTGCTGTCTCCACTGATCAATTCGGCGCTGTTCGGGATGCCTCCTGTTGCTGCCTTGCCCATTATCATGATCAAGGGTGTATTGCTCGCTGGTGCAGCCGCTTGGATGGCTAACCGCAGCAAGGGTGCCTCGTTGCTGGCATTGATTGGCGTGGTACTTGGTTACCAATTTGTGGGAGGCCTCTTCGAGTGGGCTATGACTGGTGAAATTGCCAAAGCATTACAAGACTGGAAACTGGGTTATCCAGGCATGATTCTACAAGCTGTGGGTGGCTGGCTGGTCATTAACCACCTGTTGAGGCGTTGATGACACGACAGGACTGACCTGAATCATTCAAACGACTATAATCACTAGCAGCAGGATTGCCGATAGCGACAGCAAGGCAAGCCATGCTTTGTGGTACTTCTTATATACGACTACGGGCAACAGGCTCAACGCGACTGACACTATCGCATAAATCACAATCAAGAGAATATTCACCAAGCATAGGATGAAGGAACCCTCATCCTCTATTTTCGCTTGGCCTATAAACAAGATGGAAAGCATCGCTATCTTACAACAGTTGATTACTGAACGGGGCACAAGTTCCTTGTTCTTCTTCAAGTATTTGTCAGCATAATAGAAGCCATGTGCTACCAGCAAGATGCGAATAGCGAGACCCACAAAATTCGCTAATCCGCTAAAATCGTTTTCCACTAATGAAGAGGCAAGTATAGTTACCCCCGCAACTATCGCTATACCGACAACGAAAGTGAGAAGTTGGTGAGCTAAAGTCGATTTCCATGTCAAACCAAAGAATTGCCTGAAATCAAGGAGAAGCAGAAAACATACTGCACACACATATAGTTTGATCAGGAAATTGGTGACTATCATGAGACCTGAATACACTCCCTGCATCAGGGCAGATGCTGTTCCTGTTTTTGCGACAGTCTCGATACCATCGTAGGCCCAAGACAGCAGTTCGCCAGGTATCATGCAAAGAAGAAATTGAGCTAATACGTAGGTCAGAAAAATGTATGTCTCGACAAAGTTGTACCGATTGACCCGAAGATGGGCAATCCAGACGCAAAAGAAAAATACCGTTCCAATGAACAAGCACTCATAAAGTAGGTTTCGGGACAAGAACCAAATAAACCACATGAGAGCAGAGGCTAGTGAGAGCAACGTGCTGGAGAGATTGAAGCGGGCAAAAAACTTCTCGGCAAACGCCTTCACACCCTCCCAGTCTTGAGCCTCATTCAGACCTATTTCTTCGGAAATCATTCCCAAAAGAGAATGATTCTGATTACCAATCAACATCCCCACAAAGACAATCAGCAGAACAGTTACTGCAACCAGTTTGAAAGGCGGAAAATAAAATTGGCGATGACCGCCCAGATAGTCGCGAATCATGTACCCCGGACGCCAGAATAGTTCCCCCACCGTGCGGAAAATCGGTCGGTTGCCCAGTCCCCATATATCCAAGAAATTAAGAATTGCCTGTCGCCACGTGTAGCGTTGCCACATCCCTGTCTGGCCACACTGCGGGCAGAAGCGTCCCGTGTAATGCTCACCACAGTTCGGGCAAGTGCGACGCGTACCATCCTCCTCGATTGCTGCTGAGGTGGATTGCTGCAGACGGCGGTTCAGTCTCAGGTGCCCGGCCTTGACCGTGCGGTACCGTTTGTTGATAATGGACTTCGGGTCCGCAGACGCCACGGCCTGGAAAACCTTGTTCTGCTTGATTCTCTCAATCGAGATTTTGAGTCTCGTGATTGGTTTCATGGCGCAAAGTTAAAAAAAATCCCACACAGATAATTATCCATGTGAGATTTTTATGGTTAAGCGTTAGTATCAGAACATTTTCTCAGGATAGACGCCTGTTGCGTGCAGCTCGGCGAACTTGTCCACTACGCCTTGACGGTCGGCGGCATAGGTCACACCAAACCACTTGCTTTCGGTAGTGAGCACTTTGACCTGGGCGGTTCCGTTATTGACGAGTTCATTAACCAGTGTGGGAATGAAGAACTCGGCCTTGGGCTTATCGATGTTTTCCTTGAGGAACTCAACAAAATATTTCTCACTATAATCAAAGTAGTCGGGTGTGAAGCCCCAGAAGTTCATCGATACCGGTGTATCGAATGCCAAGTGCTGCACATCACCGTTCTCGTCGGTGAATGTGATATTGTGGTCGGCATCATAGCCAATGCTGGTGCGCTCTACCACGCCAGTGAGCAGGCCGTCACGAGTCTCGCAGACGCCACGAGCCACAGTACCACTTTCACTCATGGTGTTACCCACTTTGAAGCCTACCATGCTATAGTGACCCTTGCTGCCCTCGGGCAGTGACGACAACTCTGCTGCCATCACCTCAAAGCTGTTGCGGCCATAATAATCGTCAGCGTTGATGATGGCAAACGGCTCATGAATCACGTTCTTACCCATTAACAGGGCGTGGTTGGTACCCCAGGGTTTCACACGTTCAGCAGGACAGGTGAAGCCCTCGGGCAGGTCGTTCAAGCCCTGGAAAACCAGTTCAACGGGAATGTGTCCCTCATATTTGGATAGAATCTTCTCGCGGAAATCGGCCTCAAAGTCTTTGCGAATCACAAAAACCACCTTGCCAAATCCACTGTGAATAGCGTCATAAATAGAATGGTCCATAATGGTCTCGCCATGAGGGCCCAGACCATCGAGCTGCTTGAGGCCGCCATAACGGCTACCCATGCCTGCAGCGAGTACAAATAATGTCGGTTTCATTTATGTTTAGTTGTAAGTTTTTTAGTTTTAAGTTTTAAGTTGTAAGTACAATTACTAATGCCTAATCAATTGTTTTAAAGTCGAAGAGGATGATGCGACGGTATTCCTCGTCGGGACGCAGGAGCTGTGAAGGGAAGTTGTCGTGGTTGGGAGCATCGGGCATGCCCTGACACTCGATGGCCACACCATCATAATCCTGATAGTGCTTGCCACTTTTGCTCACGGGGCATCCCCCCAGCCAGTTGCCTGTATAGACTTGAACGGCGGGTTGATCAGTGCTGACTTCAACCATGCGGCCCGACTCCTTGTCACACAGCACAGCAGCCAGATGCAAGTCACCATCCTCATAGCCATCGATTACCCAGCAATTATCATAGCCCTTGCCGTAATTCAAGGCGGGGAAATCCTGCTTGATGTCCGTGCCGACCACCTTGGGTTGGGTGAAATCCATCGGTGTACCCTCGACAGGAGCCATCTCACCGCTGGGAACAAGGCTGTCATCGGTGGGCAGGTAGCGTGAACAGTTGAGTTGAAGCACCTGATTGAGGGCGGTTCCTTCCCTATCCTCGCCTGCCATATTAAAATAGGTGTGGTTGGTAAGGTTGACCACAGTGGGAGCATCGGTCACAGCACCCAGTTCAATCTTGAGCACATTGTCGTCACTCCAAGTGTAAGCAACGCGGGCAGTGAGGTTTCCGGGATATTTTTCATCGCCATCGGGGCTCTCCAGCGAGAACACGACCGTGTCACCATCCATCTCGCAGTCCCAAATCTTATTGGAGAAATTCTCGGGTCCGCCATGCAAATGGTTGGGGCCATTGTTGATGTTCAACTGATAGACTTTGCCATCGATGTCAAGGTGTCCCTTGCAGATGCGGTTGGCATAACGGCCAGGCACCTTGCCAGCGCACGGTCCATCATAGAAGTAATCGCCTACGTTCTTGTAGCCCAGCACCACGTCGGCGAGATTACCCTCACGGTCGGGCACCTTGATTTCCAGGATGCCTGCGCCCAATGACGATAGTTTCACACTGGCGCCGCTGGCGTTGATGAGTTCATAGGTGGTGATTTCGCCACGCTCAGTTTCGTGGGTATCGATACGGATGCTTTTCATCTTAATCCTCTACCTTGTGAGCGCCGTCGCTGATGATGACATTGATCACCTCGGGCTCATGTCCATATTTCTTGTTGAATTTCTCCTTGGCTGTAGCGATGAAGTTGTCATAGCGGTCCTCCTTGACCAAGTTGATGGTGCAACCGCCAAAGCCACCGCCCATGATGCGGGAACCAGTCACGCCACACTCGCGGGCCACGTCGTTGAGGTAATCCAATTCCTCGCAACTTACCTCGTAGTCACGAGACAGTCCGTCATGCGTCTCAAACATGCAACGGCCAACAGTCTCGTAATCGCCACGCTCCAGGGCATCGCACACGTCAAGGACGCGCTGCTTCTCGCCAATGACAAAGCGGGCACGGCGATAATCCTCATCGTTCAACTGGTCACGGATGTCGGCCAGCATGGTATAGGTCGCATCACGCAATGTCTCAACACCGAGCTTAGCGGCAACGCGCTCGCACGACTCGCGGCGCTTGTTATAAGGCGAATCCACCAACTCGTGCTTCACCTTACTGTTCAACAAGACTAACTTGTAACCTTCGGGATGGAAGGGGAAATACTCATGTTCCAGTGAGCGGCAGTCGAGACGCATCAGGCAGTCCTTCTTGCCAAACACACTGGCAAACTGGTCCATGATACCGCAGTTCACACCGCAATAGTTGTGCTCGGTGCTCTGTCCGATCTTGGCCAACTCAAACTTGTCAATCTTGTTATCGTTGAACATGTCATTGAGTGCAAAGGCGAAGCAGGACTCCAGCGCTGCCGATGAAGACAGACCAGCGCCAAGGGGTACATTACCTGCAAACACGGTATCAAAGCCCTTGACTACGCCACCACGCTTGATGGTCTCGCGGCACACGCCGAAGATGTAACGTGCCCACTGTTCCTGAGGAGCGTCTTCCTCGTTGAGACCGAACTCGCTATAGGCATCCATGTCCATGCTATATACACGCACCTTGTCAGTACCATTAATGTTGATTGCAGCCATGATATATTTGTCAATGGCTCCGGGGAACACAAAACCGCCGTTGTAGTCGGTGTGCTCACCAATCAGGTTGATGCGGCCAGCCGAAGCGTAAACCACGCTGTCGGTGCCGAAACGATTCTTAAATTGTTCCTGAATATGTTCTTTCATTGTTGCTAAAAAATATGATATTAATAATTATAATCTGTCAAACTGAATGGATACTACAGAGAAAACGGATATCCATAGCATCTATAGGGACTCACCATTCAGGCAATTCCCGACACCATTTCTACCCAGAGTCTTCTAACTACCTGTTAAAGTAGTTTTTCTGGTCATTGATAATCCGATCCAGGTATTCCATGTTGATGTGGCCATTAATGACAAGCATCGCATCAGTCTGCTGACTGGCATTGGCGATGACGATTTCATTGATATACTGGCCATTGCGGCGCACAAGCACCGTCTGCTGCTCACCATAACCTTGCTGCGAGGTCACAATTTCTTCATAGGAACGTGACTTGTAGAGATTCTGGAGGCGTTTGCGGAACTTGTCACGATCGTTGCCGTTACACTTGCTCAGATCAAGCAATTGGATCGAAGTGATGCCGATGTTCGCGTCCGACAAGGTGGGCAGAATCAGTCGCCCGAGACCGAGCAGTCCACTGCCAACGTTGAAATACTGCGCATGCCTGGCATCGCGCATGTCGTTAATGATATCATCGGCATTGCGAGTCAACATGCTGCATGACATCACCAACAGCGACATCGCCAACATAAGCACCATTCTCATTGATTTGTTCATTGCAATTCCGTTTTTAAGTAATAATAGAAGATGACAAAAGTAAGAAAAATTGTGCGATGTAGCCCATTATCTTTTCTTAAAATTCCCAAAAATGATAATATTCTCTATACTTTTTCAACAAAATTCCATAAAAACGGTGGATTTGACCTACTAATTGACGTGTGGAAAATCACTTTGACAACAACTTTGTCATCCAATCCTCGTTTTTTGTGGCAAATTATCGTCTATGTATAAATAATTTAGTACCTTTGCACCCAAGTTTTTATGGAACTACCAAAAATCACAAATAATTCATATCATTTTTTTGAAAATGGCTAAAATCAATGACTTTAATTTTGCCGGTAAAAAGGCAATCGTGCGCGTTGACTTCAACGTGCCCCTGAACGAGAAAGGTGAAATCACCGATGATACCCGCATCCGCGGTGCAGTCCCCACCCTGAAGAAGATTCTTGCCGATGGCGGAGCCCTTATCATCATGTCCCACATGGGTAAGCCCAAGGGCAAAATCAACCATAAGCTCTCGCTGAGCCAGATCACGAGTGCCGTAGCTGCAGCCCTTGAGAGGCCTGTACAGTTTGCGCAAGATAGCGCTGAGGCTCAAAAGCCGGCAGCCGAGCTCAAGCCCGGCGAAGTGCTGCTGCTCGAGAACCTGCGTTTCCACCCCGAGGAGGAAGGCAAGCCCGTTGGCATCGAGAAGGATGATCCCAACTATGACGCTGCCAAGAAGGAGATGAAGACCCGTCAGACTGAATTTGCCAAAACTCTGGCCAGCTATGCCGACGTGTATGTTAACGACGCATTTGGCACCGCTCACCGCCGTCACGCATCGACCGCTGTAATCGCCGACTTCTTTGATGACGACCACAAGATGCTGGGTTACCTCATGGAGAAGGAAGTTACCGCTATCGATAATGTGATGAAGAATGCTCAGCACCCCTTCACCGCTATCATTGGCGGCAGCAAGGTATCGTCCAAGTTGTCTGTAATCAAGAACCTGCTCGACAAGGTGGATAACCTCATCATCGGTGGCGGTATGGGCTACACCTTTATTAAGGCCCAGGGTGGCCACATCGGCGACTCGCTGCACGAGGACGACCTCATGCCCGAGGCCCTGAATGTCATTGCCGCTGCCAAGGAGAAAGGCGTGAACCTGAGCCTCTCGGTGGCTACCGTTGCCGGCGACAGCTTCTCCAACGACGCTAACCGTCAGACGGTTGACATCTACAACATCCCTGATGGATGGGAGGGCATGGATGCCAGCGAAGCATCGCTTGAGAACTGGAAAAAGATCATCCTCGACTCCAAGACCATCCTGTGGAACGGTCCCGTGGGCGTATTTGAGTTTGAGAACTTTGCACACGGTACTGGCGAAATTGCCAAGTATGTAGCCGAGGCAACACAGAACGGAGCCTACTCCCTTGTGGGCGGTGGTGACTCGGTAGCTGCCGTTAATAAGTTCGGCCTTGCCGATAAGGTCTCCTACGTTTCGACCGGTGGTGGTGCCATGCTCGAGGCCATCGAGGGCAAAACCCTTCCCGGCGTAGCAGCCATCCTCGGCGAGTAAACCAGCCTGCCGCTTTGGCTCACTAAGGCGCAAAGTCGCTAAGATTTAATCATTCAGACAACTTGGTTATTTTCAAACCAGGTTGTCTGTTTTTTAATCAATATGTTTTTGAGATTAGTTGCACGGTATTTATAAAAAAAGCAGTACCTTTGGGGCAACTAAACGTGGATAATCAAATTTCCTAAAATACTATTCAACTAATTAGAAAACAATGGAACCTTTGTTTGAGAAACTCAAGAGTACCGCGACTGCCCACAGGCAGCGCATCATCCTTCCCGCGAGTACTGAACCCCGCACCTTGACGGCTGCCAACCGCATCATCGCCGATGGCATCGCCGAC
>JAEEGL014694910.1_pt1 | contig 11742 bp, 7 predicted proteins | sample 9134231 | NCBI WGS metagenome assembly JAEEGL01 (sample SAMN16246548, study PRJNA631951) | gut metagenome | biome: gut microbiome; feature: rumen; material: fiber-attached | host: Bos | place: Iran: Karaj | collected 2018-10
GAACATATTCACCATCTTCTCCAAATGTAACTGAATACTCAGTAGTTTCCGGACACGCATTTGTAGCCTTCATATGAGACTCATTACAAAGTGTAATACTTCTAATATGACCTGTACATCTCATCTTCGGAATATTTTCAGGATCGATGTAATCATATGATGTAGGACAACCTTCTATTGGAAGCAATCCTGTCATAGTACATAATGAATACTTTGTAAGTCCACCAGGCTCTGTCCAATCTAAGTTTGGATCCTGATTCTCAAGTGTAGCAACTTCATCCATGATATCGCGCCACATATCTTTATGATTATTAGTATTAACAGTAATATTAGAATCATAACCAAACCATACAGATGCAGTATAGTATGGAGTCATACCACAGAACCATAAGTCGTAGGAATGAGCTGTAGTTCCTGTCTTACCGGCACATTTAATTCCTGTTGTCATTCTGGCTCTGGTACCTGTACCGGATGTAACAACGTCTTTCATGGCGTCTATAAGCTGATATGCAGTCGTCTCTTTACACATTCTATGTGAACGGCCTGCCGGAACAGTATTATCTATAACCAGATTTCCATCATGGTCATATACTTCAGAATAAAATACAGGCTTAACATATGTACCCATATTATTAATTCCATTATACGCAGCAGTGATCTCAAGATTTGTTATACCATCTGTAAGACCACCAAGAGCTGTAGCCTGCTGTATATCAGAATAAACCTGACCATCAGATGCTATTCTCTTATCAACTATAGTTGTAAATCCTTCATCCTGCAGATACTGGAAGGCAACCTGAGGAGTTACTGCAGTAATTGTCTGTACTGCAATGATATTCATGGACTGCTCTATAGCTCTTCTAAGCGAACTTGGTCCCCAATAACTACCATACCAGTTTCTTACCGGAGTTCCATTTTCGAAAGCATATGGTTTATCATCAAAACCTGAGCATAGACCACCCATTGTATCAATGTATGGCAGGAATGCAGCAAGAACCTTAAATGTAGAACCTGGCTGACGCTTTGCATTTGACGCTCTGTCAAATCCCAGATTCTCTGTCTTCTCACCACGTCCACCACTAAGTGCTTTAACATAGCCTGTCTTGGAATCCATTATTACAAATGAAGCCTGTGGCTGAAGCTGGGTGTTGAACTCTTCATCCAGGAAGGTTGCTCCTGTTTCATCAAGCATCGCACTCTTATAATTTTCAGCTGCTTCTCTAGCCTTTTCTTCATCCGGATAAATATTGTTATATTTTGGATTTTCAGATTGAGCACGATAATAATTCATCATGGTATTAGTGTCATAGTTATAAGTTGTAACACCATCCTTATCAAGAAGTGACAGCTTATAATTAAGAGCAACTGAATCAGTCTGAGGATAATATGATGGATCATTTACATGTTCATCAACTATAGCCTGTATATCATAATCCTGAACAGAATAAACACTGTAACCACCTGTGTATATCTCATCATATGCTTCGGCTTCTGTCATGTCATATAATTCCATAAAATCCTTTGCAAGAGCACGCATAAGATCATCTGTATAGAAAGAATTATATGTAAAGGCCTCATCATTGACCTTCTTTACTTCCTTAATTCTGGAATAAACATCATCAGCCATAGCCTTATCATAAGTAGCCTGATCGATATATTTCAACTCAAGCATCTTATCCAGAACATCTTCTCGACGATATGCATTTATCTCAGGGAATACAACCGGGTCAAATTGATATGGATTCTTGGTGATACCGGCTATAACTGAAATTTCAGAAATATTAAGCTCATCGATAGATTTATCAAAATATCTGTTGGCAGCAGCCTCGATACCATTACAACCCTGGCCCAGATAAATCGTATTCAGATAATATTCAATAATCTGTTCCTTGGTATAAATCTTCTCCAGGTCTATAGCCAGATACTGCTCCTGAACCTTTCTTTCAATCTTCTGGAGCTTGGTAGACTCATTCATACCACCCTGGAATACCTGGTTCTTTATAAGCTGCTGTGTAATAGTAGACGCACCTTCATCCATATTTCCAGATGCAACGTCTCTTACAAGAGCTCTGAAAATACCTCTGACATCGATACCATTATGCTTCCAAAATCTCTCATCCTCTATAGAAACATATGCATCGATAACATCCTGAGGTATGTCTTCATAATAAACATAAATACGATTGGAATTTACAGTAGAAAGCTTATTACGCTCATTTCCATCCTGATCATAGATAACAGTCTGAAATCCCTTCGGCTTAATACTTATAGTCTTTATATCCGGAGCATCATCCAGGATACCTTTCATCATACCAAATCCGCTTCCCGCCATAACGAGCACGACAAAAACAAATGCTACAAGAAGCACCTTAAAAACACTAACGAATAATCGTCTTCTGTATCGTGGAGTCTTTGATACTAAGGCTCTCTGTTTTTTCGTCGTTCCATACTTGCTAAGATTCAAAACTAGTCCTCCGAATTAATATAAATACCAGAAGAATTATACCACTATTATCTCTTGTTAGCAAACAGCTTACGAGCCACCTCTATAAACTCAGTATTGGTCCTGGTCTGCTTAAATAGTTTAACTATATCTTCAGTTACATCCTCAGTTTTAAGAGAATGGAATCTTCCATGTATTATCTCCATTATCTCGCTCTCTTCAGGAGTAAGAAGCAGATCGTCTTTTCTGGTTCCTGACTTGGATATATCTATAGCAGGGAATACTCTTTTCTCTGAAAGATTGCGGTCTAGTACCAGTTCCATATTACCTGTACCCTTGAACTCCTCAAATACAACATCATCCATTCTGCTGCCTGTATCAATAAGAGCAGTTGCAAGTATTGTAAGAGAACCACCCTCTCTCATATTTCTTGCAGCTCCGAAGAACTTCTTAGGCATATGAAGTGCAGCAGGATCAAGACCACCAGACAGAGTTCTTCCACTTGGTGGAACTGTAAGGTTATAAGCTCTTGAGAGTCTTGTGATACTATCAATAAGGATAACAACATCCTTGCCGCTTTCTACAAGCCTCTTGGCTCTTTCGATAACCATCTCAGATACTCTCTTATGATGTTCAGGAAGCTCGTCAAATGTTGAATATATAACCTCAGCATTTGGCCCCTCTATAGACTCCTTAATATCTGTAACCTCTTCAGGTCTCTCATCGATAAGAAGAACAAGAAGATTCATTTCAGGATATTTCACACTGATCCTCTTCGCAATCTGCTTAAGGAGCGTAGTCTTACCAGCCTTAGGAGGAGAAACGATCATACCTCTCTGGCCCTTTCCTATTGGAGAGAAAAGATCAACTATTCTCAGAGATATTGGAGCGCCTGGGTAATCAAGCTTGATCCTTTCATCAGGGAATATAGGCGTCATCTCTTCGAAATTTTTACGCTTTGCTATCTCACTTGGAAATGTACCATTTACAGTTTCTATATAGAGAAGCGCACTGAATTTTTCATTCTGCTGAGTCTTACGCTTTATAGGTCCCTTGATGATATCACCTGTCTTAAGACGGAACCTTCTTATCTGAAGAGGTGATATATAGATATCCTTTTCTCCCGGCATATAATTATCACTTCTGAGGAAGCCATATCCATCAGAAAGAACTTCCAATATGCCATTTGCATAGCTTCCACTGTCATCTGCAGGATTATATTCCTGACCATCATATGCCATGGTACCCGGATTTGTTCTTGCAGGTGTCTTCATTTCAGCCTTAACAGGAGACTTTGTCTCAGTTATTATAGGCTTTGTATTCTTTACATTTGCAGGACTCTGTGGTGCAACTGCAACAGGAAGAAGATTCGGATCTGCCTGTGACTCATCTATCTGAGAAATAGTAGCACCATCAGATTTTGCGTCACTCTTCTTCTTAACAGACTTTGCTTTACCACTATCCTTTGATGTTTTCTTAGCCTTCTTTTCTTTATCCTTAGACTTATCAGACTTGGTCTTTTCACTCTTTGTCTTTTCTACAGGCTTATTTATAACCTTATCTACGTTCATAAGAAGCTCAGCCAGCTCGCTTTTCTTCATACCGGTTATGTTACGAATTCCCTTTTCTTTGGCTATTACCTTTAATTCAGCCACGCTAAGTTTTGTATAATCCAAACTTTGCACCTTCCTTTCTTTAATAATACTATGTTTCTATATATACATTTTAAAGTTGCTTTTTATATTTAAGTGGTATATTCTATTTTATACACGACTTTTAGGGGATTTATTATGGAAAATCTAATGCTTTATAAATTAATAATTCTATATATGCTTGATCGAATCGATGATTATTACCTGACAAACGAAATGATAACAAACTTTATAACTGACAGAGGTTATACAAGCCTGTTCAATGTCCACGAAGCTCTAAGTGAGCTAATCGACAAGGGGTTTATATCAGTTAGTACTATCAGGGAAACAAATCATTATAAGATTACTAATTTAGGAGAAGAGGCTCTGTACTACTTCGAGAACAGAATCTCTAACACTATTAAACAAGAAATTCTGGATTATTTCAAGCAGAAAAAAATCGATCTCAAAAAAGAATCCGAAATAATAGCCGATTATTATGAGGTTGAGAATGGTGAATGGACAGTAGAATGTGCCATCTGCGAAAGAAATGAAACTCTTATAAATATCAAAATGAACGTTCCATCGAAGAATCTGGCCAGGTCGATCTGTGATAACTGGCGTCAGAAAAGTACTGACGTATACCAGTATCTGATCAACGAATTATGGGATAAGCAATAGCTCATCAAATACATTTAATATATCTTCTCTTCCAGCCTTTGTAACGGAAGAAAAAGGAATAATATCAACATCTTTGCCGGCTCCGAGAGTATCTCTTATGAGTTTGATACTCTTTGAAAGCTGGCTTCTTTTTATCTTATCCAGCTTCGTAGCAACAACTACCGGTCTGTAACTATTACTAACTATCCAGTCAAACATCTGAACATCATCAGCTGTTGGTTTATGTCTAATATCTACTAAAAGGATTACGCATTTTAGATTCTGGCGATTAATAAGATATCTTTCAATCATCTTTCCCCATTTAGCTCTGGTTTCCATAGATGCTTTCGCATAACCATAGCCTGGAAGATCGACGAAGAGAAACTCGCCATTATTTACATCATAGAAATTAATGGTCACTGTTTTACCAGGATTTGATGATGTCCTGGCCAGGTTTTTCCTGTTCAGCAGACCATTAATTAAAGAAGATTTGCCGACATTTGATCTGCCGGCAAATGCTATTTCAGGTATATCATATATAGGAAACTTACTTGTTATTCCACATACACATTTTATATCTGAATTCTTGATAATCATAATTAAGCTATCTCGCTTCCTGTTCTTTTCTTATTCTTGGAAGTCTTTTTAGGAACTTGTCTTGCCTCATCAGTACGTACAACATCCGGATCAGCATGATTAAGAATTGTATCCTTAGTTATAGTACATTTCTTAATAGACTCATCAGATGGAATCTCGTACATGATATCTGTCATAGAACTCTCAAGAATCGCTCTAAGTCCTCTGGCACCGGTTGCTCTCTCCATAGCTTCCTTAGCTACTTCTCTAAGAGCATCCTCTTCAAATTCAAGTTCAACACCATCCATCTCGAAGAGCTTCTGATATTGCTTAACAAGTGAAGACTTTGGCTCCTTAAGAATGCTTACAAGAGCATCTTCATCAAGCTGATCAAGTGTAACTACTGCTGGTACTCTACCTACAAACTCAGGAATGATACCATATTTAACAAGATCCTGAGGCTGAACCTCTTTAAGTGCCTTATTATTAACTATTGTTGGGTTATTATTCTCAACCTCTGCATTAAATCCTATGGATTTAGCACCGATTCTGGACTCGATAACCTTGTCCAGTCCGTCAAATGCACCGCCACAGATAAAGAGTATATTTGAAGTATCAATCTGTATGAGCTCCTGCTGAGGATGCTTTCTTCCTCCCTTAGGAGGTACAGATGCAACTGTTCCTTCTACTATCTTAAGGAGTGCCTGCTGAACACCTTCGCCTGATACGTCTCTTGTAATAGATACATTTTCAGACTTTTTAGATATCTTATCTATCTCATCGATATATACAATACCTCTCTCTGCTGATTCAATATCATAATCAGCATTCTGGATAAGCTTGAGAAGTATATTCTCAACATCTTCACCAACATAACCTGCTTCTGTAAGTGTTGTAGCATCTGCAATTGCAAAAGGTACATTTAACATCTTAGCAAGTGTCTGTGCGAGATATGTCTTACCTGAACCAGTTGGTCCGATAAGAAGTATATTTGATTTCTGAAGTTCTACGTCGAAATCTCTTCCTGACAGAACCCTCTTATAATGATTATAAACTGCAACAGAAAGAGCCTTCTTAGCCTGATTCTGACCTATTACGTACTGATTAAGGAATTCACATATTTCCTTAGGCTTAGGAAGATTGATATCAGTACGAATGCTGATATTGTCTCTCTCCTCATCTATTATTTCAGCACATATATCTACACAATCATCGCAGATATAAACGCCAGGACCAGCGATAAGCTTACCAACCTGATCCTCAGTTTTATTACAGAAAGAACATCTTAATATTTTGTCGTTTGAGCGATTTGCCATTATAATCCCCTCTTATTTACGATTTGCAACAACATGGTCAATAAGTCCATATTCCTTAGCCTGATCTGCAGTCATCCAGTTGTTTCTCTCACAATCTGCAAGAACAGTATCATATTCTTTTCCACAATTATCAGCCATGATAGATATGAGATTCTTCTTAATGCGGAGCATATGCTCTACTTCAATCTCCATATCTGTAGCCTGACCCTGTGTTCCACCAAGTGGCTGATGTATCATGATCTCTGCATTAGGAAGTGCAAATCTCTTACCCTTTGCTCCACCTGAAAGCAGGAATGCACCCATAGATGCTGCCATACCAACACATATAGTAGATACATCACATTTAATATAGTTCATTGTATCATAGATTGCCATGCCGGCTGTAACACTTCCGCCAGGGCTGTTAATATAAAGATTTATATCCTTATTTGTATCCTCGGATTCAAGGAACAGAAGCTGTGCAACAACCAGGCTGGCTGTAACATCATTTACTTCATCTCCAAGGAAAATGATTCTTTCTTTAAGAAGTCTGGAGTAGATATCATAAGCTCTCTCTCCGCGGTTTGTAGTCTCAATGACTGTAGGTACTAATGCCATATCCTTCTCCTTTATGTATGCATTTATACTTCTTTAACGTTTTCTGTAATGTACTTAACTGCCTTCTGCATCTTGATGTCACGGCGAACGTCTTCTGTTTCCTTCTCACCCATGAATTCCTTGATCTTTTCTACTTCCATCTGATACTGAGCAGCCATCTTGCTAAGCTCTTCCTCAACTTCCTCATCTGAAACCTCGAAGTTCTGCTGGTTAGCAACTGCTTCGATTACAAGGCTCTGACGAATTCTCTTCTCTGCTTCAGGCTTAACCTGATCAAGCATGTCATCTCTTGTCATAGCTGTCATGTTGAGGTACTGCTCAAGGTTCATTCCCTGATACATAAGCTGCTGTGCGAAATCATCGATCATCTTCTGCTGCTGGAAACGGATCATTGGTTCAGGCAGCTCCATAGATGATGCCTCTACAAGCTTCTCAAGAGCCTGATTCTGCTTTGTAGCTTCAGCATTCTTCTCCTTACGCTCAGTAACCTTCTTTCTTACATCTTCCTTATATTCATCAACTGTTTCGAAATCAGTTGTATCAGAAACATATTCATCATCAAGCTCAGGAAGTACATTTTCCTTGAGGCCAAGAAGATCACACTTGAATACAGCATCCTTACCAGCGAGATCCTCTGCCTGATACTGCTCTGGGAATGTTACATTTACATCAAAGCTGTCTCCAACCTTGTGACCAACTATCTGATCCTCAAATCCAGGAATGAATGATCCTGAACCAAGTACCAGTGGATAATTCTCACCCTTACCGCCTTCGAAAGGAACATCATCAACAAATCCTTCGAAGTTAATTGTAGCTTCATCATCAAGCTTAGCTTCTCTATCTGTAACTTCAACCTTCTTAGCATTCTGCTTAAGAAGTCTCTGGATTTCCTCTTCAACATCCTCATCAGTAACAGTTACATCAACCTTATCAACTTCTATTGAAGCAATATCACCAAGCTCAACAGGTGGCTTAGTAGCAACCTTTGCCTTGTAGATCATATCCTTGCCCTTCTCAATCTGAACAAGTGATATCTCTGGCTGAGATACTATATCATCAACCTCTTCAAGGCCCTCAAGCTCAACACCATATGTCTTATTAATGAGATCATTTGCAGCATCTTCATAGAATACAGCTGGTCCATATAACTTCTCGATCATTGCCATAGGTACCTTACCTGCACGGAATCCATCTACTCTAAACTTACTCTTATTCTTATTGTAAGCCTCTACTAATGCCTTCTTAAAATCTTCTGCAGGGACTGTTATAGTAATGTCAGCCATATTTCCTTCAAGCTTTTCAAATGTTGCGCTCATCTTTCTTCCTCCTTAAGTTCGAACAAATAAAAGTGTTTCCTATTTATATTGTTATTCCGTTGAAACACATAATCTTTGAGATTATAACACGTTATAATCTTTAAGTCTAGAATTAAATAGACGGCAATTTGATTTGCCGTCCATTTATAAAATGTACTATTTAAATATCATTGGATAAAACCTCGCTGACAAGTCTTACTGAATGTTCAATAGCCTTCTTCTGGAATTCAGGATAATCCATCTCAGCGCTGTTATCCGCTTTATCAGATATTGCTCTTATTACAAGATAAGGTATCTTGTTCAACCAGGCAACATGTGCTATAGAAGCACCTTCCATCTCAGTACACATTCCGTTAAATGTACTGACGAGATCCTTCTTAGTCTCTGAATCCGAAACGAACTTGTCACCACTTATGACTCTTCCCTCATAAACATTTATATCAGGATTAACCTTTCTACATGAGTCATAAGCTACCTTTCTAAGCTTCTCATCTGCTTCATATATAGATATTTCCTGATTAGGAACAACGCCTCTCTCGTACCCCAGACCAGTAACATCCATATCATGCTCCAGAGCATCTGTTGATAAAACTATATCTCCAATATTAATCTCAGCATCCAGACTGCCTGCAATACCAGTATTGATTATCGCTCTGCAATTATATATAGAACATAAAATCTCAGTAGCTACTGCTGCATTTACTTTACCTATTCCTGATCTGACAAGAACCACCTGTCTCTTGCCGAAAGTACCTTTATAGAACTCCATTGAAGATATATCTCTTATTTCAAGACTATCCTGGTCCATCATACTCTTAAGATCATCTATTTCCTTATCCATTGCTGCAATTATTCCAATCATATAAAACCTCCATTTGAATGCATTTAGAATTCTACTAAACCCTAATATACATATGTTACGGTTTTTTTTCAATATTTTATATTTTTAGCAAATTTTTTTTAGCAGAATAGTAACAAATGTGATATAGTAATGACAACTGGGCAAAAATGTCCGGGGATTTTTTCAGGAGGACTAAGATATGTCACAAAGAACAGACATTCACAAGGTGCTAATCATAGGTTCAGGTCCTATTGTTATAGGTCAGGCCTGTGAGTTTGACTACTCAGGTACTCAGGCATGTAAAGCTCTTAGAAAGCTTGGCTACGAAATCGTTCTGGTCAACTCTAATCCTGCTACTATCATGACTGATCCTGAAATGGCTGATGTAACTTATATCGAGCCATTAAATGTACATCGTCTTGAAGCTATCATTGATAAGGAACGTCCTGATGCTCTTCTGCCTAACTTAGGTGGACAGTCAGGTCTTAATCTTTGTTCAGAGCTTGCACAGGCCGGTGTGCTGGATAAATACAATGTTAAAGTAATCGGTGTTCAGGTTGATGCCATTGAACGTGGTGAGGACCGTATAGAGTTTAAGAATACTATGAACTCTCTCGGTATCGAAGTTGCTCGTTCAGAAGTTGCTTACAGTGTTGAAGAAGCACTTAATATAGCAGATGAACTTGGATATCCGGTAGTTCTCCGTCCTGCATATACCATGGGTGGTGCCGGCGGCGGTCTCGTATATAACAAGGATGAACTTCAGGTAGTATGTGCAAGAGGACTTAAGGCTTCTCTCGTTGGACAGGTTCTTGTAGAAGAATGTGTATCCGGATGGGAAGAACTCGAGCTTGAAGTTGTCAGAGATAAAGAAGGTAATATGATCACTGTTTGCTTCATCGAGAACATCGATCCTATGGGTGTTCATACTGGTGATTCCTTCTGTAGCGCTCCAATGCTTACAATATCACAGGAAACACAGGATAGACTTCAGAAGCAGGCATATGCAATCGTAGATGCTATTCAGGTAATCGGTGGTACAAATGTACAGTTTGCTCACGACCCTGTTACAGACAGAATAGTCGTTATTGAGATCAATCCACGTACATCCCGTTCTTCTGCTCTTGCATCAAAAGCCACAGGATTCCCTATCGCTCTTGTATCAGCAATGCTGGCAAGTGGTCTTACACTTAAGGAAATCCCATGTGGAAAGTATGGAACACTTGATAAATATGTTCCAGATGGTGATTATGTTGTTATCAAGTTTGCTCGTTGGGCATTTGAGAAGTTCAAGGGTGTTGAAGATAAGCTCGGAACACAGATGAGAGCCGTTGGTGAAGTAATGTCCATCGGTAAGAATTACAAGGAAGCATTCCAGAAGGCTATCCGTTCTCTTGAGAAGGGACGTTATGGATTAGGACATGTTAAGAACTTCAATGACATGACCAAGGAACAGCTTCTTCAGGCACTCATTACTCCATCAAGCGAGAGACATTTCCAGATGTATGAAGCTCTCCGTAAGGGCGCTACTATTGAAGAGATACATGAAATAACTAAAGTTAAGACATATTTCATAGAGCAGATGAAGGAACTTGTAGACGAGGAAGAAGCTCTTGTAAAAGAGTTCCACGGTAAGGTTCCTACAGACGAAGCTCTTACAAAAGCTAAGAAGGATGGATTCTCAGATAAGTACCTCAGTGAGATACTTGATGTTGCTGAAGATGATATCCGCGAAGCAAGAGAAGCAATCGGTGTTACCGAAACATGGGATCAGGTACATGTTAGTGGTACAGAGGACAGCTCATACTTCTACTCTACTTACAACGCTCCTGATAACAACCCTATCAAATCAGACAAGCCAAAGGTAATGATCCTTGGTGGCGGCCCTAACAGAATCGGACAGGGTATCGAGTTTGACTACTGCTGTGTACATGCAGCTATGTCACTTAAGAAGCTCGGCTTTGAGACAATAATCGTTAACTGTAATCCTGAAACAGTTTCAACAGACTATGATACATCAGATAAGCTCTATTTCGAGCCACTTACACTTGAAGATGTATTATCAATATATAAGAAAGAAAAGCCAGTAGGTGTCATCGCTCAGTTCGGTGGACAGACACCTCTTAACCTTGCTTCCGATCTTCAGAAGAACGGTGTCAAGATCCTTGGTACTTCTCCTGAAGTTATCGATCTTGCCGAGGACAGAGACCAGTTCAGAATGATGATGGAAAAGCTCGGCATTCCTATGGCTGAGTCCGGAATGGCATCCGATGTTGAGGGTGCAAAAGAGATAGCGGCAAGGATCGGATACCCTGTAATGGTCCGTCCTTCCTTCGTCCTCGGCGGAAGAGGAATGGAGATC
>JAEEGL014744572.1_pt1 | contig 11742 bp, 8 predicted proteins | sample 9134231 | NCBI WGS metagenome assembly JAEEGL01 (sample SAMN16246548, study PRJNA631951) | gut metagenome | biome: gut microbiome; feature: rumen; material: fiber-attached | host: Bos | place: Iran: Karaj | collected 2018-10
TACAAAGTAAATTTGATCACGTCGTAAGTGCTTTAGATTCATCAAGCTCGAAGTATGCGTTGATACTATAAGCTGTGCATTGTTCTTATTTATCTCCGGATTGTTGAACAAAGATACCAGATACTGTACAAGTAAAGGATGTAGTGATTCATCGAATTCATCAATACATAAGGTCTCACCTGTCTCAAAGGCACGTTTAATAATTGGAGCGAAGAAAAACAGATTGATTGTACCATTTGATTCATCACGCAGATTCAATGAATAAACCTTTCCGTTTTCGACCTTATGCAACGTTGTAATAGTATATTCTTTCCCAACAACATTAACACCTGGTTGAGGAAATGAAATAGGTAACTCTCTGCTTTTAATAATATAGTCAGCAATATTAATATCTGCTTCATGTAGTATCCCATTTGTGAAAGATCGAAGGGACGCATCCTGATCTTGTTCAAACATGGGACCAGTAACATTCAGCATTTGTTGATAATCCGGTGAATAGGTATTGATCTCATTCATAAACCACATCAAGGCATCTCGAGTGCCTTCATAGTTCCACGCAGTTGCAGTTGCGAGAAATAACTTGTTATCTGTATTATGTACTTCGATAGGCTTAAGTCTTTTCTCGGTAGCAGAAGAGGTATACCGATATATATTGTTCTCATCACGCTCAAAAATAGTTGTTGCCCTCGATGAGTTATAAACATATAGATATTCGTCTGTAACCCTTTTCGATGTAGCTGAAAAACCATAAACGTATTTTTTCTTATCCACCAAATAAACAAATTCAAAAGAACATGGGTTCTTTATTGAGTCCTCATCGAATGCAAAAGGCTCCATTAAGGACAATGGTTCACCTATCTGTCTGATATTTGAATGCCGAACCATAAGAATAGCTGCTGTTAATGCTTTGAAGATATTTGATTTTCCTGCTGCATTAGAGCCAAATATTGCAATTCCTTTTAGAAGTTTGTTTTTACCGATGTTAACCGTATTATTAGACAGCTCTTTGTCCGCCGATGCTTCCAGTGATAGTATCGCTTTATTTTTAAATGATCTATAATTTTCCACAGAAAACTGCAACAACATAATGATATCCCCTTTACTAATAACAGTATGTACCTTTTACAAGGGAATTATATCATCACTCAAATTCATAAGTCAATGCGAATATCTGTTTTTTGTCATTTTTTGTCATTTTTTGTCATTTTGAAATCGTAAACTGCTATTGAAATATAATATGAGTTTACGGGAGTTTAACACCTGAAACATAAAATATATACCGCTATTCCGATGTGTGGGACGGCCCGAATTCCATCAACGTGACGTCCACTTCCCTCGTTCTATCTTATGAGGATCTGAGCTTTCTCGTCTATGATATGAAGAGTGGTGAAAAGACCGACACTTTATAGGAACGGTCTGCTCTATGAGATCGTCCCGGGACAGGATGGAGCTTTCGGTTCTTTGATTCAGTATGATCCGGCCGCGGAGACGAAGACGGAGATCAAGCTGCTGGGACCAGACGGCTATCAGATCGACGAGAAGACCAGTTTTACGTTGTCTCCGGATGGTTTGAAAGCTTCTTTTGCCATCGGAAATACTGCGCTGTTCTACACGGATCTGTCGACCGGCGCTGTTTATACGGTCAACAGTGATATGCTCTTTTCCAACTATTCCAACTGGTCCGAGGATTCGCAGCTGTATATCCACGGCACCAATTCACATATCACGGTTTTTGATCTAAATGGCGAGCTCGTCTCGTTGATTCCGACTCACGGGCGTCAGCTGATGCTGGGATGGTGGGGAGAAAAGAGATATGAATCGGAAGAGGATTCATAGCGTTCTTTCCTTTTTTGGGTTGATTTTTGTTTTGAGCCAAAATCGGCCGAAAATGCCAGCTATTCTAGAAGAGGGCGAAGACTGGCGAACGAAGGAGAACATCAAATGACCCGATTTGCAGAAAGTCAGCAAATCGGGTCTATTTATTTGGCTTTATAGGGGACGCGGGCGGCGGGAACGTTTCTGGCGGTTACAAGCGCTGTCCGGATGGGCATGTTATCTTCCGGAAACTGTTTCTGGACCAGCGAGATGGTTTTGAGGAGTTTTGCGAAAGGTCCTCCCGATTTCCTGATAGATGGTTCGGTAGCAGGATTCATCCTGGCTGGACAAAAGCTCGGCCATGCGGTCGGTCAGAGTCTTGTCGGTCAGATAAGGCGTCAGGAGCGGCGAGAAGCGTTTTCCTTCTTCGTCCAGGACGTCTCGGATCCGGTCGGGCAGCGAACGGTTGCCGGTTTCAGACAGGTAGACTACGATGGCGGCCAGGTCGGTCATCTGGCGGTAAGGGGATTCGCTGCGGACATATTCCTGCGGATAGCCCTTTGCGCCATTGTACCAGGCGTGATGGCCCAGCGCGATATCGGCGAACATTTCGGTGGACGGACGGGCCGCGAGGTCATCGTGGCCGGAGATCGTGTGGAGTTCATAAAGCAGATTCTCGTCCTCGAACAGTTCGCGGGTATTTAAGGTATGTTCGAAATTCATTTTGATCAGGCCGAAATCGTGGTAGAGGCCGCACAGGGCGGCGTACTCGGCGACGGCCTGCTTTTTTTCTTCACTTTCTTTCATCTTGGCGAATGCCGGGATATCATCGAAGAAAGCCGGATTGGCCGAATAGACGGCTTCTGCGAAGAGCCGCATCAGGTTGCCGACGCGTGTGCCTTCGATATACAGCTGCCCGCCGAAGCGTCGCATCAGGGCGGTGGTGATGTTTTGGTAGCTTTCTACACCTTCCATTTCCTGATAGTCCGTGATCATCAGCGACATGGCGTAGGCGAAGTAATTGTCGATCTTTTCGCTCGGCCAGGTCGTCATGAGCTGCTTGGCTTTCTGATAGGCATGAGCGAGGAATTTGATCTCGGCAGGATCTTCCCGCAGGGATGCATTGTCACGGATCAGGCGGCCGTAATACAAGGGCAGCTGGACGTTGGCATAGAGGCTGGAGACGTCATACTGATCGGTGGGAATGCTGTCGATCAGCTGGCGCATGCGGGCCATGGTGGTTTTCAGGTCGACAAAGCCGCAGCTGTATTCCATTTCGTAATAGGGCCAGAGCCAGCGGATGTTGGGGTTGTCTGTGACGGATTCCGGCTTGAAGACGACCTGGCACGATTCCAGGACGAGCGCAAGCTCTTCCGGGCTCAGGTTGCCGCGGGAAAGGATGCGGCGGTTGGAGCTCATCTGCTGATGGGTCCGGGAAAGGAAGGTGGCCCAGGGGAGCGACGGCGCGAGGTTTTTGTAATAGTCGTCCTGGACGATCCGCAGGGTAAGGCCGCTCGCGTGGACTTTCTTTTTCAGGTTGGGCGTTGCGATGGCAACATTGGCGACGCTGCGGATGATGTAGCCTTTGGTGGCTTCATCCTCGATCTCTTCGAAAAACTTGAGGTAAGAGGCGGCTTCCGTAAAGAGCATTTCGTTGCGGAACTGGAAGGCGCGGGAGCGCTCGGATTCTACACCGAGGATGCTGCGCGTCTGGTAGTAAAGCCCCATGCCGGTCATATACAGTTCTTTGATGATGTTTTTCCGGTCCTTGCGGATGCGGTACATGCGCAGCAGCGCGTCGTGGATCAGGACGTACATGCCACAGTCCAGGTTCGAGTTCCAGTCCATCAGGACGGCGGCGAATTCTTCCAGTGCGGCGATCTCCTCGGCGGAAGTATTGTGCAGGTCATCCAGGCGGGGAAACAGCCATGTCGAAAGGAGGTCGTTATTTTCTTTGCGAAGCTGCTCGGCCGTCTGGCGGTTGCTGCGCTGTTTGGCTGTCCAACTGTCAAAGTCAGGAGCGGTGACAGCATAAAAGTCGCAGAGTTCTGCGATTTTTTTGACGTTTTCTATATACTTTTCCTGATAGGCAAGCATCGGCTGTCCCTCCCTTCTTTTTCAGATTTTTAACTATTCAGGCGGCTTAAAGTCTGCATGAGAATATTGATGTCGATGGGTTTGGCGATGTGGCCGTCCATGCCGCTTTCATGGGCTTTGGCGATGTCCTCGGCGAATGCGTTCGCTGTCATGGCGTAAATCCTGACTTTTTGTGCGTCGTCACGCTGATTGGCGCGGATTTTCCGGACAGCGCCGTAGCCGTCCAGCACGGGCATCTGGATATCCATTAAGATGGCGTCGAAGAATCCGACCGGCGAGGCCTCGAAGGCATCGACTGCTTCCTGGCCGTTCTCGCAACTGGTGATTTCCGCTCCGGTCACGGACAGAATCTCGCAGGCGATTTCGCGGTTGATAAGGTTGTCTTCCGCCAGCAGGATGTGCTTGCCGGTAAGGTCCGGGATGCCGGCGGTGCCTGCTTCTCCGCCTTTGTCTGCCAGGGCTTCTTTCAGGCCGTTGATCAGGGATTTGCGGAAGAACGGGATAGGAATAAAGTGTGTAATGCCGCTTCGATTGGCGCGGTATTCGATGCTTTGCCAGTTCAGGTCGCTGATCAGGATCATGGTCAGCGCAGGATATGACTGATGCAGGTATGAGGCGATCTCAAAGACATCGGCGCCCTCTTCCATCTTTCTTCCGAGAACGGCGCAGGTAAAGGGTTCGCCCCTGAAGTCTGCCTCGGTGACGGCTTCGACCGCTTCTGTAGAGGTGGATGCCAGCGCGTAAACAATCTTGTATTCGTCCAGAAAGCGCCGGTATTTTTCTCTTTGCGCTTCATCGGCCTCGATGATCAGGATCCGTTCGCCTTCCAGGGCTGCCGCTTCCAGGGCTACATTTTCATAGCGCAGCGGGATCTTGATGGTGACTTTTGTTCCTTCTCCGGGTTTGCTTTCGACCTCAATCGTGCCGTTCATGGCGTCGATCAGCTTTTTGACGATGCTCATCCCGAGGCCGGTGCCTTCCACGCCTGAGAGGGTGGATGTGGTGACGCGCTCAAATGGGTCGAAGATGCGGCTTAAAAACTCTTCATCCATGCCGATGCCGTTGTCTTCGCAGACAAAGGTCAGGATTGTTTTGTCGTCCTGTTGGTCTTCGCTGACGGATACCCGGATCCGGCCGCCGTCGTTTGTGTATTTGACAGCGTTGTTGATGATGTTGACATAGATCTGCCGAAGGCGCAGCGGGTCGCCGTAGAGGCTTTCGCGTTCGATGTCGGAGGCCTCGAAGGTGAAAATGTGTTGCTTTTTCTCAGCCTGCGGGATGGTGATGATTAGGGTCTCGTGGAGTAGGTCTCCCAGAGAGAAGGCCTCTTCGCGGATCTTCATGCGGCCTGAGTTGATGCGGGACATATCAAGGACATCGTTGATCAGGGAAAGCAGGTGAACGCCGGCGACTTCGATCTTGTTTAAGGCATCGCTGACGCGGTTTTTTTCGTCGATATGTTTTTTTGCCAGTGCTGTCATGCCGATAATGGCATTGAGCGGCGTGCGGATATCGTGGGACATGTTGCTCAGGAAGGCTTCCTTGGCTATGTTGGCGCTTTTGGCTTCTTCTAGCTGGAGCTGCAGGTCTTCCACGGCGCGGGTCAGGCGGGCGTTGTCTTTTGCCAGCTTGCCGTTGTCCTCGGTCAGGCGGGCGCACTCGCCAGTAAATGTTTTCTCGTCCGGACTCATGTTATTGATCCTCCGTGCGGGTACTAATAGTGATATAGTACCATTATTGAAGGGAAAAAACCAGAGGGTATTTAATTCGAGTATCCTGGCCCTTAATCGGTGGATTTTTTCTGGACGGGGAGCCAGGAAACCGTGTCGAGATAAAGGACCGGCAGCGAGAAGCGCTCGGCCAATTTACTGGCCAGGGTGGACTTCCCGCTGCCGGCAAAACCAATGATCTGGATTTTTTTCATGACATATCCCTCTATGGTGTCAGCAGATCAAAATACTGTTTATGGGTCTGTTTAAAAACCTGGTGATACTCGGAATCACCGGTCTGGTTGAGCGTTTCGAAGAAAAGATGTTCCTGCGCCGCTAGTTCCGGCCGCACTCTCACCAGGGTCGCGATGCCGACATTGGAGCAGATCGCGCCGATTCTCTTGTACTCACCCATCAGATTCGTGAAGGCCGAGTCCGCCAGGAGCGAGCACTCGCCCGCGCTCATGCGGGCAAAATGATTATTGATCAGGGCATTTACCAGCTCTGTCACCACGCGCACCTTGGGCTCGATCACGGAAGCAACCTTCATATTCTTCTTTTCGAAAGCTTCCTCACAGTCGTTCAGAATATCGTCGATCAGCGACTTCAGCACTTCCAGCTCTTTCATGCAGGTCTCGGAAAAAACGGTGCCGTTCTCGGAAAGATTCTTCGCGATGTCCGAAATATTGACCGCATGGTCGCCCAGACGTTCAAACTCCATGGACACTTTATAATACTCATTCAGGACCGCCACATGATGATCATTCTGAAGATGCGGCAGCAGTTCAACCAGATAGCGGCTCAGATTGTCTGTCAGCCGGTCGACCTGCAATTCCTCGGACTGGATCTTTTCACTTCTTTCTTCCTGAAACTCTTTAAACTGTTCCTGCGCCCGGCGGAGGTTCTCGCGGGCGATCTTCAGCATGGTCATAAGCGTCTCATAGCAGCTTGAAAGAGCCAGCGCCGGCGTAGAAAAGAACACGGGACTGAGCCCTTTGATCACTGCGTCGTATTGACTTTCGGGTTTCTTTTCTTCCCGGACGATCTTGCCGCTCAGCTTTTCATAGACCGTCACCACGGGCAGCAGACTGATCGCGCAGGCTAGGTTGAACATGGTGTTGGTATTCGCGATCATACCGGAGTTGACCGTCCGGTCCCAGAGGCCATCCAGCAGACCAAGCTTATGCAGCACCGTCACCGCCACCAGCACAAGCACCGTTTCGCTCAGATTGAAAAGGATATTGACGATTCCGACTCGCTTCGCTTCCCGGTTTGCGCCGATGGAGCAAACGATGGCCGTCGTCACGCAGTCGCCCAGATATATTCCGACGATCACCGAATAGATCGCCTTAAACGATAGCAGCCCCGTCGCCGAGAACGCCTGCAATATACCGACGGTCGCGGAAGAACTCTGCAGCGCGAACGCCACGCCCGCGCCGGTCAGATAGCCGATAAACGGGTTGTCGCCGAGGCCGAGCATCAGGCTCTCGATGAGCCCGGATTCCTGCAGTGCTCGGACCGCGCTGGTCATATTCAGCAGCCCGGAAAACAAAATCCCGAACCCGATCAGAATGTTCCCGGCCGCCTTCGTATGCGTCATGATCAGGATGATCCCGATGACCAGCGCGATCGGTGCCAGGGTGGACGGCTGAAAGAACCGAAGAAATCCGTTCGAATCCAGATCAAGCAGACGGATGATCTGTCCGGTAACGGTCGTACCGACATTCGCGCCGATAATGATCCCAAGCGATTGGCGAAGGGTCAGGATGCCCGCGCCTACCAGGCCGGACGTGATGACGATCGTCGCCGTGGACGACTGGATCAGCGCGGTCACCGCGATTCCCAGCAGAAACGCTTTGATCGCGTTGTCCGTTACCTTTTCCATCACACTTTTTAGCGCGCCCGATGAATTCTCCTTGAGCGAGTCGCCCATGAGCCGCATACCGTACAGGAATAGGGCCAGTCCTCCGAAAAGTGATATAATATCAAAAATACTCATTCATTTCCCCTGCGTTTTGTTTCGCTAAGAAATGATTATATCACACTTTTCCAATATAAAACGACCCCCATTAAGATAGATTTTGGCTCTATCTTTGGGGGTCGTTTTGGCTATTTTTGCGGTTTATAACGGAGGAGGCTGATTAGCCAGCCATGAAGAGCAAGGTTATGATGACATTGGCCATGGTATCTGAGTATCCGAGATAATCCCTCAGATAAGCATATACTTCATCGGATGTTGCGCCTGGATTGGATGTTAGATACATCTCTCCCTGCTGATATCTGGGATCATCATCTGGTGCCTTAACATTGAGCGCTCCGTTTATCGCCTGGTACAGTGTAAACCATTCATCATCAATCAGATATACGGCTACATCCAAATATCCATAGCCGGAATGGCTCATGTCATAATCGTAGGCTTTCTGATTCGCTTTTTCCTGAAAGTTCTGTTGATCCGCCGCGTACTCTGCTTGATCATATGTATATCCGCTATACATCAAATAATCGATCATCCGTGCACGAGACAGATATTGGTTGTTGGCTTCCTTCAGCGCATCCCCATACCAGTCTTTGGCGTTATCGGCTCCGTAAATGGACTGTGAATCGGAGAATCCCCATCCTCCTGCTGACGGTTCGTTGAACAGATCATTGTAAACATCATAATAACCGGCGCTTGGATTAGCAGTGACATAAGCCTTGGCTGCGGTAAGCGCATTGGCATACCAATCAACTCCTACGCTGTTCGCGGCGATTTCTGCCTGATTACTGTCGAAACCGTACCCTTCAACCTCTGTAACCAGCTCCTTATAGTATTGGGTGCCATAATTCGCCACCGCGTATTCGATGGCTTCGTCCGTCCACTCATCGTAGTTGATATCGTTCAGGGCATCTGTTACATCCGAGTTATCGAATCCATTGAACGTTACCATCTCGTTGCCCAGAATCATCTCGCTGAAGGTGCCGTTTTTCAGCATTTCCTTCGCGAAGGCTTTTGCCATGGCGTTCCAATCGACCGAGTTATGATCCATCGCGTAATTCGCCTCTTCGGCGGTAAAGAACGCGCCAACTGTCAGCCAATTCCGCACTTCATATGGAGAAACAATACTGCCGTCCGCGTACCAGTTGACGGCACGGGCAGCCTGCTCTTTCCAGTCAGCGCCGCAATTATCGCAGCCATAGTCTGAAGCACTGTTTGAGAACCCTTCCGATGTCAGAGTACTGAACATCTCCGTGCGGGAATACCAGGCATCAGCCAACAGCTCCTTCGCTCTTATAACTGCTTTCTCGTTCTCGGAAAGTTCCGGTGTGGAAGACGATTCCGGTTTCGAACTGGACTCCGGCGCAGAACTGGATTCCGGTTTCGAGCTGGATTCAGGCTTGGATGATTCTTCCGGCTTGGAACTGGACTCTTCCGGCTTGGACGATTCGTGGTCTTCGCCGCTTAGGGTGCCGGAGGTCTCATCTTTCTTGTCGCCGATGCCCGTGTGGCTGGCTTCGGAATAATGTTCGCCCGATGAATCCGTGGGCTTGCCGAAGGGATCGGTCTTGCCGCTGCTCTCTGCTCCGCTGATTTCGCCGGTGACGGTAGAAGATGTCGGATCTTCTCCTCCGCCGGTGCAGCTGGTCAGCTTGCTGGTACACGAGCTGAGGGATCCGACCGCCAGCGTAATTACTAGGACGATGGATATAAGAATCTGTTTCATGATACTGCCTCCTTAACCTTTCGCCTTTAAGGCTTCCCACTGCCGAGAAACCAATGATCTGCATCTTACACATTTTTCTTCGAAAAGTCTAAAAATTGTTTCTCTTATTAGGGAAACGCTGATTTATAGCCCTACACCTTGACTATCAGGAACGGATGCTCCACTTTACACCTGACAGAGGATTTCCTGTTCTCGATCTCTTTGTCCCAGTTGATTCCTTTGTAATCAGGTGTGATCTTGAGACTGGACGGTCTGACATTTATCCGAAACTCGATCTTCCGGAAGTGCTCGTCGCGAAGCAGTCTTCGTCTGGTGCACCTCCGGGTCACGCTTTCCGTCCCTGTTCTTGGTGGAACTGGGCACAGAGATGATCGTTGCGTCTACGATAGTGCCGCCATCTTTGTTTGATAATTCCATTATACAGGATGCGGTGCTCTGTTTAAAGCAGAAATGCTGAATTAATCAGTGTTTCCTTAGATTATTTCAGGAGTTCTTCGGCGAGTTTTTCTGTGATTTCCTGATTGGATATGCGCATGAGGTGGATTCGTAGTTTTCATAGCTATACAGTAGGTTCTCGTCCGGCTGATGCAAAGCGGGATTTGATTCAGCCTGCAGATACGGCGAAGCGCGGCTACTTCCTCTTCCAGGCTGAGCTGATCGTCCGTCAGGCAGATCGTTTGGCATAGACGTCGGTTCTTCCCCAGAAATAGGCGAAGAATTGTTTGATCATGCGCTCGTTAAGCGGTGGCAGGGTCACAGCGACCGGTGGTTGTTCTATGGATGGGGCCGGCAGTTTTGCTAGGTATTCCTGCGGGAGCAGGCCGGCTTTCAGGAGGATGTCTTTGAAGCGCTGGTTCTCTTCTTCGAGTTCCTGGATGCGGGCTTTGAGGGCGGGGATGTCGTCTGGGTGATAGGGAGGCATGGGGAAGTCCTTATAAAGTGTATTTGTTTTAGAAGGGGTGGGGAGTGGTTATGAGTATAATTTTGAGGTGCCAATTTGGAACTTCAAAAGCAATGACCTACTGTGGGGTTTCTGAATTACAGGAATGCTCTTTTGCTATGTGTGTTGAGACAGTGTCAAAACCTTCACCTGCCTCTCTAAACGCAAGAGCAATTCGGTAATTGTTTGTTGGGTTATAAAGCTCTTCTTTCTGTTCGCCAAGGACGATATCACGGAAATAATAATCTCTGAGATTATTATTTGTTTTTACATGGGCCATTCGAACATATCGGTTATCCGGGTTTGTTGTTGTAAATGCAATAAATCCTTTGTCAATAGTTTCCAGCGGGCGAAGGTTATGCGATGTGAAAATATACAATCTGTTAATCATATTAATTAATTGTACTCTTGTTCGCTCGTCAAACTCTTTATTCTGCATTTCAGTTTTTTCTGGCTTAATTGAATTGCGGTCTGAAAATCCGCCTCTTTTACTAACGTTAATCATTTTTATATTCCTTGACGCTATAATATATCACTTTACCTAATTAACAATTCAATAATCTTATAGACTTCAGTAGATGGAGAAAAATCTACAGTATGCCATGTTCTGTCGCTCTCAAAGCACTTCTGTGCAAGGATTTTTGCGTTGTGGATAGCAGCTTCAGTCTTACTACCAATGATTCCCAAATACCTGCCATCTCTTTTCTATATTCTGGAATATACAATCTGAGAGCATTTAAAACTTCGTTACTTGAACCATATTGCCGTGTAGATGATGAATAATGGCATAGGTACCATATCTCAAAACAAGGACTTGAAACAATAACTTTTATATTTCCCTCAAATAATTCATCTGCCTTACCATAATATTCCGGACTTTCAATATCTAAACATGCCCATTTTAGCGTTCTTTATATGGAACTCGTGCTGCAGGTACCAATTTGGATGCTGGGTCTGTATGGACAGACTGATCATCAAAGAAGATATTGGCGCCAAAGGCTTTCAGTACTTCGCTTTTCTCGATTCCTCCCAGGAAAAAAGCTTCATCGATCCGAACATTCCAGGCTCGGAGTGTTCGAATGACTCTCTCATGGGCGGGAGCATTTCTGGCTGTTACAAGAGCTGTTCGGATGGGCATTGCATCTTCTGGGAATTGTTTCTGAACCAGTGAGATGGTTTTGAGGAGTTTTGCAAACGGCCCTTCCGGCAATGGCTTTTCAGCATTTTCCCGTTCGTGTTCGGCAAAGGCGGCAAGCCCGTCGCACTGATAAATGGCTTCGGATTCATCCGAGAAGATCACTGCATCTCCATCAAATGCGATCCGGATCTGCTGGATAGGCTGCGAAGGGTCGATGGGAAGATTCTCATGGGAACAGATAATACCGGCAGCAACGTTTGCATTGATAGCTTCCTGGACATCTCTTTCATCAGCTGAGAGAAACAGATCCGTCTTGAAGGCGCCGAGATATGGTGAGATCGA
>JAEEGL015201350.1_pt1 | contig 11742 bp, 8 predicted proteins | sample 9134231 | NCBI WGS metagenome assembly JAEEGL01 (sample SAMN16246548, study PRJNA631951) | gut metagenome | biome: gut microbiome; feature: rumen; material: fiber-attached | host: Bos | place: Iran: Karaj | collected 2018-10
CTTAACGCACCTATCAACGATCTCAGTCGTGGCTGCAATGCCGAAGAAGTCTACAAGATGTCTCTGATTACTGCCGCGCTGAGTTGAGGAACAAAAAAAGCCGTTCGCGTTGCGGACGGCTTTTTTGTATTCGTAAGAAAGACAACCACCGGCAATGCCGGTGTGAGACAAAAGAGTTGTACTTATGGATAGATAAAAAAGACCTCCAGTGATAGAGTGTTTTGTAGGTTCGCCAACCACAAAACATGAATCAAGGAGGTCATCCAAGAATGGACAGCAATAGTTTAGCACACACGAAATGGAATTGTAAATATCACATAGTATTCACCTCGAAGTATAGAAGACAGGTAATATACAAGCAGATCAGTGCGGATATAGGACAAATCATACGGACGCTGTGCGCAAGAAAAGGGGTAACGATACTGGAAGCGGCAGCAATGCCGGATCACATACATCTGTATGTGGAGATACCACCGAAGTACAGCGTGTCGGAAATCATGGGTTACTTGATGGGAAAGAGCAGTTTGATGATCTTTGATTGTCATGCGAATCTGAAAAACAAGTACGGCAACAGACATTTCTGGTGCCGCGGCTATTACGTGGACACAGTAGGAAGGAACGAAAAGACGATTCGGGAATATGTTAAGAATCAGCTGCAGGAGGATATAGCCGCGGACCAGATCAGTATGAAAGAGTTTACCGACCCGTTTACGGGTGATCCAGTAATCAAGGGCAAATGAAAGGCCGCCCCCGGGAGGGGGCAGCCAGTAATCCAATTGCGATTGGCGAACTGTTTCGAGCGCCTTAAGGCGCCGCTGTATTAGGCCCTTATAGGTTATGTGCAAGCCACCGGCTTAGCCGGTGGTCTTGACTCTTTCATTATTGATCCGAAACAATGATGTTAACAGATATAAAGGAGGACAAGTATGTTCAAAAAACACGGGGGAACGCCAGTTGGCACTAGGCTGAAAACCGTCGCGTTGGTCCAGTGCATCCTGCAGGTTCTGATTGCCGTCGTCATTGCATTCGTCTACGGAAGAAACCCGCGGGGAGATTTCAACACTCTCTACTTTCTCGGGATCCTGATCGTTGCGGCAATCGAGATCTTTCTGACTACGCTGATCTTTTACTGTATCGGTGATGCGGCTGAAAACGCATGGAACGCCGTAAGCGGTCTGGAGGAGATCAAACAGATGCTTAAGAAAGTCTATGGAGACAAGCTGAATACGCAGGTTTCAACCGGCATGATTATGTGTCCGAAATGTGGGGTTTTCAACGATGCTCTGCGGGAAACATGCAAGGTTTGCGGAACAAAGCTGAAGAGGACGGAAACGGAATCGGAATCGTAATCTGCAATAGCAATCCCCCCGACGAGAACTGTCGGGGGGATTGTTGCGAGCAGACCTGTAAGCCGGGTTCTGTTAAAACGGCCATCTATCTAGACCTGCTGTTGCCGGCAGGTTCCAGCCACCTCCTCGGGACGGCCGGGCCGGCCTCGTGTCCCTCCACGGTGTTGCTCCGGATAGAGTTTACAGCGGAACGCTGTCTCCAGCGTCCGGGCGGGCTCTTACCTCCGCCTTTCCACCCTTACCGCCCTGGGGGCGGCGGTATATCTCTGTTGCACTTGTCCTGACGTTGCCTTCGGCGGGCGTTACCCGTTATCCTTGCCCTCTGGAGCCCGGACTTTCCTCACGCACAGCCTTTCGGCTCGTGCCCGCGGCCGTTCAGCCTGCTCGCAGGTTAATATTAACCTAGGAAGGATAGTTTGTCAAACCACCTTTTGATTGAAACCCTGTCAAGGGCGGTGTATAATGACGATGAGGTGTTACTATGGATCTATGTGAATACACGAACCATCTGCGAGGGAAACGCGTAGCGGTTCTTGGGCTCGGCGTCAGCAACACACCACTGATCCAGTTTCTGTTGAATAACGGCATTGAGGTCACAGGACGTGACAAGGCGCCCCGTGAGAAGATGGCCGATCGTGCGGAACAGCTGGAAATGGCCGGAGCGAAGCTGCGCCTTGGGAGCGACTATCTGGATGACCTTACAGAGGACGTGATCTTCCGCACACCAGGGTTGCGCCCGGACTTGCCGCAGATTTTGGAGGCGGTGTCTAAGGGAGCCGTTCTCACAAGCGAGATGGAAGCTTTCTTTGAAGTCTGCCCCTGCAGGATTCTTGCAGTAACGGGAAGTGACGGAAAGACTACCACGACGACGATCCTGTCGGAACTGCTCAAGGAGGCGGGACGGCGTGTCTTTGTTGGCGGGAATATTGGAACACCGCTTTTCACCAAAACGGGGGAGATGCATCCGGATGACCTCGTGGTGCTTGAACTATCCTCTTTCCAGCTCATGACCATGCATAAGTCGCCCTCCCTGGCGGTGATAACGAATCTTTCACCCAATCATCTGGACGTTCATCGCTCCATGGAGGAGTATACAGATGCAAAAAAGAACATTTTCCTGCATCAGGGACCGGAGGATATCACAGTATTGAATGCAGACAATGACGTGACCGCGTCGTTTCTTCCGTTTTGCCAGGGAGAGGTTCGCCTTTTCAGCCGGAAAAGCCCTGAGCTTCACGGATATTATGCTCTGGATGGCATCATTTACCGTGCCATGGCTGGAAATGCGGAGCAGATCCTGCGCGAAGAGGAGATATTCCTTCCGGGAAAGCATAATGTGGAAAATTATCTTGCGGCCTTCTGCGCCGCAGATGGCCTTGTGACACCGGACGTGATGCGAAAAGTCGCAATGACTTTTAAGGGCGTGGAGCACCGCATCGAACATGTACGTACGCTGGACGGTGTGGATTACTACAACGACTCAATCGCATCCAGCCCCAGCCGTACGATTGCGGGGCTGCATTCGTTCCACCAGAAAGTCATCCTCATCGCCGGCGGAAAAGATAAAGGGGTTCCGTTTGACGAACTCGGCAAGGAGATCCTCGCACATGTGAAGACATTGGTACTTACAGGTTATACCGCGGAAAAGATTCGTGCGGCAGTGGAGAATGCTCCCGGTTACGCAGGGGATCCCTGTATTCTGATGACGGAAGGATTTGACGAAGCTGTCTGGGCCGCACGCAAGGCGGCACGGCCCGGAGATGTGGTGATCCTTTCACCTGCCTGTACCTCTTTTGACCGATTCAAGAACTTTGCCGAGCGCGGAGAGGTCTTCAAGAAAATCGTGAATGAGATGGACTGACAGCATGAAAAGACTGAACATTTCCGAACGCATACGGCGGCTCGGAGACGAGGCGGAGACGGTACTGCAGCCGGCTTTCCGACGTATCGACAAGATCGCGGAGGCAAACACGGAAAAAGTCGTTGCGGCATTCCAGAAGGAGCGCGTTTCCGACAGCTGCTTTGCCGGAACAACCGGCTACGGCTATGACGATAAAGGTCGCGAGACGTTGGAGCGCGTCTACGCGGACGTGTTCGGCACGGAATCGGCGCTGGTGCGCGCATCCTTCGCAAACGGCACACACGCGATTACCTGCGCACTCTTTTCCGCGTTGGGACCCGGCGACGTGCTGCTCTCAGCCACTGGAGCGCCCTATGACACCCTCCAGACCGCTATCGGTATCAACGGAAACACTCATGGCTCCCTCCGGTATTACGGCATTGAGTACCGTCAGACAGAACTTCGTTCGGATGGGATGCCGGATCTTGACGCCGTGGCCGTAGCCGCAGCGGATCCGCACGTGAAAGCCGTTGAAATTCAGAGATCCCGCGGATATGCGGGACGGCCTTCCTTTTCTCCGGAAACCATCGGGGAGATCTGCAGCCTGGTCCATCATGTGAATCCAAGCGCCGCGGTCATCGTGGACAATTGTTATGGGGAGTTTACCGCGCTTACAGAACCCACAGAACTCGGAGCAGATCTTATTGCCGGATCCCTCATCAAAAATCCGGGCGGCGGAATCGCCCCCTGCGGCGGATACATCGCCGGACGGAAGGATCTTGTTGACAATGCCTCGGCACGTCTTACTTCTCCTGGGATCGGCGGAGAAGTCGGCGCGACGATGGGGACGAACCGGTTTCTTTTTCAAGGTTTCTTCCTTGCGCCACATGTGACTGCCCAGGCGGAGAAGACCGCACTTTTCTGCGCGAAGGTTATGGAGATGCTCGGCTATGAAACATCCCCGACATCTGAAGAGACGAGGTATGATATCATACAGACCGTGGCGCTCGGAACACCGGACGGCCTTCGGAAATTCTGTCTCGGAATCCAGTCCGGAGCGCCGGTGGACAGCTTTGTGACACCTGAACCTTGGAATATGCCTGGATATGACGATCAGGTCATCATGGCCGCGGGGGCGTTCATACAAGGGGCTTCCATAGAACTCTCTGCCGACGGGCCCATGCGCCCGCCGTACCGCGTTTTCATGCAGGGCGGTATGACATATGAATCCGGGAAACTTGGGATTCTGATTGCCGCAGATCTCCTGACGGAGAAATGAGTCTGATAATGCGCATGCAGATCCGGGTTCCGCACAATCATTACTGAAACTCATAACAAATTCCTGTGTGCTTTAGAATGAGACACATATCGTGAGAACGGTGATCATCGACAGGTATCCGCATAATACTGAATGATCCTGCCGTTTCCGGGGGTGGGTAACATGGATGTGAAGACGAAAATCGAGACGCTTCGGAGAACACTGGAGGAGCACAGTTACCGCTATTATGTCTTGGATGCGCCCACCATCCCGGACTATGAGTACGACAGGATGATCCACGAACTGATGGATCTTGAGGAGCGGTATCCTCAATTCGATACACCGAATTCGCCCACGAAGCGCGTAGGCGGTCAGGCTCTCACCACTTTTGCACCCGTGCATCATCAGGTGCCCCTGGAGAGTCTCACAGACGTTTTTTCCTTTGATGAGGTAGAGGACTTCACACGCAGAATGCAGGAACTAACAGCGTCTCCAGCGTTCTCTGTGGAGCCGAAGATCGATGGACTCTCCGTGGCGTTGGAATATGAAAATGGCGTTTTTGTTCGGGGGGCAACTAGAGGAGACGGTATCACGGGCGAGGATGTGACAGAGAACCTCCGTACCGTACGCTCACTGCCATTGCGGCTGGAAAACGCTCCGCCGCATCTCATCGTCCGGGGCGAGGTCTACATGGCAAAGCGCACATTCGAGCGGCTGAACGCAGATAGGGAGGTGGAAGGGCAGCCCCTTTTCGCGAATCCCAGAAACGCTGCAGCCGGATCTCTCCGGCAGCAGGATCCGAAGATCGCCGCCGAGCGGAAATTAGATGTCCTCATATTCAACATACAACTGGCAGAAGGCGTTTCATTTACGTCACATATCGAAAGTCTAGAGTATCTGCGCTCTCTCAGGTTCCCTGTAGTGGAGTTTCGCCGCTGTCTGACGGCTGAGGAGTGCAGGGAGCAAATCATATGGCTTGGAGAACATAGGGATGAGCTTCGATTCGACATGGACGGAGCCGTTGTGAAGTTGGATTCTCTCAATGATAGGAAATCCTTGGGCAGCACAGCGAAGGCCCCACGCTGGGCAGTTGCGTTCAAGTACCCGCCGGAGGTGAAGGAGGCCGTCGTTCGGGAAATCGTGGTGCAGGTGGGCCGGACGGGCGTGCTGACACCAAAGGCGAATGTCACCCCGGTACGCCTTGCAGGGACAACAGTGACAAACGCCACCCTTCACAATCAGGATCTCATTGCTGAGAAAGACATTCGAGTAGGGGATACTGTCTTGGTCAGGAAGGCAGGAGAGATCATTCCGGAGGTCATAGGCGTCGTCAAGGAAAAGCGTCCAGAGGGGACGGTACCATTCATGATGCCTCGTTTTTGTCCCGTATGCGGGAGCCCTGTAACACGGGACGAGGGCGGTGCGGCATTCCGCTGCCGCGGGGCAGAGTGCCCGGCTCAGATGCTGCGGAATCTTGTGCACTTTTCCTCACGCGGCGCTATGGATATCGAAGGGCTGGGAACCGCCGTCGCATCCGCGCTTCTGGATTCTGGGCTCGTGCGCACACCTGCTGACCTCTACTCTCTACGTCCACAGGACGTGGCAGCTCTTGATCGAATGGGAAAAAAGTCTGCGGAAAACTTGATCGACAGGATCGACAAATCCCGGGGAAACGACCTTTCCCGTCTTATTTACGCCTTCGGTATCTTTCAGGTGGGCCAAAGCGCTGCCCGTGCCCTGGCCTCCTCTTTCGGAACACTGGACGAGGTGATTGCCGCTTCTGAAGAGGCCATCACCGCGGTGGAAGACATAGGACCGATCACCGCGGGAAATATTAGAGCTTGGTTTGAAGATCCCCAAGCGAAGAAATTCATCGAGGATCTGAGGAAAGCCGGCGTGAATTTCAAATCCCATGAAACCGAATCCAAGGATCTCCGCTTCGCGGGAATGACTTTCGTGCTCACCGGCGCCCTGTCCCACAGGACGCGGGATGAGGCGGAGGCTCTCATTCAAGAATTTGGCGGGAAGGCGTCTTCTTCAGTTTCCAGAAAGACTACCTATGTTGTTGCTGGCGAAAACGCGGGTTCCAAGCTCATAAAAGCGCAGTCTCTCGGGATCCCGATACTGACGGAAGAGGACTTTGAGGAAATGATCCGGGCGGAGACGCCGGAGAAGGAGGAAGAGAAATGATGGAAAGGAAGACCGTATCTATACTGGAGTTCGGTGCTCAGCCCGATGCGGGGCTCCAGACTGCGCGTATTCAGGCAGCCATCGATCACGTTTATCTTGCCGGCGGAGGAGAAGTGCAGATCCCCAGAGGGCTCTTCTGCACAGGCGGGCTGCGGCTTCGCTCCCGTGTGACGCTCCATCTTCTGGAGGGGGCAGTCCTGGAAGGCAGCCGGGACTGGAGAGACTACGACATTTTTGAACGAGACACCCTGGAACCTGTGTCGGTAGAACAGTACGGGGATGCCTTGCGCAGATGGCACCATGGCCTTATCAAGGCCATAGGGGCCAATGATATCGCGATCATCGGCGAGCCCGGCAGTATCCTCGACGGCAGAGACTGTTACGATCCCGAAGGAGAGGAGCAATACCGCGGCCCTCACTGTGTGAATCTCTGGGATTGCAGAAACGTGACGCTTCGGGGCTATACGATCGAGAACAGCGGCAATTGGGCTCACTGCATTTTCAAGACAAGCACGATCGATGCCAGAAATCTCCGGGTCATGGGCGGCCATGACGGGTTTCACGTTAGAGGTTGCACGAACGTTCTTGTGGAGGACAGCGTATTCCACACCGGGGACGACTGTATCGCCGGGTATGCAAACATCAATGTTCTGATCCGCAACTGTGAATTCAACTCTTCCTGCAGTCACCTTCGATTCGGCGGGACGAACGTCCTGGTGGAACACTGCCGCGCTTTCGGCCCCGGGATATATGCACATCGATATACCATGTCGAAGGAGGAGCAGGCAGCATCTGCTCCCACGAACGAGCATCACCGACACCAGACTCTGGGCTTCTTTACCTATCTGGCTGATCTGGGAGAGAAGACAGACTGCCTGCCGGGAAATATCATCGTGAGAGATATCGTGGTTGATTGCGTGGATCGCTTCTTCCAATATAATTTCTCTGGTTCTGACAAGTGGCAGCGTGGGCAGGCCCTTAAAAGCATCCGTTTTGAGGATCTTAAGGTTCGCGACGTACGCATGCCGATCGTCGTGTATTCCAACGACGAGGTGAAGACCGTCTTTGAAATGCGGAACGTGGATTACACCATACAGAAGGGGTACGGCGGGATCGACCCGGTCCAGGCAGCGAACTTTGAACGCTTGAGCTTTCACAATGTGACGTTCCACGGGGTTCAGGCAGATCATCTGATCCGGACTTGGGATGATGGCGGAATCGTCGAGACAGACGGCCTCCTTATCGAAAACGGTCCGAAAACGCTGCGCGTTCCAGCAGAGACTCCTTTCCACAGTGCAGATGTCTAAACTGTTATCAATCCTGTAAAGGAGGGATTCGCTATGCACATCCCGCATGTTTGTGCAAGTGTGAACATCGGTGGGGAATATGTCCCCATCGCCGCGGGGAGCCATGTGACAGACAGCGTAAAGATCGTTCTTGAACCAGAGCATCGAGCAGAGGGACTATGGTCATGGGTCGTAACGCTGGAAAATACGTCTGACAAGCCCTCATCCAGGATCCGGGAACTATACGGAATGGATATCATCATACCGGTCGCAGGTACGGCAGAGATGAACACGCTTCGCGGGGATGACTGCACGGTAAGCGCGTTTTTCCCGGAGCGCTTTATTCTTGAGGACGGCGACTCCGTCACGCGAATGCCAGAGGGAGCGAGATCCTCAAATACAACGGCTTTTCCGTATTTCGACTTGGAAGACGAGAACGGGGACGGAATCGTCTGCGGTATCGGATGGTCCGGCCAGTGGAAGTTGGACGTTGTCCGCCAAGGAGATACCATTCATCTTACCGCAGGCTTCCAAGACTGTGACTTTGTGCTGGAGCCGGGCGAGAAAGTGCGTTCTGTGCGGATCCTCCTCTTTTTTGGGAATGGGGGAGCAGACAAGCTCCGGCACTCGTTTGTGCGGCTCCATCGGCAGTATTACAGTCCAATCCCTCGCTTCGACCGTGAGACGCCGTTTCCCATCGCGGCGTCCTGTTTTGACAGGTACTACTGGGGCAATATCCCCAAGAACGGGGAGATCAACTATTTCGAAACAGAAGAAGCACAGAGTAATGTGATCCTAAATGCTGCAAAATGCAACAAAATCAACGCCTTCTGGCTGGATGCCTGCTGGTTCGACGGAGCGTTCCGTACCGGTCTGGGGAACAGCAGATATGCGGATGGGTTCGCGAACGGCCTGCGGCCTCTGGGGGATCTTGCCCACAGAAACGGCATGCGTTTTATCCTGTGGTTCGAGCCGGTCCGTGTATTTGAGGGAACAGAACTTTTTGAACGTTTCGGATCGGACCCCAGAAAGCTCATCCCGCTTCCAGGACAGAATAATTATCTTGGACAGAATAGTTATCTTGTGAATCTTGGAAACGAGGAAGTATGGCAGTATCAGTTTGAGCAGATCGCACGGGTGATCGAGGAAAGCGGCGTAGATATCTATCGCCAGGATTTTAATATCAATCCCTATGAGTTTCTGCGATCCATCGAGACACAGGATCGGGTCGGAATCGCCCAGATCCGGTTCGTAGAGGGTATGTATCGTCTCTGGGATGCACTTTTGGAGCGTTTTCCGGGACTGATGATCGACGACTGTGCCTCTGGTGGCAGACTTTTGGATGTTGAGACTCTTATGAGGGCAGTTCCGCTCTGGCGGAGTGACATGGGCTGCCGTCCGTCACCGCTGGCAATGCAGAACGAAGTTTTGATGCTCTCCAGATATCTCCCATATCATTTCGGCGGCGCTTTCGACTATAGTCCGTACTTTCTGCGCTCCAGTATGACGACTGGCGTCGGCTGCAATTTCGCGTTCCTGTCAGGCATCATCGATCCTGAAAAAGAAGAAACATCGATCCGTTCCGTAAGTGCGCCGAAGTATTTGTGTTCCGTGGATAGACACATCGGAACCTTTGTTCCGGAGGATGCAGAAGCGGCACTGAAGGATGTGATTCGCCTTCGGGAATACTGGAACGGTGATTTCACCGCCCTGACGCCGCCCTCGGAAAGCCGGGACGCAGTGGTTGCCTATACACTCTTCCTTCCTGAGGAGGAACGGGGCGTCGTTCTCGTTTTTCGTCGGGAGGATGCACCGGAAACATTTACACTTCGGCTGCCGGATTTGACCCGGGATCAGTGCTATACGCTTTTGATATCGGACGAGCATCTCCGTGAGACATCTCGGTCTTTCAGCGGAAAAGAACTGGCAGACGGAATCAAATTACAAATCGATGAAGCACCCGGCAGCCTTCTCATACTGTATGAGCGAACATGAATCGATGAAGATGACGCGGCGCAGCCAACTGGCTGCGCCGCGATTGCTATGGACTTGTCGGCAGAGGGATTTCACACCTCATCGGTGCCTTCTCCGTGCCAGGATGGGAATAGTTCATGCCACACGTCTTCATGGGCCTCGCAGTCAAGGAAGTGAGGGAAGAACTGCCGAAGCTGCTCAGGCGGCATCTCGGGGAATGTTTCAGCAAGATCCCCTGTTATCGCTCGGGTATAATAATCTCGCTCGCCCTCACAGAACTCGTGCCATTTCCGAAGCCATGTGCCGTCCTCCAGCCACGTGCTCCGACGGGCGAAATCAGAGAGGATCGTCATTTTTTCCTCACCCTCTGCAAGAGTGATGCCGGTTTTTGTTGTTACGACGGGGTGCCAGGTAAAGGAAGGACCCTCTTCTGTAAGTTCAAGTTCTAAAAGAAGACCGCAGTGCCACTGTGGATCTGTGCTGTTATTTACGAAATTGAAATTCCCCTGTCCGTAGACGATACGCTTTTCCAGAAAAGTTTCCTCCACGCCGATACAGTGACTGTGCTGACAGAGAACCAGATCAGCGCCCGCCCTGACGAGTGCACGGCAAGCCTTTCGCAGGCGCGGAGAAGGGACTTCGCACTGTTCCTTGCCGCCGTGATACAGGATGATAACGTAATCGGAGTCGTGCTTTGCCTGCGCAACGTCCTCCATGGTCTCAAAGGAATCAAATGCCCACGTCCCTTCACGATGTGGCAGAGCGTAACTGTATTCGTGTTCACAGACGCATAAAAGCGCGACGGTCTTTCCGGAGATCCGAAGATAGAGGGGAACGCGGGCGGCCTGTTCTGTGGAACCCTCGCCCGTATAGACGATCCCGGCCTCGGCGAGATATCGCTTCGTATCATCGAAGCCCTTTGTACCATAGTCAAAGGTGTGATTATTGGAGAGCCCTGCGACCGTCACCCCAGCGGCTCTGAGTGTTTCCGCCGTGCCTACAGGAGCACGGAGATTGGGACCCATCTTCCGGATAGGGGTGTCACGATCGGTGATGGCACATTCAAGATTGACGAGAAAGCCGTCTCCGTCATGTACAAGCTCCAACACCGACCCGAACAGTGCTTTTGTATCGCCGGAGGCAAAACCGGTCGAAGTGAGTTCTGTGGGAGAAACGTCGCCGCCGATATACAGCTTCATGATAAATACCTCCTATTTTGTGACAATCAGTCGTTGTCTTCGCCGAACATCATGCCGTTCGTGTATAGATCCATGAACGCAGGATCCGCATTGAGCTCCAGGATATGGGTCCTTGCCGCTATATCTTCCGCAGCGGCGCAGAGGTCTCTGGACCGAAGAAGCATGGAGGCACCTGCGAGGGCTGCATTTCCAACTGCAATGGCATTACGTTCCAGTTTCGGCGGGATGAGCCCGATTTTGGCCGCACTTTCAAACCGGATATGTTTTCCAAACCCGCCTGCCACAAAGAGGGTGCTTACAGCTTCTTCGGGACATTCGCGGCGTGTCAAAAGTGTGCGCATGCCGGCGCAGATGGCGCTTTTTGCAAGTTGGACCATACGGATATCCTTCTGGGAGACATAGATGTTTTCGCAAAGGGAGAGCGCCTGTTTGTCCTCCAGATAGGGGATCACGTCGTTTTCATCATCCAGAAGCCCGTATTCGTCCAGGACCTGCGCGTCCAGAAAAGCCGCAACGGCGTCGATGATGCCGCTACCGCAGATTCCTTCTGGAACAGCCCCGCCGATAGTGGAGATTTGTACCTTTCCTTTCTCAAACCGAACAAAGTCGATCGCACCTGAAATCCCAAGACTCCCGCAGGAGATCC
>JAEEGL015332214.1_pt1 | contig 11742 bp, 10 predicted proteins | sample 9134231 | NCBI WGS metagenome assembly JAEEGL01 (sample SAMN16246548, study PRJNA631951) | gut metagenome | biome: gut microbiome; feature: rumen; material: fiber-attached | host: Bos | place: Iran: Karaj | collected 2018-10
ATCTGTCGGGATGGAAGAAAACTGGGATAATTTTAAAAAGCTGTTTCCCGACAGAAAAGACCGTATGAAGGATTTCTTTGTGATAGAGCGGGAATACCTTGATTCTCATCCCGATTCAGGATATTTTACCGAGATCCAAGGCTTGGAATCTTTTCCCGACTATATCGACTATTTGCCTCAGGGTGCAATCCCTGCCAAAGTTAAGATGATGTACTATTTTCCATCGCTTGAGGAGGGCATGTATCCGTTCGTAGGATTCTCTCGTAATGAATATATGAGCTTTCTCGATTCTGCCGTAGCGAAATCGATTGATGAAATAACCGAAACGGAAAGATTACTACAAAGCAAGGAAATGCTATGAAAACCATGTGCTTCGCCTATCAATTACCTTCCTTCATAGAATCTTATCGCTCTCTCGGGCCATCCTTCCATGCTCATTCCGGAGCCGTCGGCGAAACCGTGCCCGCCGGTGGGTCCTATCTCCAGATACACAGGAATTCCTAAGTCTTTAAGCGCGCTTGCAAGTCTCTTCGAGTGTTCGGGATCTACAAGCTCGTCTTCAGCCGCAAGGAAAATCGCTGTGGGCGGGAATCCTTCCGCATGATCCGGTATCTCGAAAGCACTGTTGCAGGCTTCATCAAGTGTGCAGCCAAGAGTCCTGTGCACGAATCCATCCTTGTCCCCGCCTTCTTCCACTCTCTGGTTCGCCAGAATGCGATAGGATGTTACAGGATATATTGGGAAACATGCCTGCGGCTTCGGAATCCCATAAGCTCTGTAGCCTTTCTTCGTATTCCAGAGGCATACAAGATATCCGCCTGCCGAGAAGCCGCAAGTAATGTACTTGTCGGGATCTACATTAAACTCGGCTCTGTGCTCGCAAATAATATCGAATGCCCTCGCAACATCGGCAACTGCCTTAACAGCCGCGCAATCGGTGCTGACACGATACGTAAGGATAAAAACGTTGTATCCAAGGTCATTAAACAGGCTTGCCACAGGCCAGCCTTCGGTTAAGCTCCATACATTGATAAATGCGCCGCCCGGTGTAAGAAGAATAAACGGGCGCTCAGCCGCTTTCTCGTCCTTTGAAGGAAGAAATACTATATTCCTGCCCACTTTGTCGGGGTCGGCCTTGCACTCTTCCTCGCTGTAGAGATTATAGTAATACCGACCGGATGCTGCTGCTTTAAAAAGAATTTCAAAGCCTCTGTCCATGTTCATCCATTTCTTTTCGTGCTCAATCTCCGCTATGGTCAGATTGCTGAAGTCTTCCTTCAAAAGGTCCCATTTGCTGATAGCATCCGGCGCAATCTCGGATATCGCCGGGTCTTTCAATACATCTTTAAGTGTTCTTTTTCTAAAATCCATATGTCCTCCACATTCACGGCTTACCTGCCGTTTGTTCAATTATAGTGATGGGGTTATGGGCTCATTTTGAAATGAACCGCTCCCCCCGCCCTCGGCTTTTTTGAGTATCAAAGCCGATATAAGGCCGAGCACGAATACAACGAGTACGAAGAGGGCACTGTTACGGATGTAGTAAAGGCTTCTTGCCTTGCCTTCGAAATTGTAGTTAAAAAGTTCCGAATATAAGCCGTGGATCAGATAAAATTCGAGCGTTATCTTACTCATGAGATCCAGAAATTTATTTCCGATGCGAAGTTTAAGCCCGATCATGAAGGCTTCAAATACCACGGCAGAGGAAAGCAGTATTTCACTGCTTAAAGTAGCAAGACGCCTTAATACCTTGAAAGAAGCATTCCAGGTTTCCCCGTAGTAAGAGAACGCATAACCTGCAAAGTTTCTGTAAGCATTGAATCCATATATCGCGGCAATGCCGAGAATGAGATAGAGGGGATAATACTTTTTAAGGTGCGCTACGATCTTTTCTTCGTGTTTGGCAAAGAATATGCCCACCACAAAAAGATGGATCGAATTGTACCACCATTCGCCGCGCATCCACCAGTCATTATGGTCGATAGAAGCTCCCAGGACCTGATAAGCCACGGTAAAGAAGAGTACTGCGAGCAATGCTGTCTTTTCATTTTTGATGAAACGGAATGCCAGGAAAAAACACAGATAGAAAAACGGGATGATGATCACATACCAGCCGTAGGGGTTGCAGAGTTTGGCGCCGCTTAAATACGCGAGAGTAAGCTGCGGCGTCATTTTTTCACCAAGCAGCACGCGGACCGGGAAGTAGATCCAGTTAACGATATACCCAAGGATCACGATCGGCAAAATACGCTTGACGAGGAATCCGTTCCCAAGATAGTTTTCTTTTGACTTAAAACTCTTGTAGAGGCCGTAGCCGGAGCAGAAAGTGAAGAACGTTACCAGTATGTAGCCGATGGGAACAAAGAACTCAAGCCCGGGCGCGTAGTAGGTTTTTTCAGTCCATGTGGCGCTCCGTTTCTGACCGCAGTGATGGAGCATGATGAGAATGGCGATAAAGCCCTGCATGGCCTTCATCTGGCGAAGTGAAAAGGCTTCTTCGTTCCATGTGCCGCGGCGTGAGAACTTTCCGCCCCACAGAAGTATCACTATTAAGATCGGGTATATGAGGTAAATCAAATAATCCATGACAATTAAATAATCGCCCCAAAACGGAAATATCGCAACCCTTTTCGAAAAGGTGCTTATGAATGATTCAGAACAATTTTTATGTAAACCTTATAAGCCCCGTAATACATGATGATATACACTAAAAGTATAAACAGGCAGAAGAGTACGACGCACAGTTTCATAAATGCTATATCCGTAAGCATGAACAGCTTCATGATGTCGCTCATCATTCCAAAGCAGGCTGCTACGTGGCAAAAAGCCATCACAACGGGGACAAAGAATAGCAGTCCGTTTTCTGTGAAGATGCTTCTTTTTATTTCTGCATCGTACATACCGATCTTCTGCATGATGAGCACGTTGGGCGCATCGTCAGTCGCCTCCTCGATCTGCTTGTAATACATGATAAAGACCATGTACATGATAAAGATAAAGCTTATAAAGCATCCAAGGAACAAAAAGATGGCATTTCTGGCATACCTTGTCCGAAGCTGAGTGGCGTTGCTGTCAAAATAGTCAACGGAAGGAATCTTTGAAAGCGTGTCGCCTAATATGGCATCCACTTTTATCTTATCGTCTTTGCTGCCGCTTATATAATATTCGCACCAAAAAGAAAGCTCCCTGGTAAAACCGATCGCTTTTAATTTTTCATGAAGATCTGTGAGCGCGTCAAAATCTTTTACGATAACAAAATTTTCGTAGGCATATTTTATATTGTCGACACCGGGATATTTTGAGGTGTCATAGTGATACTTAACTTTAAGCTTTTCACCGTAAAAATCTATGGTTTCGTAATCTTTAAACTCAAGATCCTCATCTGTTACAAGTAAGATCTCCCCGTCATCTAATGTAAAGTTTTCGTTCCATTGTTTGTTGAAGTCCTCAAGAAGACGGATTTCAATAACCTCGGGAAGGTCTTTGGACTCGATCCCCTCGTATCTGTACACTCCCTTTTCAACATCAAAAAGGGTCTGGAATCCGAGTAAAACATTTTCATTACACTTTTCGACCGTCACTCCGGCTTCCCGGGCAGCATCATATATCGCTTCTTTTGAGAGAGCCCGGTCTTCAAAGTTTCCGGATTTTACGATGCCGTCTGCTTTGAATGCCTCGCTTGCCTGCCTTTGAGTACCAAGATACAGCGAAATGGTTGTGGAAGCGCCGATTATCACGCAGGTAAAAAGTATATTTATAACAGAAAGCGACATAGCGTTGTTTTTCGTTCTTGAAATAAGCTTGGCTATGGTAGTAAAAAATGTGCTATTGTAATAAACCCTGTCCCGAGTTTTTAAAAACATTTCGATCATTACGACAACGCAGGAGATCACCAGGAAACTTCCGACAAAGAAAATACCGATCGCTGCCAGTATCATTTCGATGCTTTCTTTAAGATCGACGGCAGTATTTATGTAATAATAGGAACCTGCTATAAGGGCAAGGCCGAAAAGGCCTTTGATCGCGTCTATAGCGGAAAGCTTCTTTACGGGAGCAGATACGTCTTCCTCTTTCAGGAGAGAAATGACTTTGTTTTTCCTGATCTTACGCATATTTGTAAATAAGATAACAAGATCAATGACTATGAATACAAGCAAAGTGATCCATACGGGGGTCCATGAAAACCCTGCCGCATAGTCCTTTTGGCATTTCATAAGCGTAAACAAGCCGTTGTAGACGATTCTTTGTAAAATAAAGCCTGCTAATAGCCCGAGAACAGAGCCCAAAAGGTAAATGTACAGGGTTTCATAAAAGAGGATACTGTCAATGTTTTTGTACTCAAGCCCCCATGCTGCATAAAGTCCCATTTCCCTGTTTCTTCGCTTGGAGAGTATCCTGTTTGTGTAGAACTTAAAGAAAAGTGTGATAAACGCCACAAAAATACAGCCGAGGGAGAGTATCACGATCAGCGTCCCGTACCCCGGAGCTGCTTTTAAACCGGGATTTAACGTCATATATGTAAAGAGGTAGAAAGATATTATGGTAAATACATCCACTACGAGATTTGCTATATAAAATTTTCTGTTTTCGATCATATTTTTAAATGCGATCTTGGCCCAAAATGTCTGTTTCATATCCGCCCGACTACTTTCTTATGCTGTACAAAAAGTTTGCTATTTCATTTTCAAATTCTTCATCATCGGCATTTTCTTTTTCCAAAGTGGCACCGATCACACCGTCTTTTAAGAAAAGAACCTTCTTGGCCTTTGAAGCGGACTTAATGCTGTGAGTTACCATTATTATGGTCTGCCCAAGATCGTTAAAGGTCTTAAAAAGATCCATCAGCTGATCGGAATTTTTGGAATCAAGTGCGCCTGTGGGCTCATCGGCCAAAAGAAGAGCGGGCCTGCAGACAAGGGCTCTTGCAACTGCGGTCCTTTGTTTTTCTCCGCCGGAGATCTCGTAAGGATATTTGTTTAAAAGCTTGGTTATGCTTGTTTTTTCGGCAAGCTCACTTACACGTTCATCTATCTCTTTTTTGCTCTTGTTTAAAAGGACCATCGGAAAAGCGATGTTATCTTTAACCGAAAAGTAATTAAGCAGGTTAAAGTCCTGGAACACAAATCCGAGCTTTTCTCTCCTGAAGCGGCATATTTCCTTGTTTCCCATTTGGGAAATGTCTGTGCCGCCTATGATCACGTTTCCTTCGGTGGCGGTATCCAATGATGCGATGATATTTAATGTGGTGGTCTTACCGGATCCCGATTCACCCATGATCGCTATGAAGTCGCCTTCAAAAGCATCAAAAGAAATACCCTTCAGCGCTTCGTATTGTACGGCGCCTTTCTTGGCCATGTATGTTTTGCGCAGATTTTTAAGTTCAAGCATTTTTTCACTCATTTTAAATCTCCCTTAACGTTTAGGATCGTTATCTTAAAATGAGCATATATGATTAAAGAGGCGGATTCAATTTCCGCCTCTTACATTATTCTTACATTTTTGTAAGGTTTGTTATGTTTGGTCAGATATTAAGCTCGGCAAGCGCCATGTCCCAGTATTTTTCGGGGATGTTGCGCCAGTCATCGCCGTTTTCAAACTTATGGTAGAAATCTGCGGCCCGCTTAAGCACAGTCATTTGGGAAGTGTTCTTGCCCTTAAGTACTGCTTTGGTGACGCGGTACCAGGCGGGCGCCTGCTTATCGAGATTTTCCTCGTCCATTTCCCGGATGGCGGCGTCCACATCGTAATTAAGTGTGATAAACTCGGGCGTCCACACGCCGTTTTCGCCGTAAAGCATCATAAACTGCGTCTTGCCGCCGCTTTGAAGCGGGATCCCTACGGAGCCCGGGTTGACGATCCGCCTGCCGTTTCGGGTATATTGCGTCTGAATGTGAAAGTGGCCGCAGACAGTAAGTTCGGTCTCAAATCTGTCCGTAAGTGCATCGATGTAATCGAAGTCTTCCCTGAGGCTTTCATTGGCTTTAAAGGGCGAACCGTGGCAGATCACAAAATCGGGCAAGCCGTCGTATTTCATGACCTTCATGATGGGCATACCGGCAAAAGAACCTATATCCTCAGGCGACAATCTGTCGAATGTGTAACGTAACATCCCCGAGCCCGAAGTTCCGTTTTCCCACATCCAATCCGCGTGCTTGCCGGCGGAATGATCGATCCAGTAGTCTTCCTTGTTGCCGCGTATAAAGGTGCAGGGGTATTCCTTTTTAAGCTCGCGTATCCGCTCAAGTGTACGCTCGGGATACGCGAGTTCCCCCAGATAATCGCCAAGAAACAGAAATTCTGCGGCATCGTGTTCTTTTGCCGCATCGATACATCTGTCCAAGGCGATGTGGTTGCTGTGGATGTCTGAAATTATTGCTAACCTTAACATAAACTTTACCTCGTATTTCTGTCATTATAGAGGGAAAGTATTATGGTTTTTGTGGGGGAAAACAGAAGATTCTTTTAAAAAAGTGTTCCTGTGGCTGCCGATTTAAGCCATTTGCCTGTGATAGAAGTCTTTCAATGCCGATACATTGCAATGGACTCCGGGGACCCCTAACCCCGTCTCAAAGGGACCACCGAATGCGAGCTTATACGCGGCCTGATCGAGACCCCGTTCCATCTGTATTCGGGTAAGCCGATATCATCCGGTGTGACCGACAGATATTCACTGTCCATGCCGCATATTCGCATCTCGCTGTCATCGATCTTAATGTATGCACTCATGGCCTGTTTATATTGGAGCATTCCGTGCAGATATGAATACTTTTCCTGCAATTCCGGGGAACTTGCGATCCGGGTGCCCAGCCACGCATAATTTGCTGAATTGACCGTCATGTATGGTATTTTATCGGTAAAAGAAAACGCATCTCCGTGATCATGACCGTTTAAGCAGAGAAGTACCTGCTTTCCGGCAAAGAGTTTACGGACCTCTTCACGGTTGTAAACGCCTCTTTTTGGAAAATCATTTACCAGACTGTGATGCGAAAAGACGATATACTTCATATCATCACTCAGTTCCCGTTTAAGCCATCGGATCTCTTCGGCCGGGAGAACAGGGTATAACGCGCCTTCGCTTCTGAAATTATCTTTATAAAATATCTCTTCCTGCCCGTCGAGGTTTACATAACATGTATTCAAAAAGAGCAGCTTGTATCCGTTAAAGACCACAGAATAGTAGGGATCTTTGACCGAATAGAAGTCTGTGATCTCGCTTAATGTATAACGGGCTGTTTCGTGATTTCCGATAACACTGAAAAAAGGTATTCCTAAGGACCGGAAACGTTCGGGGATGATTGCGTTTTCTTTTGACGGAGTGCACAGATCGCCCAAAGAAACGATAAAATCGGGATCGTGCCTTTTGGCGGCATTAAGTAGTTCCTCTATTCGACTGTCCCCATCTGTTACATCATCATAGTGCAGATCGGTAAAAACAAGAAATCGTATCATTTATTTATGCCTTTAGATTTGAAGATATACTATATTTGACATAAAACTATGATATAAAAGTACAATAAATAAGCAAAATGAGCAATACGGACGGGGTTCACAATTGAGTTTTTAAGGTTAATATAATAAAATCATGGCATGGATGGAAATATAGAATATTACAATATAAACGCAGAATCTTTTATAGCGGGGACCCAAAATGCGGATATGTCGCTGTGGCGGGATAAGTTTGAGGCTTATATAGCCGATGGCGGTCGTGTGCTTGACGCAGGATGCGGAAGCGGGCGGGACAGTAAGGCTTTTAAGCAGCATGGGTTTTCCGTGGTGGCGTTTGATGCTTCAAGAGAAATGTGCAGGGCGGCTTCGGAGCATATCGGGCAGGAAGTCTGGCAGATGAGATTCGATGAAATATCGTTTGAAGAAGAATTTGACGGTATTTGGGCCTGCGCGTCGCTTTTACATGTGGAGTTTGAAGAACTTCCCCCAATAATGGGAAAGCTAAGAAAGGCGCTTAAGAACGACGGAACCTTGTATGTTTCTTTTAAATACGGCGAAGGAAAGACGATAAAAGGCGACAGGACGTTCAGTAATCTGACAGAAAGCTCCGCGGAAAAACTTTTGGACGGATGCGGATTTACCGTTGTGGAAAGCGGGATCACCGGCGATGTCAGAAAGGGGCGTCAAGACGAGAAGTGGGTTAACGTGATCGCAAGATTACACCGAAACAATGAATAAATGAAAGGCGCAGGGGATAAAGGGTTATGACCACCATTACGCTACAACAGGCAAGGCAGTTTATTCTGGCCAAACAGGGGCTTGCAGGCGCATATCGTTTTGACGGCAAAGAAGGCGCATATGAATATGTGCGCCGGGCAGGCTGTATACAGTACGATCCGGTCGATGTCTGCGGCAAGAACGCCGAACTGACGCTTCAATCCAGGGTCAAAGGTTTCAGAAAAAACATGCTTTATGAACTTTTATATGAGGATCGAAAGCTTGTGGATTATGCCGATAAGGAACTGTCAATATGGCCCACCGAAGACTGGCCGTATTTTGCATCTTACAGAGAACGGAGCCTTGATCTCGGAGCCACCTTCGAAGGGCTGGAAGAGTTAAAAGAAAAAGCCGTTGGTTATATTGCTGAAAACGGTCCCGTCTGCAGTGATACGCTTCCGCTTGAAGGCGAGATCTTCTGGCATTCTTCGATGCATTGGAGCGGGAACTGGCACAAAAAATCGCCGGCAGCAAGATCGGTGCTTGAACAGCTGTACACGGACGGGGTGCTGATCATCCATCATAAAAACGGAAGCAGAAAATATTACGATCTTGCAAAAAAATATATTCCGCAAGCTGTTTTGAACGCCGGAAAGCCCTATGAAAGCGAAGATGAGTATACAGCATGGAGGGTTTTAAGAAGGATCGGAGCGGTAGGCCTTTTGTGGGATAAAAACAGTCCGGCATTTTTGGGAATAGAGCTTAAAGCGGATAAGAGGAAGAAAGTCTTTTCGGATCTTTCGGCACAGGGAAAGATCAATGCCGTGGCGGTTAAGGATATAAAGACACCGTTCTATTATCGAAGCGAAGATGAAGCACTTATGCGTAAGATCATTGAAGGCAGCGCGGATCTAAAACCCCGGATGTCGTTTATTGCCCCGCTGGATCCGCTTTTATGGGATAAGGCCTTGATACTTGCTCTTTGGGATTTTAAGTATTCGTGGGAAATATATACTCCGGCCGACAAGCGAAAATACGGTTACTACACGCTTCCCATTATTTTCGGAGAGAAGTTCATAGGCCGTATCGAAGCCGTCCCGGACAAAAAACAAGGAGTCTTATGCGTAAAAGGGCTTTGGTGGGAGCCCGGCGTAAAAATCACAAAAAAACTTAATGACGCTTTGGAACGTACATTAAATAAGTTTGCGAAATTTAACGATTGCAGCAGCATAAAGATGTTATGAGGATAAAAGGATGAGTATCACAAGTGCGATAGTAAAGATGGCCGCGCCTGTTCCTAAGATCGAAGATTTTGATCGTTATATGTTTATCGGACCGCATCCCGACGATATTGAAGTGGGAGCCGGAGCGACCGCGGCAAAGCTGGCTGAAAAAGGGAAAAAGATATGTTTTTTGATCTGTACCGACGGACGCTTCGGGGATGGATATGCGCCAGAAGGGACGGACGGTGATAAATTGGCTGAGATCAGACGTAAAGAAGCACTTGATTCGGCACATTTTCTCGGCGTCTTTGATGTGCGTTTTTTGAATTTAAGCGATGGTGGATTTTACACCGATGAAGAGCTTACCTCAAAAATGGCAAAAGAGATCGGGAGTTTTAAACCCGAGGTTATTTTTTGCACCGATCCCGATGTGACGAGCGAATGCCACACAGATCATATAAATGTCGGCCGGGTGGCAAAGAAACTTGCGTTCTTTGCACCGTTTTCAAAGATCATGGCGGGATACGGCGCCGAAGCTTCCGATGTAAAGGCTCTTGCAATGTACATGACGGCACATCCGAACAGATATGTTAAGACAAAGAGATTTTTTAAAAAGCAGCTGGAAGCACTCTTTACATACTTCCCAAGCCAGTATCCCAAGGAGAATCCCGCCTCGGCATCCGTTTCGCTCTATTTAAAGCTGCGTGCGCATGAATTCGGCCTGCGCAGGCTTTACGGTACGGCTGAAGGCTTCAGAGTACTCGGTACCACTCAGATGCATTGCCTGCCGGAGGGTGGGAGATAGATAAAAACAAAAGTGCTGTTCGTTTCGAACAGCACTTTTTTGATGCCGGGAATATGTTTTAAATATCGTATTTTTTAAGAATCATATCGAGAGCTTCTCTTAAGAGGATCGCCTCGCCGATGCCTTCACGCTTTGAAAGCTTTGCAAGGCGTTTTAACTGATCCTGGGTGTAATGGCTGGTCTTCGGGATCATTTTTTCTTCTTTGGCCATTGCGACCCGGTTCCTGCCTCCGGCCTTTGCCCGAAAGAGGGCGCCGTCTGCCTTTCGTATGAGTTCAGCACAGCGGGATGCATCCACAAATGCGGTAGCCATTCCGATGGTAATGGATTGTTTAGCCCCGTCGGGAGTCTTTACGTCAAAACCGTTCTTTAAGTCGTTAAGGAAGAGGAAAATCTCTTCGCGTTCGGTCTCACCCTTAAATATGATGCCGAATTCGTCGCCGCCGATGCGGTATACTTTGGCATCCGCGGGAAGATGATCTTTAATGTAAAGCCCCGTATCGATAAGTACCTTGTCGCCCGCGTCGATCCCGAAATCGGTATTGATATGCATAAATTCATCAAAGTCCACCAGCGCTATGACAACGGTCTCGCCGTTTGCTTCACAGTCGCTGTCCAATATTTCGGTAAGATCCTTTTCAAACTGATCCCCGACCGGGAATTTGAGCGCATCGTTAACAGCGGTACGCTTTTTTTGTGTATTTTTCTTGTTGAGTTCGATGTGGTCGCCCACTGTAACGGGGCGTGCGGGTTCTTCTGCATTTTTCTTTGCCATGATATCCTCCGTTCTGTGTTTAATGACTGATATTTTTTGATCGGCTTCTTGAAATATTATTTCTGAAATAATATATGATAACAATTATGTAATAACATATCAGAAATAATATGTCAAACATATTTCTGAAATAATATTTTTTAAATAATACTTTACGGAAAACAAATCTGTGATCGATAAGATGTTGATCTATTAATTGAATACCGTGTTAAAAAAATGATGTATAATTGTTATCATAAGTTTGGGGTTGTTTTTCGACAGCGTGCATATCGGAAAACAGGGGCAAATAATCAATCGCAGAGCAGGGGAAATATGAAAAGTAAGAAAATAAATTTTGAGGTGATGATAGAGGGCTTTGCATTTTTGTTTGCATTTGCAACGCTTGTTATCGCTTTGTGTGCGTTTATTCCGACCGATTCAAAAGGTGAAGCCAATACGGGTGATTTTGACAGCACCCCGTTTAATGACGGCTGGACGGTGGAAGTAAACGGAAATAAAAGCAGTGTAACACTTCCGAAAGATATGGGACTTAGAACGGGAGACGAGATCGTAATGACAAACACGCTCCCCGGCGATCTGTCTGACGGAATGAGTTTATTGTTCAGGACAAGTTCGGAAGATATCCGCATATATATAGACGGCGAACTTCGTGAAAGTTACGCAACCGAAGATTTTGACCGGATGTCTTATTATCTGCCGAGCGCATATGTGGTTGCCGAAGTGGAAGGCCATGATGCGGGCAAAGAGATTAAGGTCATGATAACGGCCAAAGGTCA
>JAEEGL015377135.1_pt1 | contig 11742 bp, 10 predicted proteins | sample 9134231 | NCBI WGS metagenome assembly JAEEGL01 (sample SAMN16246548, study PRJNA631951) | gut metagenome | biome: gut microbiome; feature: rumen; material: fiber-attached | host: Bos | place: Iran: Karaj | collected 2018-10
ATGCGGCCATTCCCTCGGTAGAATTGGTACCAGAGACCACCACCACATATCCATCATCTTCTTCGGCATTGGTGATGGTAGAGGCTCCATTTCCATTTTCATCCCCTTCACTTCCTTTATCGGTGTATGCATACCAGACTCCACCCGTATAAGCAATGTTGTCAACATCTTCAAAGTCATCTATAAATTCCGTAAATCCTTCTGCCAGGGAATTGGAAGATGCAGCAGACGAAGAAGAAGTGGATGTGCTCCTCCACGGTGCACTTTCCGCATGAGCAAGCAGTCGGTCATAAACAAATTTTCCCGAAACAGAATACCCAGAATACTCCCAGTTGGAGGGGTTGGTATAAGTGGATTGGCCTTGGAATGCCGCAGAAGCTTCTCGATGCTCCTGCAGATTAGCTCCCCCAATATTTGTCACGGACCAGTTGCACCAGGAAATCTTCTTGTCATCCAAATAAGTCATCCAAGAGGCAGCGTCAGTAGTGTTATAAACATCTTGCCCAAGAGCTTCTCCAACGCCCCACTCCGTTGCAAATACCGTAAGGCCATTCTGCATAGCCGTATTGATTCCCTGCCTATAGGTATTCAGCTCATGGGTATTTGCATAAAAGTGGAATGTGTAGGCAGTATTGTTCCCCGCATCTGTCACCGTGCCACCATAAACGGCATCTTCTGGATGTGCAGACCACTCCGTGTTACCAACCACAATAAGGTTGTTTGCACCACCATTATTACGAATCACCGGAATAATAGCATTGGCATAAGTCTTTACATCATTCCAACTAACTTCACCCGAGCCCTTGGGTTCATTGAAAATTTCAAAAATCACATTGGGATAGCTACCCCATTTGCTCGCCATATGGGTAAAAAAGGTAACAGCATCATTCTGCTCCTGATGGGCGTAATGGGAATGGAAGTCGATAATAACGTAGATATCATTCTTAATGGCAGCCTCGATGACCGCATCATCATAGTCCCGCCAATTAAATCCATTGAATGAACCTGGATCTTCTTTAGACGTTCCATGGGCAACACGGATAATTTCAATTTTCCACTTATCCACAAGAGCATTCACCACGGACTCCGTGTAGAACGGATAGCCCCCAATCCAGAAATCCCAATACAGGCTCATGCCCTTGACTTGAACCGGAGTGTTCCCTGTCTTTGAACCCAAAAGCTGACCACCACTGGCCTGCAGACTTCCGTAATAGCTTACTGGGCCCGAACGCGTCGGCTGAATTTGATTCGCGGCAAAAGAAAAACTTGCCAGGGCAAGTGCCATGAGAATTGCGATCTTTTTCATATTCTCTTTCCTTTTTTGGGGAAACTATTTTGTTAAAAATACTATAAATGAAAAGTCCAGTCAAGACACCATACAAGAAATGGCGAGCCGAAGCCCGCCAAATCGTCAAACCATTGAAAACAACTTAGTTTTCGTTGTTGTGCATTTCCATCTGTTCGCGGTCCATCGTGTGCTGCAGGTATTCCTTGAAGTCACGGTCGATGTTCACACCGTCGAAGTCGATGTCATCGTTTTCCAACACGAACACGGCGCTGGGGTTATCGAGCCAGCCGACCACGTCCACGCCTTCCAACTTCATGGACTTGTCGCCAGCGGCCTGGGCCACGTATTCCACCTTGGACTTGGCCACCCAGCCCTGGCCGCAGTTACCCTTGACCAGCACTTCGGTGTCACCGTCCTTGACGATGGTAAGTTCGTCGTTAAAGCCTGCGGTGCAAACCACGGATCCACCGCCCTTTTCCTTGGTCAAGTCAATATCGCCCAGCTTGGACTTCACTTTGTTCGGGGCTGCAAAAGCAGCGGCCACCATCAGGGAAAGAGCAACAAATAAAACCTTTTTCATGTTATTCCTCAATAAACATGGTAAAATATACAACTATGCAGTAGGAATATACCTTTTATTTTGGCAAATTGGGAGATTTTCTTTTAAATTTTTACGATATGAAGAAGATTTTTACCATTTTCGTGATCTTTTTGGTCCTCTTAGCCGTTTTTGCCGTTTTTCAAGGGAAAAAGCGCCTCTATGCCCTCTCCAGCAACCAAGAAACGGTGCTTTTGGAGATTCCCAAAGGCAGTTCCGCAGCCAAGGTATCCCAAATTTTACAGGAAAAGGGGGTCTGGAAGGACGGACTGGCGTTCAAGGTCCGGAACAAGATGGACAAGCCCTCCCTCAAGGCCGGCTGGTACGAAATCCCGCCGCAACAGACCCTGGAACAGATTTTCGCCCTGCTTGCAAGCGGCAAGAACGCCGTACGCAGGGTGACCATTCCCGAAGGCCGCGCCTCTTGGGAGATCCCCGCCTACTTGAAAAAGGCTTTTCCCGACTTGAACGAGGATCGCTGGAACAAGCTGGTCCAGGACCCCAGGTTCGCCCAATCCCTTGGCGTAGACGCAAGCTCACTAGAAGGTTACCTGCTGCCCGACACCTACCCCTTCCCCATCGACGCCGACGAAGAAACCATCCTCAAGCAGATGGTGGCGGCAAACCTGAAGGTACGGGACGAGATGAAAGACAAGGCCGGTTCCAAGTGGACCGTGCTGGGCAACTGGCACAAGGTACTCACGCTGGCAAGCGTCGTAGAAGAAGAAACCGGCAAGGAAGACGAACGCCCCCTGATTGCAGGAGTCTTCCACAACCGTCTTGAAATCGGCATGCCTCTCGGAGCCGACCCCACAGTGAGGTTCATCTTCAGAAACCTGACCGGCCCTATCTACAAGAGCCAGCTGAACAGCGACAGCCACTACAACACCCGCAAGTTCAAAGGACTAATGCCCGGCCCAATCTCGAACCCAGGGCGCAAAGCCATCGAAGCGGCTCTGTTTCCCGCAAGCACCAAGGCCCTTTACTTTGTCGCCAAGGACGATGGTTCGGGAACACACTTCTTCAGCAACACGCTCACCGACCACAACAAATACAAAGACGTAGCCGCGAAAAACCGCGGGGAATAGCTAGAACGGATAATTCCCCACGCGAACAAAGAACGTGTAGTCCATGACATCGCCAAGCTCGTCAAGAGTTTCGCGGTCCACTAGGCGGGACATTCCCGCAGATACAGAGATGGACTTGTAAGAAAGGCGGAGTGTCGGCTCTAGAATGAATTTATCCTGTTCCAGCCGAGCCATGGGATTTTCCTCAAAGTCACGCACATAGGCGCCAAACACCCACATTCCGAAGAGACCCTTGTGGAGTCCCAGGTTTATGCGAGCAAGGCCATAATGATGGCTTAGCAATTCCGGGTTATACCATTCCCCAGTCCAGGGGGTAGCCGCAATAGACCTGCGGTAGAAGTTATCCAGAGGCTTGAGGCCCGTAGACTTCGGGTAAACATAGCCATGACCCTCGTCGTGAAACATGTCCATACCGCCACTGAGGAAAATCCCCATGGTAAGGAAGGACAGCGGCGAGCGGCTGGCGAACATTTCCAAAGTAAGCTTGTGGTAAATCGGAATCAGGTCCGCAAGTTCAATCTTGTAACGCACGGACTGAAGTCCCCATTCCAGGAAAATGGACTGTCCGCTATAGGCAAAGAACGGGTCGGTATCGCCGACCGCGTAGCGGTACTGCAGCGACGGAGACACAGGCCAGGTTTCCAGATCGTCCATCCTGTAGACACTAGAAAAGTCAAGAGTCCTGTCCCCCAACATAAAATTCAGCGAGGCCACCTGGGTACGGGTCAGGTGGTAATCCACCCACATGTTAAAGTCACTGCGCTTTTCGCCACGGGGTGTCGTCGGATAAACGTTATCGTCCAGATAAGACTCCAGGGGTTTCAGAGTATACCAATCATAGCGGAGTCCAACGGTCCAATCCCTACTCCACAGATGCGATATTTCCAATCGAGGGCTCACGCCGTACGACCTGGGGCCAACAAACCCGAAAATACCAAGGGCTATATCCATCTGGTTTACAAAGGCAAGGGTCATGTCACCATAGGCATGGGGACCGATAGCGCTGGAACCAAAACCACCCAGAGAAACATCCACCGTAGGCGTCACCTTCGCACCGACCAGCACATTTCCCGTAGGGAGCATATCAAAGGAAACGGAATCGTAGGTAGGCTCCTTAGAAATTCCCTTCAAGAAATTCTCCGGCGCCACCATGCCCGTGTCGCTCTCGGTCCAGTAAGATGCTATAGTAGAATGGGTCTCCGCAGACAGGCTATCAAAAGACGGCTTGAACTTAAACCAGGGGCGTGCCACCTTCTTCAAGGTCATATAATCCAAGGAATCATTCCTGAAGGGAATCAATTCTGTCGCATGGCGTTCCAGGGCAGAGAACCCAGCCTGAATCCAAGCCGTATAGGAGGAATCCGTAGCGTAATGGGCGCGCAGAACCACACCCGACTCCTGGTAAGACAAATTCTGCAGGGGCTTCTCGAAAAGGACACGCTGCCAGGGAGAATTCCACGACGACACGGAAGCCTTCGCCACACGGGGGATCCCCACCGAGATAATGGGGACCTGGTCGTAGACATCTTCATAAGGCACTGCCAGCCCCGGACATAGCTCGCCAGAGTTGTAGTTCTCAATCATCGGGAGGCTCTTGAATACATCCTCCGATGTTTTCCATTGTTCACCATTACAGCCCAACACCGTAAAGGGGATCACCGCTCCACGGGGCAAACGGTTCATTGTCTCTTGCAGGCGGAGCTTTGCAAGGGCGTACCTCTGCATAGCCGTATCCGGTTCAATGGACTTGGGAATCTTCCGCAAGGTCCTGGACGTGTCCGGTTCCAAGGCGAAACGATAGCGCAGGCTTGGCACTCCATCGGGAGAAATGGGCCACTTGGCCAGCTTAGACTTTTTGTTGTACAGGTCATCAAACATGTTGTGGCCCACGTAGCCCTGCAGATACGGGTCCAGAAGTACACGCTGAATATCGTCCAGCGTCATGCCGTGAGTCCAGAGGTAACCGACGAAGGCGCCCCAAGATGTTCCCACCACAGAGTCTATACGGACCTTGTAGTTTTCGATGGCATAAAGCACGCCCAAGTGGAACCAAGGGGAACGTTCACCGCCGCTCAGGTAGAGGACTGATTTTTTAGGGCCTGACGGGAGCGTGTCGTTGCGCAAAGCGCCTGACTGGTTCGCCTCGGTAACAGGAATACAAGTATTCCCGTTACGCTCGGCTCCTACGTCATTGCGAGCCGAAGGCGTGGCAATCTCTAATCCAGATTTGTCAGAATCGGAAGGATTGATTTCGCCAGTTGACAAATCTACAGAGAAACAGTTCTTTGAGGTATCGGGGGAAACCTCCCCCGCAACGCCCCCACTATCAGACGAGAGGGTGTCCGCAGGCGCTGCCACCGTGGAATCCTGGGCCGCGGTCATCTGTAACAGCAGGCTGTCGGCCGGCTCTGCAGGCAACAGGGAAAAGGCGACCAAAAGAATGGTCGCCAATTTCAAGGACAAAGGCCTATCCGAACCGTGCTGGGTTGGCCACATACTTCGCCGCAACCTCTTGAGCCACATAACCGGAACGTACCAGTTCTGCAAGGCTGTCGTCCATAAGCATCATGCCTTCGGAAGCCGAAGCCGCAATGACAGAGGGCAACTTGAAATGATCACCTGTGCGGATGCTCATGGCCACGTTCTGGGAATTGAAAAGCACTTCCCAGGCGGCCACCGCACCGGAACCTTCGGCAGCACCCGGAAGCAGGCGCTGCACCACCACAGCCTTCAGCACCGAAGAAAGCATAGTACGCACCAAAGCCTTGTCTTCGGGCTTGGCAGCCGCCACAAGTGCATCCAGGGCACCGGCAGAGTTCCCAGCCGTCACGTTGCAAACCACAAGGGCGCCCGCCTCGGCGGCACGGAGCATGGGCAAAAGGATACTTGCATCGAAGTCGCCCATCCACAAAAGATCCACGCCGCTGCGGACCGCCTGGTCCACCTTCTCGGCAACACCACCGACGGAATCTTCGAGAATAAGGCTGCCACCCTGCTTTACCGGGAGCTCCTGGGCCTTATCCAAGAAACAGGCCCGCAAAATCTTGGACTCGCAGAGCGCCCCAACATAAGCGGTAGCGCTGGTAGTCTTGCCCGAGCAAGCAGGCCCTGCAAAGAGAACCAGGCCAGAACTAAAGCCCAGCATATTTTCCAAAACAGGAGGAATACCGAGAGACATAAAGTCCGGGCATTCATTCAAAAGCGGGCGAAACACGGCTCCATTACCGAGAGCCTCACGGAAATACCGCACACGCCAACGCATGCCTTGCCAAGGGCCTCCAATCATGGAGCCCGACTCCCCTTCCAGAGAACCCAGGAATTCAGCCAGGGAGCCAAAGGCAATGGCCGGGGCATCGGGCACAGCGCAAACCTGACCAGCAAGGCGTACCGCTGGGGCAGCTCCTTCGGTAATAATCAGTTCACTACTGCCGGTATTGGCAGCGTATTCCAAAAGTGATTCAATTTCCGAAGCCATCTTTAAGCCTCCCCGCCTGCAGGATGATATGCCGCAAAGCGTCTAATGTCGTTTGCCCGTTTCCAGGCTTCTACACCGTCAATGTAACCCGCCTCCACGCATTTCTGCAAAGAATCATCCAGGGTAACACCCTGGTCACGCTGGCTGCTGATAGCGGCATTCAGTTGGGAAAGGTCTCCCTTACGGATCATGCCAGCAATGGTGGGCGTCACACGCACCGCTTCGGCAGCAAGAACCAAGCCCTGATTGTCCACCACGGGAACCAGGTGCTGCACGATAACACCCTTCAGCTGATCTGCCAAGGAGCTTGCCAAAGAGGAACGTCCGCTTTCGGGAACAGAAACCAGAAGCCTCGAAAGCAGGGCATGGATATTGTTTCCGCGAGTCACGGCAAAAACCAACGCACCAGAGTTGGCCGCCTGCAAAAGCAAGTTTAGTTCGTCTACGTTTTCCAGGTGATCAAAGCAGATGACATCGGCGCCGTCGCGCATGGCTAGGGCGATACCGTCCAGCCCTGTACGAACATGGAGGCCCACTTCCTTCTGCACCAGAGCACCAGTTCCACTCTGCAGAATCCTTTCAATAGGACGTTCAATGGTCTGAATATAGCAGGGACGGTTTGCCGCAATGGATTCGGCAAATGCGTTCACCGTAGTAGTACGGCCACTGGCAGAAGGCCCAGCCACAAGCACGAGTCCACTGTTCAATTCGGCAAACTGCGTGCAGAAAGGCGGCAGGTTCAAAGTATCAAGGCCGGCGGATTCCGTAGGAATCACCCGTATAGAAATACTTGGCACCACACCGTTCCAAGTCACGGATATACGGGCACGTCCCACACCGGCAAGGGCGATGGTCTTGCTAAAGTTCTTACCCGCCACCACATTGTAGTCGTCTGCAAAGCCATCCGAGGCTTCGGCCAGCAGTTCAGAAATGCGGGTCTTGTCCACCACCTGCTCGGTAGCAGGGAATAGCGCACCGGACTGGCGCATGACCACCTGACGGTTAGAATAGAGGTAGATGTCCGTTGCTCCGTACTGACGGGCAAAGGCAATCATCTTCTTCAAGGACATAATCGGAAGAAGGGTCTGGGGAGCTTCCACAGCTGTTCCCTCGCCCGAAGAAAGGGCGAAGCGGCGGGGCAGCTCCTGCTCGCCCTCTTCTGCAGATTCCTCTCCAGATTCTTCGGCAATGCCGATGGTAGAAATGCTCGTGGTCTCCAAACCAGAAACAGTTTCCACTACCATGTTGGACGAAGATGACTCACCATAAATGTTGTTTCCTTCGATCTGCAGGGCGGGCTCGTCATTGACAGGTTCTGCCATGGCAGCGGGCTTAACCTCTACATGAGCGGGGGCTGGCTTGGGTGCAGGCGCCGGAGCTGCAGGGGCTGCAGCGGGAGCTGGTTTCGCCGCTGCAGGGGCGGCGGCCGCGGGGGCAGCGTTAGCGGCGTGCTTCGCCTCTAGGTTCTGCACAAAGGCAAGGACCTTCGCATACATCACCTGCTGCAAGATACCAGCCTTCACCAGCACCTGACCAATGTCCATAGAATCTGTAATTTCGCCCCAATGGGCCTTGACCTGATCCTCCGAGACCACCTTATTGTGGACAAGGACCTGCGCCATATACTGATTTCTCATAGGAAATCCCTCCGGCTAAACCACCAACTAGCGATGGCTAAAAATACTCCTACATAACCGATAGCATAAACCGTATTCCAGAACAGGTACATATCGGGCAAAGCCAGACCGTGAACCACGTAGCTGGTCACATTGTAACGATACAAACCCGGAAATACAGCATGGATTACCACAGCCACCTTTTCAAGCAAAGCCGTAGAGACATCGCCCATTTCACCCATGCGACTGGCAAAGCGGACCTGCTCCAAAAGCTGGTTACTCAGGTGACCTGCAAAATACACCCCCAAGGTGAACAAGGCGCTCAAGATGGTGGAACTGAAACTACTGAACAAGAGCGCAATGGCGATAACCACCGCCATCTCCCAGAAAATCAGGTAAATAGCCGTCAGAAGGCTAACCGTTGGATTTGAGTTCGTCAGGAACAATATGGTATAGTAGATCAGGGTAAGCAAAAACAGGTGAACGGCCACCACCGCCAAAAGCCCAAGATACTTGCCCACAATGAATGTGGCTCGGCTAATGGGCTTAGAAAGCAGGGTCAACACAGTCCGACGCTGAATTTCTTTCTGCACCAGGCTGATGCCCACGAAAATGGAAATCAAAAGGCCGGACAGGCTCATCACCGAAAGGGTGGTGGACTTGATGACATAGGCACGGTCAAACACCGACCATTCCCCAAGCACAATGCTGAACAAGGCAAGGCCAATGGCCAAAAGGCCGATGTTATAGAGGATCTTGTCACGAATGGATTCACGGAATGTATTGAGGGCAATAATGCCAATATGCTTAAGCGTCTGCACGGGCAATCTCCTCGGTCAAAATGTCTTCTAGGCTCGGACGCTTGTGATCCATCTTCTCCACTGCAATACCATTGTCCAGGCAGTAGCGGAGCAAACGGTCGCGGGCGGCATCGTCGGCACAAATCACCTCCTGGGGGTGACCAGCATGAACAACGCCTTCGGGAAGATCCTTGGCAGGAACGGCAACCCGAGTCCGCACATGATACTCGATACCGCAAGAATCCGTAATGTCATCCACCGTACCCTCGCGGACGATACGGCCATCCACAATCATGGCCACTCGGTGGCTGATGGATTCCACGTCACTCAAAAGGTGGCTGGAATAGAAAATCGTCACGCCGTCACGGTTCAACTCCAGAATGGCCTCGCGAACATCACGGCGTCCCATGGGGTCAAGACCGCTCATGGGTTCATCCAGAATCAAAAGCTTAGGTTTACCCAAAATGGCCTGGGCAATTCCCACGCGCTGCATCATGCCCTTGGAATACGAACGCAGGCGGCGGTCAATCCAGTCCTTGTCGGCATGGAGCAGTTGTAGTGCCCAAGTGATGCGTTCATTCAGAAGATTCCCTTCTAAACCGACGAGCTTGCCGTAAAACTGGAGCAGTTCCCGTCCGGTGAGGTAGTCATAGAAATAGGGCTGTTCCGGAGAATAACCGATATAACGGCGACTTTTCACATCTCGGGGGCTAATTCCATTGACCAGGACCTTGCCGGAATCAAAGTTCAGAAGCCCGGTCAGCACCTTGATGGTGGTAGACTTACCCGCTCCGTTAGGACCGATAAAACCATAAATCTGACCCGGCTCCACATGGAGGCTTACATCCTTCAGCGCCAGTTTCGGCTTCATCAAGAAACCGCTCCTGTAGGTTTTGTGCAAATGTTCAATCTGGATCATAAACTACTCTTGGTCATCCTTCTTGCCAAAAATTTGACTTGACCTCTCCTCTATCTCCTTGCGGCGCTTATCGGCGCGAATCTTCTTGTTTACAAAGAAGTAGATGATAGCTCCTACGAAATAGACTGCAAGGCCTGAATAAAAGAAGGGGTTGATGGAAGTTCCTTCCAGGCCAGGAAAAAGGTTCAACAAGACACTGTGCCCAAACAGGCTCAAAATCACCAATACAAAGCCCAAGGCACGGAGCACATAGGTCAAAACTATCAATTTGTTCATTGACACCTCAAAATGGTTCTCTTTCCTTGGAAAAATACACTTTTTAGGGAGCTGAAATGAAAAATTGCGGGGGATTTCCCCATTTTTTGGCCTAAAAACGCCGTTTTTCGCAACAAACCTCTTTGCCGCACTCATATTCGCAGGTAAATCGATCCGCACTCACCACCTCGTAGTCGGATCCGCCGTTGAACACGTTCAGCAGGCCGTATTCCTCGTGTAGCTTTTCCATACGGACTCGGACACCGAACTCTTCTGAAAGCCGGCAGCAAAGGGTACACAAATCTGTTTCCAAAAAATGCTCAGCTATGCGAGGGTCCTGGGGAGTTACGGCATGGGTTGCATTGTCGTTTTGGTTTCGTCCCCGGCAGCACGAAATTACAAACAAATTACCAGAGAACGAATACTCTTGAGGAAGGGGTGCATGCTGCACACCCATCCAAAGCTTTCCCAAAATACTGTACTCGTGATCCACCTACAAATCCACCATAACCAAGGGGCATTATACCAGTTCAACATCAGGACTCTCAATATAAAAAATTATATTTGTAGCAAAACAGACTACATCGACAAATGTTCTACAACCTGAGCAACCATCCCCATATCAACTGGGGGAACGCGCAACTAGAGGCTGCCCGCAAATGGGGGGGCATAGAGGACGTCCCTTTCCCAAAAGTCACCGCTCAGCTAGACGAGCAAGATATACTCCGATTAGCACGGGAATGTGTCAAAAAAGTAAAGATGTCCGCAAACGACGCCATTTTTGTCGCTGGAGAATATGGAATAGTGTTTCCAATCATCGACGAACTGCTCAACCAGGAAAAAACGGTCCTGAGCACCGTCTCCGATGGCAAAATGACTTACCGTACCACCGATAACGGAACTAGCGAAAGAATCACTCACTTCAACTTTCTCGAATTCATCCCCTACCGCAGGTTCCAAGGGCCGGTCACACCCATCAGCAAAAAGAAGAACATCGTCTTAAACTGCAACGGGAATCGTCCCTTAGAAACTTGGGACAACTACGAAAAAGAAACCATATCGAAACTCGGAAGCGTAAAGGATTTTCCGATAGAGGACTTCTCTTTTCAGGGCCTTGAAAAGCAGGACAAAACCATAGAAGGACTCCTAAAGGAGATTGATGCAATGGCCCCCAAAGCCATAATCCTTGGCGGGATTTTTTATCCTTTTTTCATAATGGCAGATGCGCTCATCCAAAAGGGATACGACATCTTTATCAAGGCGAGTGACCGTAATGTGACCGAGTGCCTTAATCCAGACGGTTCTTCTACAAAAATTTCTGAATATTCATTCAAAAAGTTGCGTAAAATTTTGAGATTCGATTCTCTAGGAGACAACGATGGAAAATGAACTGCTAGACAAAGAAGTTCTGTGTCTTATTGACATAAGGCAAATACAGAAATATTTGTTTCATACCAACGGCCCTATGGAATCCCTTGGCGCAAGGAAAGTCTTGAGCGTAATTCTAGACGATGCATTAGAATACGCCGCAAAAAACTTTGACTCCCCTTTAGATAAAAGCCAATTCGATTTATCCAGCAGTGCCGAAGCCAAGCAAATTCCATACTTTCATGATAAAAAAATACTAGTCCAGACAATCGTCATTTCAGCAGGGAATGCCTTTATACTTTTTAGAACGGGTAGACTCTGCCAAAAAATCATTC
>JAEEGL015607253.1_pt1 | contig 11742 bp, 9 predicted proteins | sample 9134231 | NCBI WGS metagenome assembly JAEEGL01 (sample SAMN16246548, study PRJNA631951) | gut metagenome | biome: gut microbiome; feature: rumen; material: fiber-attached | host: Bos | place: Iran: Karaj | collected 2018-10
AATATTTCATATTCCTCTTCTGATATGAAATAATTCTTTTCAAGCTCAAAAAACTTTTCTAGATCCTCTAATCTTTTTTTTGAAGGAATAGATTTATCTAATTCCCATCTTCCTATTTCATCTTGTGCAACAAAAATAGATGTAGATAAGTCATATTGACTTACACCTTTTCGTTCACGAACCTCTCTTATTTTTTCCCCTAATGTCATTTCTTTTCCTTCCTTTTTAAACACTTCAAAACTATCTTCATTATAAATATTTTTTGTATATAATTCAATAATTATTTATATAAACAAAAAAGCTTCAAAACGAAGCTTTTTATGTTATTTTGTATATAATTTATGAGCGTAATATTCAGGCTCTGTAGTTAAATCAATCTTTAATTTCTTAAAAATCTTTGAATCATCTTCTGAAAGCATTACAGTTGAATGAGCTTGTAGATGAGCAAGCTTATCTAACCCGTCTAATGCTTCTTGAGCTAAAGGATTTAATGTCGCTGAAATTGTTAAAGCAATTAATGCTTCATCAGCATGAAGTCTTGGGTTATGATTACCAAGCTTTTCAATTTTCATTTTTGAAATAGGCTCAATAACTGCAGGAGCGATTAAAACAATCTTATCATCAATTTTTGCTAAATGCTTTAATGCATTTAAAATTAAGGCAGCTGATGCAGATAAAAGTGGAGAAGTTTTTGCTGTAACAATTGTACCATCTTCAAATTCTAATGCCATTGATTCAGTACCTGTTTTCTTCTTCTTTTCAATTGCTTTAGCAACAACAGCTCTATCTGAAACAGTTATATTTAAGCTTCTCATTAATAAAGCAATTTTATCTAATGCTTCCTGTGTAGCTTTACCATTTCTAAATTGAACTAAAGTATTTAAATATCTTCTAATAATTTCATTTTTAGATGCGATTGCTGAAGCTTCACTATCCTCAATCGCAAAGCCAGCCATATTAACACCCATATCTGTAGGTGATTTATATGGACAATTTCCATCATAAATAGCTTCAAACATTGCTCTTAATACAGGGAAAGATTCAACATCTCTATTATAGTTAATAGCCATTTTACCATATGCTTCTAAATGATATGGGTCAATCATATTAACATCTGCTAAGTCAGCTGTGGCAGCCTCATAAGCTAAATTTACAGGATCCTTTAAAGGAATATTCCAAATAGGGAATGTTTCATATTTAGCATAACCAGCCTTAATGCCTCTTTTATTTTCATGATAAAGCTGGCTTAAACATGTAGCCATCTTACCAGAACCAGGGCCTGGAGCAGTAACAACAACAATTTCTCTTGATGTTTCAATATAATCATTTTTACCAAATCCTTGATCTGAAATAATTCTTTCAACATCATGTGGATAACCTGGAATATCATAACTTAAATATGTTTTAACTCCAAGATTTTTTAATTTTCTTCTAAAAGCTATAACAGATGGTAGATTGTTATACATTGTAATACATACAGAACCAACATATAAGCCTGATGCTCTAAAGGCATCAATTAATCTTAATACCTCTGATTCGTATGATATATTTAAATCTCCTCTAATTTTATTTTCTTGAATGTGATTAGCATTAATAGCTATTACTATTTCAACCTTTTCCTTTAAAGATAATAATACCTTTAGCTTTGAATCAGGTAAAAATCCAGGTAGTACTCTTGATGCATGATAATCATCAAATAGCTTTCCTCCAAATTCAATGTATAGCTTTCCAGAAAAATTTGAAACTCTTTCCAAAATTTTTTCTTTTTGTAATTTTAAATATTTGTCGTTGTTAAATGCTTGTCTCATACCTTTCCCCTTAAATTTATAATTGTTTTGCAACCATTACCGAACTATGAATTATAACAAAAAGTATAAAATACATTAAAAATATAATTACACTTTGTAAAAATCTTACACCTCTAACATGAGTTACATGTTCCTTTTGAGCTTCTTCATTCAAAAGTCTTGTTTCTTTTATCATATATTTAGGATCTTTTGAATCTGTATAATTAATAATTGTTTTACCTTTATAAAACAACCAACTAAAATAATAAACTAAATTATAAATTGGAATCAATATTATAATTGTCCATTTAATAAACTTAAATATATATTTTATATCAGCACTTAAAAAGTAAAAAAATACTGGAATAAATAATAATATTGACACTTCTCTTGATGCAAATTGTATCAATTCCTTAGAAAAACCATATTCATCTATCAATGCTTGTACTCCAGAAAAGCTAAATGCACCATTATTAACTGAATTAGCAATATCTTGAAATAAAGATTTATAAAAATTGAATTCAAATTCTAATACTCTATTATAATAATCAAAACTTATTCCAAAAACTTCAATATGCTTTTTGGCTGGTTCACCAATTGCTTCATAATAATTTTTAAAAAATTCCATAAAATAAATAGATGATGTAATATAAACAGAAATAAAAATTATTAATTTACAAACACGTGAAATGAAAAATACAAAATTATATGTATTAATATGATTTAAACTAAAAATCGAATTTGATATTATTTTTAAAATAAATAATGATATTAAGTTAACTATTAATACAACATAAATAAAATCAAATCCATTTGCCTTAAATACAATTTTGGTAAGTATTGTGTATAAGGCGATTAGTAAGAATGTTATAAGTGACCTTAATCTCTTTTTAGGAGATAACAAATTAAAATATGATTTCGGTATAATACCAGTTTTTATTACTTCTGAATTCTTTAATTGCTCTTGATAGGTCAATTTATTCCATTGCTTCCTTAATCATTCTTGGTAAATATTTACAATCTGATATAGTAATTGCCGAAATAGTCACTCTTAAAACATTCCCCATTGGAATAATGTGAATTTTCTTATTAACTAATTTTTTATATACCTCTTCAGCATTATTACAAGGTATTGTTATAAAGAATCCACAATTAAATGGTAATGTTTCTAATCCAACTTCTTTTGCTGCTTCAATAAATGTTTCTGCTCTTTTTACTAAAATAGCTCTTGCTTCTTCTAATTCATTTTCAAATGCTTTCTTTTTATTTTCATCCAATATAACCTTTGAAATTAAATTAGCACCTAAATTAGTAGTATTGCTCCATTTAGCACGTGATGAGAATTTATTTGCTTTAGCAAATTCTTTAACATTTTCCTCATTTGTTGATATGGCAACCTGTGCTCCAATTCTAATTCCATATAAAGCTAATGTCTTAGAACCAGAAAATGCTAATATAACTAAAACATTCTTATTTAATTTTTCATATAATCTTAAATTATTTCTTGTAGATGTAAAGCCTCTATAATCATAATCAATATATGCCATATCATGAAGCAAAATAAATGGTGTTCCATCTTTTGATACTTCATTTATTAAATCAACAAGCTTTACCCATTCTTCATCTGTCATTGTATAGCCTGTTGGATTTTGACATGGATCATTTATAACTAAAAGAATTCTTCCTTGCTTTTCTTTTAGCTCATACATATTCTTTTTAATATCATCTAAATCTAAATGACCATCTTTAAATAAATTATATGTTCTATATGATGCATGATTTTCATAAGCGAATTGCTTATAATTTCCCCACATGAAGCTTGGTAATAAAGCTTCATCACCTTCGTTTAAATAATTAGTAAACGTATTTGATATAGCACCGCTACCTCCTGGAGTTGCCATGCATGAAACGAATGTATTTTTCATAAATTCGTCATAATATTCTCTAAATATCCATCTTTTTAAAGCTTCGTGATAATCTGCGCTTCCTGGTGTTGATGCATAAGCATATTTTTCATCATCAGTTAGTTCCATCAAAGCCTTATTAACACTTTCATATGTTACAAGCTTACCTTGCTCATTATAATACATACCTATTGTTGCATTTATAACTGAAGGATCTTTTTTCTTTTCTTCCTTAGCAATTGCACCTAAAGTAATAATATTACTTTTATCTTCTTTAATAATACTTCTCTTTGCTAATAGACTCATAACCTTTCCTCCTATATAACAACATTTATATTTTAATTTATCATAATTAAAAATACAAGAATTTTCTAATCCAAACAAAAAGAAAAGTGGCTATATAAGCCACTTTTCTATGGACGAGGAGAAAATATGTAGATTAATCAATTGAGATTACTTTTTTGTTTTCAACTTTCTTTTGCTTATCCATTGTTATAGTTAAAACTCCATTTTCTAAACGAGCTTTAATAGAATCCTGATTAGCATCCTCTAAGTAGAAGCTTCTAGATACCTCACTATAACCTCTTTCTCTAACTAGATATTTCTTCTTGTTTTCATTATCAAATTTTTGAGATACAGATATTGTTAAATATCCTTCATTAAAATCAATATTAATATCCTTCTTATCAACGCCTGGAGCATCAACAGTTAAGATATAATTATTATCTTTTTCTTCCAAATCAGCCTTTAAGCCATTTCCGAAGAAACCATTTTTAAAGAAATTATCAAATTCCTTACTTAAATCTGTAGCCTTACAATTATTATTTAAATACAACATATCAAACACCTTCTTTTTCTTTTATTTTTTATTATTCAATAACTATTTGCTTATGAGTTTTAACTTCTCTGTTGAATAGATTAATTACTAAAATACCATTTTCAAATTTAGCAGTAATCTTTTCATCATCAACATCATTACCCATATTAATAGTTCTTCTTAGCTTTTGAGCGCTTCTTTCATGGATTAAATACTTTCTATCTTTTTCTTTCTTTGGACTGGCTTCGATAGTAAGTTCACCATTTTCAAATGTTACCTTTACATCTTCCTTTTTAACACCAGGCATTTCACATTCAACCTGATATCCGTTTTCAACTTCAACTACATCAATAGGGAATCCCTTGTAGCCTCCATCATAAAACATATTGTTAAAATCGTTTAAAAAACTATATAAATCATTTCTCATAATAATTACCTTCTTTTCTTTCTTCTGTTAAATTGGCACTCTCAATAGCTCACTGCCAACTTACACTTATATTATACAACAGTTTTTGGCAATGTCAACACTAGAGTGCCAATTTTTTAAAAAATTTTTTATTTTATTATTTAAGTATAATAAAAAGGCCTATCTTAGGCCTTTTGATTCATTATAATTTAACTGCTTCTTCAGCTGATAATTTTCTTTTTTGATCTTCAGCAATTAATTCATTAATTACTAAATCTAATTTTCCATCAATAATTGCATCTAATCTATTAATTGTAAATCCAATTCTATGATCAGTTACTCTATTTTGTGGATAATTATAAGTTCTAATCTTTTCAGATCTATCACCATGTCCAATAAGTGATTGACGAGTTGCTCCTTCTTTTTCTTCTTTTTCTCTAACAAGTCTATCATATAATCTTGTTTTTAAAAGCTGTAAAGCAGCTGCCTTATTTTCATGTTGAGATCTATAAGTTTGACAAGCTACGAAATCACCTGTTGGTTCATAAGTTACACGAACAGCTGAATAAGTAGTGTTTACACCTTGTCCACCAGGACCTGATGAACAGAATGTATCTATTCTAATATCATTCATATCAAGTTCAAATTCAATATCTGTTGCCTCAGGCATTGCAAGTACTGTTGCAACTGATGTATGAATTCTTCCTTGTGATTCTGTTGCAGGAACTCTTTGAACTCTATGAGCACCTGATTCATATTTTAAGAATGAATATACTGATTCACCTGAAACCATGAATTCGATTTGAGAATATCCTCCCATTTCAGATGGCATTGCATCTAAAACTTCTACCTTCCAGCCCTTTGATTCAGCATATTTTTGATACATTCTAAATAAATCACCAGCAAAGATATTTGCTTCATCTCCACCTACAGCTCCTCTGATTTCAACAACAACGTTCTTTTCATCATTAGGATCTTTAGGTAATAATAAAACCTTAATTTCTTCAGCAATTTCATCAAGTCTCTTTTGAGTTTCTTCTAATTCCATTGCTGCCATTTCAGACATTTCAGCATCATCAAGCTTTTTCATTTCCTTTAAATCAGGAATTGCAGCTTCTAGCTTTAATTGTTCTCTATAAAGCATTACTGGCTTTTCTAATTGTTTTTGTTCTTTTGATAATTCCATTAATTTCTTAACATCAGAACAAATTTCTGGGTCGATTAGAAGCTTATTTATTTCTTCATATCTAGCTTCCATAATCTTTAAACGATCAACCATAATATATTATCCTTCCTTTTTCTCTTGAAAGCGTTGGAATGGACCATTGAATGAGAATGCAACACCTTCTTCAGAAGTTACATTACCAGATCTATTCTTCGCAATAATTAAATCAGCCTCACCTTTACGTTCTGAAGAATGAACATAATATTCCTCTCTATATAAGAACATAACGATATCGGCATCTTGTTCGATTGAACCTGAATCACGTAAATCGGCCATAATAGGACGCTTTGAATCACGCTCTTCAACCTTACGTGATAATTGTGATAAAGCAAGCACAGGAATATCAAGCTCACGAGCCATAAGCTTTAATCCTCTTGTAATTGCTGTAACCTTATCTACTGTTGATGCTTTAGCTAAAGCAGCCTCTGGTTGAATCAAGCCTAGATAGTCAATAACGATAAAATCTAGGTTACCATCAGCTTTAAGCTTTCTACATTTTGCTCTAATAGATGAAACAGTTGAATTTGCTGAATCATCAAAATGTAGATTATAGCCCTTTAATTTAGCCTTACTATTGTTAAATCTTGCCCATTCAAGCTTACTCATTTTACCATTTTTAATTTGGTCTAAACGAATTGAAGCATCACAGGCATACATTCTTTCACAAATTTGTTCTGCAGACATTTCTAGTGAGAATAATGCAACTGACGCATGACCATTTTTGTTATATTGGCAAATATTTGTTGCAAGGTTCATCGCAAATGCAGATTTACCCATGGCAGGTCTTGCAGCCAAAATAATTAATTGGCCAGGTTGAAAGCCTTGAGTATATTTGTTAAGTGGAGCAAATCCAGTATCAAGACCAATTACTTCGTCTGTCATTTCAGACATACGAGTAGTCATATTATATACATTATCAACTACATTTTCAATTTCTTTAAATGGTTGAACACGTCTAGTCTTCGATAATTCAAATACGGCCTTTTCTGCTTTTTCAATATATTCAAATGCTGAAACATCAGTATTGAAGCCTTCCTGTGATAATTGCTGCAACATATAAATTGCACTTCTTTTTATATATGCATCCGTTATTAAATCCACATAAGTATCTACATTAGCTGGTGTATAATATGCATCAGCTATGCCAGCTATATAATCAAAGCCGCCAGCAGCATCTAGCTTATTTTGAGTGTTTAAATATCTAGCAACAATACCAGCATCAAAGTGATTGCCTTCCTTTGATATTGCAAGCATTGTTTGATAAATAAGCTTGTTTCTTTGATCATAAAAAGCATCAGGCGTAAGCAAATCAGATACCTGAATTATTAAATTTTCATCAATAAAAATAGAACCAATAAGAGCAATCTCAGCTTCTATTTCACATGGTATCTTTTGATTTTCCATAATAACTAATCCTTTTTCTCAATTACATTAATTTCAAATGAAGCAATAATATCCTTATCCAATTTAACAGAAGCAGTGAAAATACCTACTGAGTTAATTTCAGATGGAATTTCAACCTTCTTCTTATCTAGATGAATACCAGTTTGTGCTTCAAATTCATCACATACTAATTTTGATGTTATATGGCCAAAGCTCTTTCCATCAGCTCCAACCTTAATATAGATTGAAATGAATTTATCTTGAATTTCGCTCTTTAGCTTAGTTAAAACAGCTCTTCTTCTTTCTTCATCAATCTTTTCTTGTTCTTTTTGTTTTGCTAAAGCAGCCAAGTTTTCATCAGTTGCCACTAAAGCTAACTTATTAGTAATTAAATAATTACCATAACCATTAGCAACATCGATTACTTGATCCTTCTTACCTTTGCCTTTAACATCTTCTAATAAAATAACCTTCATCTTCTCATCACCTTCATTAACGTATTCACGTTTTAAGATTTCTAATAATTCATCATGAACCTTTGATACATCAGTATCACTTATTTGAGTAGCAGCACTATTGTAGTGTCCACCACCACCCATGATTTCCATAATAACTTGAACATTAACATTATCTAAGCTTCTTGCTGAAACTCCGACTTGATGCTCATCAATTCTACCAATTGTAAATGATGTATCAACCTCATCGATTCCTAATAATTTATCAGAAATCTTAGCTAATGTAGTTCTATCAGCAACTATATCATTATCATCTAATGTTACAATTGCAAATCTCTTTTCAAATATTTCAGCACGCATTAATGCTTGAGCAAGTGATTGTTCAACTGAAATATCATCTCTTAACAACTTTCTAACATAAACCATATCAGCACCCATACCTCTTAAGGTAGATGCAGCTTCAAATGTTCTAGTACCAGATCTAAATGTAAAATTGTTTGTATCAACAATAATACCTGCTAGCATAACAGATGCTTCAAATGGTGTTACTGTAATATTATCGTTATAGAACATGAACATTTCAGTAACAAGCTCAACAGCAGATGATGCTGATGTTTCAACATAATTTGATACCAAATTTTTAAATTCAATATCACCAGCTCTATGGTGGTCAATAATTGATACCTTAGAAGCTTTTTCATATAAATCAGGGAACATTAATAATTTAGGAGATTGCGTATCACAAATTATTAACAATGTAGATGGTTTTAACAATTCTAAACCTTGACGCTCTGTAACAAAATAATTTCTAATTGCTGGAGTTTTTTCAATATTAGAAAAAATCTTTTTAACAGTAACATCACCCTTAGATGGTTCAAACACAATCTTTGCTTCTTTATTACTTGATATTGCTAAATGAATAGCAGCAATTGTAGAACCTATAGCATCACTATCTGCTAGATTATGACACATAATCAATACATTTGATGAATCTTCAATTGCTTCTTTAATAGCTTGAGCCTGCATACGAGTTTCAACAAGTGTATTCTTTTCAAGAGAGTTTGTATTACCACCGAAATATTGAATCTTTTCGCCTTGGATATTAACAACTACTTGGTCGCCTCCACGCTTTTCAGCAAGCTCGATAGCATTTTGAGCTAACTGACCTAATTCATCTGATTCAACATCGTATGATGCAATACCCATTGATAAGCTTGATTTTAATCTTGATTTAGAAGAAATTTCTCTTACCTTTGATAATACAGAAAATTTATCTATAATCATTTTATCTAAAGAATCTCTATCTAAAATAATAAGCATTCTATCATTTGATAATGTTTGTAAATAACAACCAAATGATGCAGCCCAGTCAGAAACCTCACCTAGAATTTGACCTCTTAAGTTTGCCTTTTCCTGCATATCATATTTTTTAAGTGATTCTTCTAGGTTATCAATTCCTATAATACCAACAGCAGCAACTCTTTCATTATACTTTTTGATAATTTGTTCACGTCTTGTTACATCAAAGAAATATAGGATATCGAATTGTGCATTATGAACTACGTCATATGAAGCATCATTAAATTTAAAAATTGCGTTTGTTTTACCTGCTTTAACATCATTTAATAAGCTTTTTGAAATAACCTCTAGTGGAAATTTAACAAGTTCGCTTCTAAATATTGTTTTTGCATAGTCATTTGCCCATTTAATTTCATGGTTTTCATCATAAACTACGATACCTACAGGTAGCTTGTTGAAGGCTTCATCTCCTGCTTGGCTTACGTGATATGAAATATCTGTATATAGCTTTACTTGATTTCTTAATTCTTCTATCTTCTTTTGAGAATTTCTATTAATGAATAGAAATAAGAAGAATGTTGCAAGGAAGAAAAATGCTAAAGCAACAAATAAAAATACGATGCTTGCAATTTGGTTATTATCAAAATAATAATAACGGAATGCGAAAGTACCGCAAATTGTTGCGATTATAAGTGAAGTAATACTAAAAATAATCCTACGCAATTTAATCACCTCATCTTTGATATTATATCAAACTATGTCTTAATTGTAAATTAAGGCATAGAAAAAAGCTGTCTAGCTTTAATCATTATATGATTAAAATTAAACAGCATTTCCTTCTTTAAAATATAACAATTCTATAACTTTATTTAAATATAACAATAATGCAACATCATTTTCCTGCCAAATTCTTGTTATTTTTCCTTCAAACAAAATTACATAACCTATTGTTTTTTTTCCTGCAGTAACCCTTGAAACTATAAAAGTAACAATTTTCTTATCCTTTACAAAATTAGAAATCTTTTTATTTCCAGAAAAATCAGATAATTCATTTGGAATATAAATTTGATTATTTCTTGTTAAATAATCAAATATTTCTAAACATTCCTCATCAATACAGCAATCAAATCCTTCTCCACTTGTAATTGTTTTTTTGTCAATAGATAAAAATGCTGCTTCTGATATTTGCATAACATTTTCTATATAATTTAAAATGTTTTTAATTCTCTTTTCTGTTTTTATTTTTTCATTAATTGAAAGCTCAGAAATTCTTCCTAAAATATTAGGAAGTGATGATTGCTCCTTCTTATGAACCTCGATGTTTTTATGCTTTTCCTCAACATAAATAATAAAACAGTTTCTACCTTTTGTTTTACCTCTATATAACGCTTTATCAGCTATAATAAATAATTCATCATACGAAGAACAATCCTTAGGGAATGATGCACAACCAACTGTTGCTGTAACAGAAAAACATACATTACCTATATGAAGCTTTCTTCTTACGATATTGCCATCATTAAGCATTGTTTCTAAATAATCATGAAGCTCATCATATGTTGAAGACTTAAAATAAAGAATAATAAATTCATCTCCACCGAATCTTCCAACTAAGCCATCATTTCCTACATATCTAGCTAAATTTTCACCAATTGAAATTAAGCATTCGTCTCCTACTGCATGCCCATAATTATCATTTACTAATTTAAAATTATCAATATCCAAAATGGCCATTGTAAAAGGGGTTTTATTATCAACTAAATGTCTAGCAAACCCTAAGATATTCGCTCTAGATAAAACACCTGTCAAAGAATCTAAAGCATAATTCATATTTACGCTATTAAAATAATCATATTTGGATAAATCTTTTTTTGTATACATTAAACCACACCCAATTCATATTGCTTACGATATAAGTCATATTTAATTATATCATAAATTCACATTAAAAATATTAACTTTTAAAATTGATAGTTCAAATATTATTTTTATATTACTTATACTTCATTTTTTATTTTATCATGCCAGGTGCAACAAACCTGCAACAAAAAAAGACTTATTAATGGTTGGTTAATAAGTCTATATGTTATAGTTTTTATGTAGCCGCACAAGCTCCCCTTACACATTTTGCACATTTTAGTTCTCGCTCACGCCCACACGCACCATGCCTATGTACGCCCATGTTCGTTTTATCGGCAAAATATAAGCTGTTTTATACCATTAGAGTTTGATTATAACTTGCCGATAGATATAATATTGCACAAAAAAAGACCCTTTATGGGTCTATTATATATTTATAATTCTTTTTCTAATTCAACTAAATAATCTTCACTTATAAAATCTACTTGTTTATCATAAGTTTCAATTAATCCTCTCATATCAGGAGTTCTTTCTTCTTCTGGTATTTTTATACACTTTTTATATAATAATTTCATCATGAATTTATGTTTACCACTTAACTTAGTA
>JAEEGL015680358.1_pt1 | contig 11742 bp, 9 predicted proteins | sample 9134231 | NCBI WGS metagenome assembly JAEEGL01 (sample SAMN16246548, study PRJNA631951) | gut metagenome | biome: gut microbiome; feature: rumen; material: fiber-attached | host: Bos | place: Iran: Karaj | collected 2018-10
ATTCCGCAAGACAATTAAAGTAAAGACCAACTGCCCCGACAAGGTTTCTACGCTGACTATCACCGGAACCATTATCCCGAAAAGCAAAGAGAAATAGGTGACGCAGGTTTGGCGGCATATCTCAACCATCTTGCTAGCACTGGTGGCTCTCTCAGGCAGCATGATGGCGCAGCCCGTCGCTTCATGGAACGAGACAACTCACGACTTTGGTACTTTCCATGAAAGCGCCGGCAAGCAGACGTGCCGATTTGTCATCACTAACACCGGCGACTCAGCTATGGTTATAACACAGGTGAAATCGACCTGTGGATGCACCGTTGCCAGCCACCCCACCGACCTCATCGCTCCAGGGGCTAGCGACGGCATTGACATAACCTTCACTCCCACAGGCAGGCCTGGTCCTTTTGAGAAAGGAATATGGGTTTATACTAACACTACACCAAATCGCACTCGCTTGGTTATCAAAGGCGTAGTTGTAGGAAGTCCTGAATCGGTGAGCCGCTATTTCCCCGTTGGGGTTGGTGATCTGCAGTTCACAACCCTTGCTATGGCAGCTGGCGAGGTCAAGAAAGGCCTGCTGCGCAATAATAGCATCACGGCCTATAACTCGGGCACCGACACGCTGGTCATCACCTTTGACAACAACACCAGCCACATCACTCCACATGCAGTCCCCGACACTGTAGCGCCAGGCAGCATCAGCACCATGACGTTCTTCTTCGACACTATGCGCACTCCTGTGTGGGGCATCAACGATGACCACATCACGATTATCGCCACTCCACTCCACAGTGGCAAAGAGCCAATTCATGTCGATGCCAACATCGTGGTGAATGTGGCGGAAGATTTCTCTAACATGACCAACGAAGACCGCGCCAATGCCCCTGTGTGTGAAATTCTCACCGACAAGATTGTTTTAGACAATCTAAAAACAGGAGAGATTACCGAGAACTCTTTGACGATAAAGAACACTGGCAAGAGCAACCTTATAGTGCGCAGAGTGATGTCGACCGACAAGACCATCACCACAAAATGCGATAAAACACTGCTTAAGCCTGGCAAAGAAGCCACTATAACCATCAAGGTCAATCCCGACAAGATAAGCAGCAACGTCCTCAACTCGCAACTCACCATCATTACCAACGATCCTGGTAACCCAAGAGCCACAGTGAGAGTAGTAGGAGAGGTTAAATAATGCTTAATGCATAATGCACAATGTTTAATGCACATGCTTAATTGATAATATAATAAACTCTAGAACTTCTAGACTATCTAGAACTTCTAGAGATTCTAGAAAATCTATATAAAAAATGGCAAACAGCAAAGTTACGCAACACACAGTTAACGAAGACGATAAGCGGTTTTTCTCTCAAGAAGAACAAGAGGAAATCGCTAAGCATCACAATGTGGAGACACCTAATATTGAGCATCCCGAGAATGATGAGCAATACACTGGACTACAGGTAAATGCAGGCATTGAGCAGATGCCTATCGTCAACCCATATATGAAGCGCCGCAAGCGCAAACCGCAACTCACAGTCAACGACTATGTGGAAGGTATCCTCAAGGGCAACACTACCGTGCTGGGGCAAGCGGTAACGCTAGTCGAGAGCCTTAATCACGACCATCAGGTGATAGCGCAGGAAGTCATAGAGAAGTGCCTGCCACACACTGGCCAGTCGCGCCGCATTGGCATAACAGGTGTGCCAGGTGCGGGAAAGAGCACATCTATCGACGTGTTTGGTCTCCATGTGCTGCAAGATGAGAATGCCAAACTCGCTGTCCTTGCCATTGACCCTAGTAGCGAACGCAGCAATGGCTCCATCCTCGGTGACAAGACGCGCATGGAGAAACTCTCGGTTCACCCACGAGCATTCATTCGCCCTTCTCCCTCGGCAGGATCGCTAGGCGGAGTGGCACGCAAGACGCGCGAGACAATCGTGCTGTGTGAGGCGGCTGGCTACAACAACATCTTTGTCGAGACTGTGGGTGTGGGACAGAGCGAGACCGCCGTGCACTCGATGGTCGACTTTTTCCTACTTATCCAACTCGCTGGCACAGGCGATGAACTGCAAGGCATAAAGCGTGGCATCATGGAGATGGCCGACGGCATCGTCATCAACAAGGCCGACGGCGACAACATTGAGCGTGCCAACCTTGCCGCAGCGCAGTTCCGCAATGCGCTACACCTCTTCCCGTTGCCACCAAGCAAATGGACTCCCGAGGTGCTTTGCTACTCAGGTTACTACGAAATAGGCATCACCGAGGTGTGGGATATGATTGACCGTTATTTTGACCATGTGAGAAAGAACGGATATTTCAACCGCAAGCGCAGCCAGCAAGAGAAATACTGGATGTATGAGACCATCAACGAGCAACTGAAGTCGCGCTTCTACAACGATCCCGAGGTGGAACGCCTCCTCCAGCTCAAGCAAGACATGGTACTCAACAACCAGCAATCCTCCTTCGTAGCCGCAACCGATGTACTCAATTTCTATTATGATAAAATTAAGATTAAGGATTAATCATTAATATACAATATGAAAAAAACACTTTTCCTCTCTTTGGCAGTGATTGCTTTAGCAGCAATGCTTTCGTCATGTGCCGTGAACTTGGGCGGTGTCTCGGCCAACTATTACCGCATGAACAATTACTACGTCAACAACCACCTTTCAAATGGCACTCACAAACTAGTGATTCACAACCAGCAAGACTTTGAAAGCGTGTTTGGCGAAGGCGCAGTCATGGGACGCAACGGGCAACCCACAAGAATTGACTTCAGCAGGCAGTTTGTTGTGGCAGTCATTATGCCTGAGACAAATCGCCAGACCTCTATCGAGGCTGCTTTGGTACGTCGTTTGGGCGATAGGCTCTATTTCTCCTACATCATTGAGGAAGGCCACGCCACAAGCTATACCATGCGCCCCTACACTGCTATTGTGGTTGATCGCATGGAGCCCAGCGACGTGGTGTTCCAGCGCGTAACTCGTCAAGACCTAGAAAATGCCGGCATCCAATACACTGGCCCCAGTCCAGTAAGGCCGCCGTTGTAATCTCACAATGAAACAGCAAGTGGGCTAAAGTTGCAAAAACAGCACTTTAGCCCACTTTATTTTGTCAGGACATTAATCGTTACTCTTCATCCCACGGATATTTGCGCTTGGGGTTGCGAGGAAACCATCCTCGCTTAACGCGTCTTTCTTGGTGAAAGACCTCAAGGATACTCCAAAAGCACGAGAAACCTGTAACGCCCAGCAGTGCCGAAACAAGTACATTATCGATTAACAGAGTTAATACAATCATTACAATGCCTGCTACGAGGAACCACCACCAGCAGCGAGTGCCAAAGTGGTATTCAGCTTTGATGACAATGGGGTGAAAAACACCGATTATCAAGAATGTGCTAATTCCGATTATAAGTCCCAGCAGATGATGCTCTTGAAGGAAATCCATAATCGCATTAATTCTTGGGCAAGTTAAACTCAAGGGTAACTTTGTCTTTAGCCACGTTGAGCGTCACGGGGCAACCCTCGATAAGGGGGTAGTTCCAGCTCTCGTCATGACCAGCTGGAAAGTCGTAGCAAACGGGGATGTTGTAGGGCTTCACGTACTCGTCGATGAATTCATACACCGAGTTGTAGCCGCGAGATGTGGGGCAGCCGTCAAAGCGACCAACCACCAACGCCTTGATTTTATCCATTGCGCCTCGCAGTATCAGGTGCTGGAACATGCGGTCGATGCGCGAGTAAGGCTCCTCCACCTCCTCGATAAAGAGGATGATGTCGCGACCGTCGATGAACGAGCGGTCAAGGAAATCGAATGGCGTATCGGCAATGTCGCCATACACACACATATTGCCGCCAATCAAGATGCCGCTTGCAGTGCCAGGCTTGTTGAACTTGTTGCCAGGCACCTCATATTTTGGCAGTTTGCCCATGAGCATATCACGCAGGTACAGGCTAGGCTGATCGGTGCCGCCTGTGTTGGCGAGGCGTCCGCACATATTGCCATGAATCGCCATGTTGCCGGCGCGCACCTCGGCACTAAGGTAGCCTGTAATGTCGCTGTAACCCACTATCCACTTGGGATATTTCTTGAGGGTGTCAAGCGGCAACAGGTTCAGACAGTTGGCCGAGCCATAGCCGCCACGTGAGCACACTATCGCCTTGATGCTCGGGTCACGCAGCGCCCACATGATGTCCTCAACGCGCTGCTCGGGCGTGCCGGCATAGGTGTGATAATTGGTGCGGGCATATTTGCCTTCCACCGTCTTGAATCCCCAACCTTGCAGCACAGCTTCACCCTTGTCGATGATGCTCAAGTCGGTGGGCACACTCGATGGCGATAGTATAGCTATCTTATCGCCTTTCTTCAAGAACTCAGGAGCCTTTGGAGTGCTTCTACGCTCCACACGGGGTTTATGCCCACGATGATGTGGCCTGTGCTGGGCAACACTTGTAGTAACTACAAAACTGAATATCGCAAACAGTAAAAATAACTTCTTCATATCTCAATTTTTTTATTTTCTGAATTAAGCATTACAGATTATGCACTGTGAATTATGAATCGTGCATTATTTAATCCATTTCACAATTTCTTTGAAACTGCGTTTCTTGCCGTAGAGGAGGATACCAGTGCGGTAGATGCGCGCCGATATCCAGATGCACAGAAGAGCGGTGCCAAAGAGCAGCACGATGCTCAAGAGCAGCTGCCACCAGGGCACGTCAAACGGCAAGCGCACCATCATCACTACAGGCGAAGTGAATGGTATCATCGAGCACCAAACTGCCATGGGACCATTGGGATTGCTCATGCAGCCAATGCCTGCGTAGAGGGCTACCATCATGATGAGGATAATGGGCATGGTGAACTGCGAACTGTCGCTTGCCTGGTCAACAGCCGAGCCAAAGCCTGCAAATAGCGACGCATAGAGAAGATATCCACCAATGAAATATAGGACGAAGTTGCCCAGCAGCGAGAACCAGTTGATGCTAGTTAAGGCGGCCATCAAACTCGCTACAGTGCTCTCGGTCTCGGGCACGTTCATGCCCATCGCCATAGCGTCGGCCGACGATGACGTGCCGGCACCCATGCCCACAAAGCCTAACACAACCATAGCTATGCCCATCAGCACCACCCAAATGGCAAACTGCGTGAGCCCAACAAGTCCTACGCCAATGATTTTACCCATCATCAGCTCCATAGGTTTGCAGCTGCTCACTATCACCTCCACGACGCGGTTGGTCTTCTCTTCGCCCACACTGTTCATAATCATCGCGCCATAGGAAAGGACAAAGGTGTAGGTCAAGAACGCCAGCACCATACCTATTATAGAGGCTATTGTGGCGCTCTGTTCTTGTTCCTCACCATTCTCGTTCCATTTCTTCGACTTGATGACAGCATTCACCTGAGCCTGAGCCATCTTGTCGGCAAGCTCTGCGCCACCGAGCGAGGCAATCTTAGCATTTCTCAGAGTGTCGCTAAGGCACTGGTTTAGATACATCACCGTGCTCTCGTCAAGCGTCTTCTCGCTGAATATCTCCACCTGCTGGCGGTCCAGGACATCCTCAGGAATCACCATTATCGCATCTACCCTTCCTGATGCCTTTTTGTAGATGTCGTAGGTTTTGTCCATTGAGTCGCCCGACATCAACTCAAAGCGGTACTTACCATTGTCTTTAAACGCACCGCCATAGTTGTGACTCTTGTCAACAACCGCAATGCGCATCTCCGACGAGTCGGTCTTGTCGTTGATATACTTCATCATAATGGGCACAAACAACAGCAAAATCAGCAAGAAAGGAATCAATATCGTCATGATAATGAACGACTTCTTGCCCACTATCGTCATGTACTCATGCTGGATTATCAGTTTTAGTTTACTCATTATTTTTGGGCGCCTATGGCGCAGTTTATTGTTTAGTGTTTAGCGTTTAAAGGAGAGAAAAAGTTGAGTGTTGAGAGGGGAGAGTTGAGTGCTGATTGAGACTTAACACTTAAAACTTAACACTTAAAACTTATTTTGAACTGTCTCGATAAATATTTCATTCATGCTTGGCAGCTTCTCGGTGATGCCTGTGAGGGTGTAGTGATCGTTGAGGTGAGCAATGGCATCGTGCAGAGTAGCACCCTTTGCCAACTTGATGAGAGTGCCGTTGACTTCGCAATTAGGCACCACCTCAAAGAGGCCTTCCTTTGGTTCCACCTTTTCCTCGCCTGCCACGTTCACCACAAACAGGTTCTTCTTGTGCTGTTGCTTTATGTCACCAACCTTGCCCTCAAGCACCACACGTGAGTGGTTGATGAGCGTGATCTGTTCGCATATCTCCTCCACGCTCGCCATGTTGTGGGTAGAGAACAGGATAGTCGAGCCCTCGTTGCGCAGCTGGATAATCTCGTGCTTGAGCTGCTCGGCATTCACTGGATCGAAGCCCGAGAACGGCTCATCAAAGATAAGCAACTGAGGCCTGTGTATCACCGTGGTGATAAATTGCACCTTTTGCTGCATACCCTTCGATAGTTCCTCCACCTTGCGGTTGCGCCACTCGGTGAGGTCGAAACGCTCCAGCCACTTCTCCATTTCACTCACTGCAAGCGGTTTAGGCATACCCTTGAGACGAGCCAGATACACTATCTCGTCAGCGACCTTTATTTTCTTATATAGGCCACGCTCCTCGGGCAGATATCCAATGTTAGCGATATCAGCCTGCTTCATCTCGCGGCCGTTGAGCAGCACCGTACCGCTGTCGGCACGTGTGATGCGGTTGATGATGCGTATGAGCGATGTCTTGCCGGCACCATTAGGTCCCAACAGGCCATATATGGCACCCTGAGGCACATGCAGGTCCACATGGTCGAGCGCCAAATGCCCGTCATACTGCTTCACCACGCTATTTACGTCTATAAAATTCATAATAGTTGTGTTTCGAGTTCGTTTTTCTTATTGTTGCTTTTTTGAGTTAGACGCACAATTTTCAAAAAAATCACACAAAAAAGAAAAAATATTCTTGATGAATTGAAGATAATCTCTAATCTTTCATCACTAATCCTCATGTTTGCAAACTTGAGAATTTTGGCACAAAGGTAATCAAAATTGCACAAAAAGAGCCGATGCAGCAAGTTTTTTTATTACTTTTTGATAAAATAGGCTGCACATCCAAAATGCTCAAATAAATTTGGCATTTCCATCGGTTTGCACTACTTTTGGATAAATTAGGCGGCACCTCGCAAATAAAAATGAAAAACATCACTTTTCATTTTGTATTTATCTCGGCTTGCACTAATTTTGTCACCAAATGTTAACATTTACATTCTTCATAGGACTAATGTCGCAGCTCTGCTACGGAGCGCGGCAACTGGTGCAATGGGTTATGACCGAGCGGCTTAAACGTGTGGTATCGCCCACGGGCTATTGGGCGTTCAGTCTCGCCGGATGCTGCTTTATGCTCACCTACGGATGGCTGAGAGAGGACATCGTCATCCTCATCGGACAAATGCTCTCGTTCTATGTCTATGTCCTTAACTTAGACTACAAAGGCGCATGGCGCAAAATTCCACTGCCCTTGCGCATAGTGCTCTACTGCGTGCCAGTCATCGCACTGATTTTCACCGCCATCAACGCGCCGCACCTCGTCGACCGCTTTCTCCACAACCCCGACATACCACTGTGGCTGATGATCTACGGCACCAGCGCCCAGCTCATCTTCCTCTCACGCTACGCCTACCAAGTAGCCTATTCCGTCAAGCGCCACGAGTCATGCCTGCCCCCGGTATTCTGGCTCATCAGCGTAGTAGGCGCCTCCTTAACACTCATCTACGGCATCATCCGCCGCGACCCAATCCTAATGCTAGGACAAAGCATCTCAATCCTCATCTTCTCCAGAAACCTCTACGTAGGCTGGAAATACTCAAAGATTGCGTAACTACATTCAGACAAGTCCGACAAGTCCGAACAGTCCGCCTCGTCCGACTAAACTAAAAATCTTCTCTTAAAATCTTTTTTGGAATTATTTTCTGTTTTCGTTTTCATTATTAAAAAATAATGACTACCTTTGTCGTGATTATATACCAACATGAACAAAATAATTCCCTATATTTATTAACTACTTAACTTAAAGCACTTTATGAAGAAAATTTTATCTCTTTTAATGTTGGCTCTGCTCTCAGTTGGTGCATGGGCAAGTGAGATCACTCTCAACACTAACAATGTTGACCTCTCTTGGACTGCAGTTGGCGATGACCAGACTACTACTTCTCAAGGCATAACAATTTATTATGCCAAAGCTGGCTCTAACACCCCAACTTCTCAGGGCTTGACTGCCAATCACATTCGCTTCTACAAGAGCACTACCGTTAAGATTTCGGCTGCTAGCCCAATCACTAGCATTGTGTTCACTCCTGATGGATCTTATGATGCAACAAGTTTCCAGCCAAACGTTGGTACCACTACAGCTGATGGCTGGACTGGCAACGCTTCGGAAGTAACCTTCACCATGGGCGCTCAGTACCGTTGCAAGAAGATGGTCATCACACTTTCTGATGGAAGTGTTTCTGCTCCTTACTTCACTCCTGCTGAGGGCACATTCTACGGCCCCACCGAGGTGAAGATTAATGCTCAGGAAGGTGCAACCATCAACTACACTCTCGATGGCAGCACTCCAACCACCAACAGTACAGTTTACAACGCTCCTTTCACCGTTTCACAGACTACTACCGTTAAGGCAATCGCTACTGTTGACGGTGTGACAAGTGATGTAGCAAGCGCTACCTACACCATTGAGACTGCTCCTACTGTTGCCAACATCGCAGCTTATGCAGCTCTTGACGATAACGTACATGCAGGCATAAGCAACCCAGTTGTTGTCACCTATGCAAATGGCCAATACAACTACGTTAAGGACGCTACTGGCTACATGTGCATCTTTGGCAACGAGATTAGTGGTAAGTACACCCAGGGCGATGTTATCCCAGCTGGTTTCGGTGGTTTGAAGACTACCTACAACACCGGTGTTGAGATGCAGTACCCACTCTTCGGTTTTGTAGACGCTACCGAGACTCAGTCTGTTGAGCCAGATGAGGTGACTGTAGCAAACTTTGGCAACAGCCAGATGTGGCAATATGTTGTTCTTAAGGGTGCTCAAATTACTTATCACAGTGGTAAGTACCTGGGCTTCCGTGTTGACAACAGCACCGACTCTGTAGCTGGTTACAACCAGTTCAACCTCACATTGCCTGACCTTGATGCCACCTATGACATCTATGGTATCGTCACCAGCTATAAGGGCAACATCCAGATGTACCCCATCGAGTTCGTTGATAACAACCCAGCAACCGTTGCAAGCATCGCTGAGCTTCTCGCACTCGAGAGTGGCAAGAACGCTACTTTCACTACTCCAGTAACTGCTGTTTACCACATTGGCAAGCAACTCTACATCAAGGATGTTAATGATGATTTCATGCTTGTTTACGGCTCACTGAGCAACACCTACAACAACGGTGACGTACTCAATGACATCGCTGGTAACTGGACAATTCACAATGGTTTGACCGAGATTATTCCTGTTGCAGCAACATTTGGAGAGGCTACTCCTGGCACTCCAGTAGCTCCAGAGACACTCGCTATTGAGGAGATTAGCCAAGACTTGATCCACCACTATCTGCGCATCGAGAACTGCACTATCGACAGCATCGCTGGCAGCAATGGCCGCAACTTCACCCTTACCGATGAAACTGGTGACATGATAATGCGCCTGAACTTCAGCTCGGTTTCTATTGGTGAGGACTTCGACTTCGACGCTGAATACAATGTAGAGGGCTTCCTCGCATTCTATGCAAGCGCTAATGGCGAGACTCAGCAGCTCCAGTTCTATCCTAACCTCATCCAGAAAGTTGGTGGCAATCCTGTTCCAGGCGACGTTGACGGTGACGGCTTCGTTACTGCAGGTGACATCACCTTGCTCTACAACATAATGCTTAACAACGACTACACTGGAGTAGTAAACGCTGATCAGGATGGTGACACCAACATCACCGCTGGTGACGTTACATTCATCTACAACATTCTTCTTGGCAACTAATTCCAAGAACAACAGTCATTGACGACTGAAACTCTAAAAAGAGGCGAGCTACATAAGAGCTTGCCTCTTTTTTTGCGGCTTTTATGACATCAAACTATATATATTCAAAAAAAGTGTGTAAATTTGTAGGTTTTAAACGAAATCCTAACCTCATCAATTTATAGACTATGACTCGATTAACACGTTCTTATGCCACCGTTGTCTTGTTGCTGTGCTGCATGGCAATGCAAGCCGCTACCTACACCTATACCGTGCCCAAGCGTGAGTTCCGCTCGGCGTGGGTGGCAACAGTGTGGTGCCTCGACTGGCCCGAGACTCAAGCCTATGGCGCTAATGCCGAGGCGAAGCAAAAAGCGCAGCTCGACCGCATGCTCGACTCGCTCAAGAACAACAACTTCAACGCTATCAACTTCCAAGTGCGGTCAATGTGCGACGCCATGTATGAGTCGAGCTACGAACCCTGGTCAAGCTACCTAACTGGCACTCGCGGACAGGTGCCCACTTGGGACCCGCTGGCCTATGCCGTGGAGGCGTGCCACCAGCGTGGCATGGAGTGCCATGCATGGATTAACCCCTACCGCTACAGCAGCAACGGCATTGAGCAATGGGACGCCGCCGGCAACCCTCAAGACATTGCTCTGCGCGAGTCGGGACTGCTGCTGAGTGCTGGCAACTACGTAGTCCTTGACCCAGCACGCGACGAGACAATAGAACGCATTGTGAACGTGTGTCAGGAAATCATCACAAAATATGACGTTGACGGAATCCTCTATGACGACTACTTCTACCCCGATGGCATCTCTAGTGGCAGTGACGCTGGCGACTACCAAGAGTGGCTCGACAGCAACGTCGATATGACCTTCGGCGACTGGCGGCGTGCCAACGTTAACCGCATGGTGCGCGCCGTCTATAACATGATACAGGAAGTGCGCCCCGACATACGCTTCGGCATCTCGCCCGCTGGCGTAGCAGGAACTTCAGCGCCAAACTATGGCTTGCCACACTGCCCAGCAGGCAGCGACTGGCAGTACAACACCATCTACAGCGATCCGCTAGCATGGCTCAACGAGAAGACCATCGACTACATCTCGCCGCAGGTCTACTGGAAGATTGGCGCCAGTGCCGACTACAGCAAAATCGTGCCCTGGTGGAACCAGGTGTGCGACTACTTTGACCGCCAGCTATTTGTCTCCAACTCCATCTCAGGAATGACAAACACCAGCACCGAACTTCAGCACGAGGAGTATGCCAACGAGGTGCAACTCAACCGCGACTACAGCTTCGACGATGCGCCAGGCGCCATCTTCTACAGTTGCAAGTACCTCTACCGCACCGGCAACCACGAGGAACTTGCCACCTACCTAAAGCGCAAAGTATTCACCCGCCCCGCCCTGCCACCGGCAATGCCGTGGAAACCTGGCACCGACCCTGGCGTGGTGACCAACCTCACCAGTAGCGACCATGTGCTCTCGTGGAATGGCTTTGAAAACTACAAATACTCCATCTATGCCGTGCCCAACAGCGTGGACCCCGCACAGTTCAGCAAGGAGGCCGAGATGCTGCTCGACGTGAGCTATTCCACCAGCTACACCATCCCCGACAACGCTCGCTATGGTTACTATTATGCCGTGTGCCCCGTTGACCGCACCGACAACGAGTTTGAGCC
>JAEEGL016173007.1_pt1 | contig 11742 bp, 5 predicted proteins | sample 9134231 | NCBI WGS metagenome assembly JAEEGL01 (sample SAMN16246548, study PRJNA631951) | gut metagenome | biome: gut microbiome; feature: rumen; material: fiber-attached | host: Bos | place: Iran: Karaj | collected 2018-10
GAATGCGGCATTGAAACGGTGCATCTCGCGTTCTCCCCCACCCGGCTCCGCCGGGAGCCCCCTCCCGGAGGGGGCCATAGTGTCGGCGTTTCGCATGGAGCGGTCATTCAGCAAGCCCACCCCCAAGACTGACCGAATACATCCGCAAAGTATCCGTGACCGAATCTAGCGCCCCGGCGCTCCGCCGTATTGCGCCTTGATTCCGGGCAGCGCCTTCTGGATGTCGGCAATGCGCTTCGCGTCGCTCGGGTGGGAACTCAGGATGGCCGGCGTCTTCGAGCCTCCGGCCGAGGCCATTTTTTGCCAGAAGGGCACCGCCGCATCGGGGTTGTACCCGGCCATCGTCATGAGGACAAGCCCCATGTAGTCGGCCTCGCTTTCGTGCTTGCGCGAGAAGGGCAGCATGACGCCGTATTGGGCGCCCAGCCCGAACACGCCGGCCGCCAGCGCTTGGGTTGACTTGCTCTTCTTGCTGGCGGCCAGGCCGACGCCGAGCGCCGCGCCTCCGACATTCGCGAGCAGCTGCTGGCTCATGCGCTCGTTGCTGTGCTTCGCGACCGCGTGCGCGACCTCGTGGCCGAGCACGACGGCGAGCTCGTCATCGGAGGCGACCAGCTTCAGGAGCCCGTCGTAGACGACGATCTTCCCGCCGGGCATGCAGAAGGCGTTGATCTCCTTGTCGCGGACGAGGTTGAACTTCCAGTCGTAGTTGGCGACGTCCTCGGCGAAGCCGTTCTCGCGCAGATACGTCTCCGTGGCCGTGGCGATGCGGCGGCCGACGCGCACGACCTGGTCGGAGCCGGTCGCGTCGGTGGACACCTTGGCCTTGTTCATGAAGCTGCGGTAGGAGGTGAGGCTCATGGACAGCACCTCCTTGTCGGAGACGAGGTTCAATTGGCTGCGGCCCGTGATGGGCACGGAGCGGCAGCCCGTGAGAAGCGACGCAATCAGAGCGGCAAAAAGGGAAAGTCTGATGGTTCTCATATCTGCTTACATCGGTTCTTCTGCAATTTGTTCGGCACAGACGAGGTTGTCTTCCATCGCCTGTTCCTCGTCGGTTGCGCTTCCATCCTACCACATCGCCGCACGAAGCGCAAAGCCTTCCGCTCGCAGAAGCCCTACCAGTGAAGGACATGGTAGGGGCCGATTACCGAGCGGCCTGCCATTAGGACGAAATGGATCAGACGCGACACTAGGGTTCTGCCACGAAGACATTGTCCGGATACCGCACGGCAAGTTGCGCGACGCCCGCGCCGTCATAGACGAGCCCCTCCGGGCGGCCTTGGTTGATGGAACCGAGGCGCTGGCCGGCTCGGCCTATGAACACGTTGCCGTCCATCGTCGGCATGGAATCGGAGCCATCGGCGTTTCGGGCGGTCGCGGTGAGGTCGACGAGCATGTCGTGGCTTCCCCAGAAAATGTTGCCGCGGATGACAAGCCCCCTGGCCCGGTTGTTGCACCGTCCGCCCCAGGCCTTGATGTGCGCCCCGCGCTCCAGAACGGGGCGGTGCCTTCCGAAACCCTCCGCCGCATCGCGAAGGATGTTGCCCTCGATGACAAAGTCCTCGATGCCGCTGGGGTCTTCCGATGCGTCGCCGAGATTGCTGAGAAAGTACTCGATGGAATAGGTGCAGCGCTCGATGACGTTGTCGGCGTAGCGAATGCGCCGCTGCACAATCGGCGGACCGCCGGCGGCTATGTTCCGGTCGGCCTGGGGCGTCACGCCGGCATCGTAGACATCGTGGATGTAGCAATTCTCAACCGTGAAGCCGTCGCAGCCACCGTAGATTTCAACGGCGTTTCCGAACCGGGTGGGCAATCGCTGGCCAGGAGGGCCTTCGGTCTGGATGGAGCCCCCGATCCAGGCGAACTCGCAGTTGGAGACGGTGAGGTTGCGGCACGTTCCCGCGCCGACGCCGTGTCCGCCGGAGTATTCGATGGACAGGTTGTCAATGGTCACGTCGTTGCGGCGGCCGATGGCTAAGCCATGCCGGTTGACGCAAAACTCGATGGAGGAAAACCGCCGGCCCGGGTTCTCGCGCGAGCGCAGGTAGAGGTACCCTGTCCCCTTTCCGTGCGGCTGGAAGCGAGACTTCGCGGAGTAGTCGTGCCAGAACTGGAGGTCTTCGGCAAGGTCGGCATAGCCGTGGTCGAAGGATTTTCCGCTTGGCCACTGCGTGAACGAGCCGTCCTCGCCGCGGACGGGAAGGACCTTTTTGGCGAACGCCCGGCCGCCGTCGAAGACAATCACGCCGACGTCGCGATCTCCGATGCGGTACCGCCAGATGCCCTCGACCTCGGTTTGTTCCCAGCGGGCGGGGTCGGCGCCGTCCTCCGGCGAAGCGAGAATGCGCGGCTTGGGGCCAGAGCCCCAGGCCGTGTAGGTGACGCCCTCCTTGGCGGTGACGCCGCCGCGGTAGACGCCGCCCCGCTCGAAGAGAATGAACGTCCCAGAAGACAGCTGCTCGCGATTCAGGCGCTCCGTGCTCTTCCAGGCGGTGACCGGGGTAAGCCCGTTGGCGTTGTCATCGCCGGAGGATTCGGAGAGGTAGCGGCGCGGGGCGTCGGCCGGAATGTCACGGTTCGGCGTGGCCCGGATTTCGGCAATGCGCCGTTCGGTCGTCTGGAGAAGTCTCTCCCGAACCGCTGCAGGCAGTGGAACGAGACTTCCAGGCTCGCATCCCGGCATCGGGAACGCGCCCGAAGCCGTCAGCGCGGCAAGGAGGCAGAAGATGAACCAGGCAAGACGGGCCATTTCCTACTGGATGATCAGGAGTGTACCGGACTGAATGGAGAGGTAGAGCTTCGTGCCGTCTTGGGAAATGACGAATTTACACGGCCGGCCGCCTACTGTCGGACTCCAGGTTTCAAGATTCTCCACGCCGGTAAACGACTCCGCCTCGACGATGAGGCTCCGCCCCTGCGTGGCCGTCGTGTTGAGCGTCACGTTCTCGCCAAGCGCGAACGGGTAGTTGAGGACAATGAGCGGAGCCGAGCCTTCGTCAAACTCGACCACGGCATTGTCCGCGACGCCGATGACGCCCTCGCCCGTCACCGTGCCGGTAAAGTCGCCGGGGGCGGACAGATTGAGCCGCGCGTAGGGCGCAAGCGTTACGCTGCCGGCACCGGAAAGGGACGAAATGCCATGCTCGCCGCCGTCCACGGCAAGCGTCGCGCCTGCGTCCACCGTAACGGCTGTGCCTTCGGGGAGCACACGCGTGCCCTGATGCCGCTCGGCGCGAATCGCGGCCCGCACCTGCGCCTTGGTAAGCGCCACGTCGTACACCTTCACCTCGTCGAGCCGGCCGCGGAACGGATGCGTCAGGGCCGTGGGCTTCAGACCAAGGTAGAAGGTAGTAGCGGTGCGCTGGCTCGTTAACTTGCCGGCTTTGCTGAAACCCGAGGACCTCTGCCCGTCGATATACGTGTTCAGGCCCAGCACCGGGTCATACGAAATCGCGAAGTGGTGCCAGCGCATTTCGTCCGGCGCGGACGGATTCCACAGCAGGTCGTATGCGTTGTCCACACTATACACGCCCGGCATGTAGAGGCGTGGGCGCCACGGGTTATCCACCGAAAACGCGAACATGAAGTCCATTGTCTTCGCACTTGGGTCGCCCCAGCTCACGAAGGTCGGGTACGTGCTGCCGTTGCTGTACTCACTGGCACCGCCATGTTGCGCCCAGAAGGTAATCGTCATCGGGCTTCCCGCAGCGGGAATCGCCGATGGCAGCGGCGCCGAGAGATAGCTCACGGCGGAGGTGTCGAACGCAAGCGCCTTGCCGCCGATGGGGGAGTCCTCGCAGGTCAGCGTCCCGGTTGCCGTGAGGTTGCATCCATTCGCAGACGAATCCTTGCCGGGGTTCGCGGCGTCCTCGAACGCATAGTGGAGCACGGGGTCCGGAACCGCCTCCACGGGCTTCGCCCGCGCATACAAATCCTGAACGGCATCTGCATCAAGAGCATGGCCGAAGACATACACGTCATCAATGTCGCCGTCGAAATACCGGGCATCATTCGTGTTGAAGAACGATCCGATGTACAGCTTGCGCTGCGTGGGGAAATTCAGCCCGCTGCCGCTCTTCGTTGTCGACCATGTCTCCACGCCGTCCACATACATCTTGAACGTGGTTCCATTGTGAACGGCGACGTAGTGGTGCCATCCGTAGTCCGTCGAGCTGAGCCCAGACGGAATCCCCGTGAAGTCGTACGTGCCGCCCCAATGCGCCAGCACCAGCGTCCGGGCGCTGAACGTGTTGAATCGAAACTGGATCTGCTTGAAGTTTGACGAGTTCACGCCAAACGAAAGGAACGAGCCCTGGGACGGGCAGCTCGTCGTCGGCTTCGCCCAGACGCTCAACGTGTAGTCCGAGTTGCCGACCAGCTCCGTGGAGCTGTTCACATCGCCGGAAATGTATTGCTTTGAGCCCACCGAGAAACGCGCCACCCAACTGCCGCGTTCGGCGTCCCATACGCGCGTGGCGCCGCTGACAGTGAGATTGCGGCCGCGTCCGGTCGAATCCAGCCCCAGGTTCGTGTCTTCGAAGTCGTACGCCACGAACGGTGCCTCGTCGATTCCATACTCGCCGATGGCCAGCGTGCCGGCCTTGACGCGCGTCGCACCGGTGTAGGAGAGGCCGCCAGTAAGGCGTACCGTCGCGGCGCCGTCCTTGACGAGCGACACGTTGCCGGCGATGTCCGCGCCATAGACGGATTCCGCCTTGTCCACCGCGCCCGTGATGGTGAGGGTTTCGCCAGAAAGCACCTTCACGCCGCCGAGGACGCCGTCGCCGCCAATCTCGGAAATCGTTTGGTCGCCGAAGAGATGCAACTGGCCGTTGTAGAAGGTCGAAAGGCCTACGCCCTCCGGCAGAGCGGGATAGTCATAGGTCAGCGTTCCGTTCTTGAGCTGGGCCACCTCGGCTGCGGAAAGACACCTGCCGAAGAGCATCGCATCGTCCATCATCATCCCCTCCGGATAGGCCGCGGAAGCGCTCCAGGGGAATCCAATCGCAAAATTCTCCGCCGAAGAGGCGTTGGCATCATTGTAGATGCGCGGGTTGATGTTGTGCGAATCCTGGCCTTCCAACGGAACGCCATCGCCATACGTCGTGAGGGTGTGCGTCGCGCCGTCATACGTGATGACGACATGGTGCCATGCCATGTCGCCCAGATTCAGCAGGCCATACGCCCCGGTTCCGCCATGACCGCCATAGACGGCATTGGTGGACCGCCGGCAGAGCAGGCCCTTGTGGTCCTGGACTGGCAACGGCCCCCAGAAGAACAACGCCGCCGAGGTCGACGTCGACGGCCCCATCTTCACCCACGCCGCGATGGTATAGGACTCGTTCCCGACGGGCATCATGTTGATCGACCGGTTCGGGCCGGTGCCGAAGAGAGAAGACTCCGCGCCAAAGAGGGCGACCTTGCCGCGCGTGGCATCGTCCACGATGGTCACGGAATTGCTCACCGCGAGGTCGTTGCCCGCGCCGCTGGAATCCAGTCCTGGGTTCGTAGCGTCATCGAACGCCCAGCGCCCGACCATGAACTTCTCACCGAACTGGAACACGCCCTCGCGCGCCTCGTATGTCATCCCCGGATTCGCACCGACTGCGGTGATTGTATTGCCCGCCAGGGACGCAAGCGTCCCCGAGCCCTCGACATCCTCCGAATCCAGCTGCGTATCATTGGCTGTACTGAGCAGTACGCGAAGGCCGTCCACATCGAGCGTTTGCCCGTTGTCGGAAGAATAGGAGCCAAGCCAGAGGCCGGCATAGTTCGGCACAACAAAGGAGCCCGTCCCCGTCACATGCACGTTCGCCTGGAAGAGGTCGCGCTGTCCAGCACACGTGAAGGCGCCGTCCTCCACAATGACCTTGTTGCCCCAGGCGTTGCTGTAGGGGAAGTAATTCCCGGCGACAAATGTTCCCGCCCCCTCTTTCCGAACGATGCGATCCTCCTGAAAAATGACATACATCGTAGTCGTCAACGTGCCGGCACCGACATAAATCGGCGTATATCCGAACAAACTCGTCCTCAATATCAGCCTGGCACCGCCTGAAACGTTGATCGTCCACGAATCGCCGTCGTCACCATCAAAGACAAGCCCTCCGACATAGGTGTCTGCCGTAATCGTCACCGTCGAGCCGCTGGCGAGTTGGCGGAAGTCCGCGACTGTTGTCGAAATCGCGACATTGCCGTCCTGCCAGTTCGCCGCATCGGACCAAGTGCCTCCTGCGGGGTTGATCCAGACGTTGGTCTGGACATCGGCCCGGGCGACAAGGGGCAATGCGCAGAAGGCCGCTGCGGCGAAGGCGAGGACGGGAGAGGGGAAAATTGTGTTGCGGGACATTTTCTGAACCTTTGTTTGACCAAACAGGAGGATACACCACCTGCCTTATGGCGACATGATATGCATTCCGCGGCTTTCTGTCAAACCAACGAGGACAGGCGCAATCCAGAAACCGTGAATGGCATGAATGGCGTGAATCCGCTCAGCCTTCCCCCGTGTCTATGGCTTCATTTCAAGCGTCGCCACGAGGATGCGATGGTCGCTCAGGACGAAGTCCATGTCGTCCAGGGCGACATCCTTCACGCGGAAGCCCTTGACGATGACGTTGTCGAGAGGGAAGCGACGGCAGGGCATGCGCCGATCAGCGGAGATGTGCGTGTCAAGGCATCCCGTCTCCGGTCCGCAGTTGGTCAGTTTCCAGCCGGCTTGCAGGAAGGTGAAGTATTCGCCCGCGCCGCAGACGTTGAAGTCGCCGCAGAGGATGACGTAGGGCACGTCGCGGAAGTGGCGGATGAGCTGGCGGATCTGCGTCGGCCGCGCGTCCGTCGCCTTCTCGTTGGCATTCCAGTCGAGGTGCGTCTGCACGACATGGACCTCCTTCCCGGCAATCTCGTACACCGCGTCAATGAAGTAGGTCTTCTGGTATCTCTGGTCGAAGTCCACGACCTCGCTTCGGAGGCAGGGGAATCGCGAAAAGACGGCGTTGCACTGGTAGCCGTTTTTCGGGCCGACGACACGGGAGGAAAAGCCCGCGAAAACGGCTTCCTCCGTTGACGTGCCTGCTGTATCGAACGCGGGGTCGAACTCGCTCACGCCGAGGACGTCGACATGGAGCGCATCGATCTTGGCGCGGTATTCGGCGGCGCGGGCTTCCGAAGCGTCCGGCGCAATCGTCGACTGGTTTCCGCGGCCCATGGCGAAGTGGCCGATGTTCCACTGCGCCACCCGCAGGGTCGCCGGGGCGGGTGCCTCCGGGACGCCCGATTCCGCTCCGGAAGCCGGGAAGGCTGCGAGAACCATGATGGCGGCGAGGAGGCACGCGGTCGCCTGAAGAAGCCTCGCCCGAACCGCCTTAGGCAGTGACACGGGCTTTCCCGGTTCGCATTCCGGCACGGGAAATGCGCCCGATGCCGTCAGGGCAGCGAGGAAATAGAAGGATAGACTGGACAGACGAGCCATTCCCTACTTGAATATCAGGAGTGTGCAGGTCTGCATGGAGAGATAGAGCTTCGTACCGTCGGAGGAGACGATGAAGTTGTACGGGCGCTTGTTGGTGACCGGTTCCCCGTCCTCCGTCTCAAACTGGACCGTCCAGGACGAGAGATTTTCCGTGCCGGTGAACGACTCCGCCTCCGCGAAGAGGAACCGCCCCTGCGCGGCCGTTGTCCTGACCGTCACGTTCGCGCCGAGGGTGAACGGGCCGTCGAGGGTGATGAGCGGCCGTGTGCCGTTGCCGAAGTCGACCACGCCGTTGTCGGCGACGCCGACCTGCCCTGCGCCAGACACCGTGCCGTTGAAGCTGCTAATCGCTGAGAGGTTGAGCCGGGCGAACGGCGCGACCTTCACCGCACCAGAGCCGGAGAGGCTTCCGATGTTCTCGACGGAGGAGACCTTGAGCGTCGCGCCCTGCGCGACGGTCACGCCTGGCCGCGCCGTGAGAACGCCCGCTGGGATGGTCCTGCCGGTCGTGGCCTGACCCTTCGATGCATCCAGCTGCTCCGCAATCAGGCGGACCTGGCCAGCGGAAAGCTCGCGGTCGTAGATCTGCACGTCGTCAATGAGCCCGTAGTAGCGAGCCCCGCCGGTGTAGTTCGCGCCGATTGAGAAGTCCTGCGCCCCAATCGCCTTTGTACACCAGGCGCCTGGCGCCAATACCTGCTCTCCATCGGCATAGTAAACCTGGTATCGGCCGTTCGGAAGGGACGATACGGCGTTGACGACAACCGCCGCCGTCAGCCAGCGGAGCCGGTCGGTGCCAATCGGCGTACGGTAGAATCCGCTGGGAATGTGGAGGGAGGTACTCAGCACCGGCCGCAGAGAATCCGCTTGGGAGGCCCCCGTTCCCAGCGTGAAAGACCCATCCGCAGAGGAAAGGCCCCAGCGCACGATGGCGGGCGCGGTGCTGTTGTGCTGGGTGGTGTCGGGACGGTAGCGGACGACCACGGTGAACCCCGCCTTGTCGGATGGGATAATGTCGGACGGGAATTCGGGAAGCTTGAAGTAGCCGTTCGTGGAGGTGAACCGAGCCGCCAGGCCGCAGATGGAGTCGCCGGACTCGAGCGGAATATTCCCCTCGGCGGTCAGCGTGAGCGCGGCGTTGCCAGTCGTGTCCGCGCCGGGGTTGTTGGCGTCGTCGAACGTCCAACGAGCGACCGGAGCGGGAATGCCATCGACAACGGGGATGTTCGCCGCTGGAAGATGGTTGTATTCGTTCGACACCTCTTCCGCAGTCCAGGGGTAGTCGAAGACCATGAACTCGTCCATGTCGCCGGAGTAGTACTGGGTAAGGCGCGAATCGACCGAACTGTGGCCGATCTGGAGGGGGTTTGAGGTGGCAATGTTGAGCACTCCCACCGTCGTCTTCTCTTCCTTCAGGACGCCGTCGAAATAGAACTGCTTGGTCGTGTGCGCGGCATCGTACACCGCCACGACATGGTGCCAGTTGCCGTCCAGGAGCGTTGTCAGCCCGGAAACTGACATGTCCTCGTCCCAGTTGCCGAACTGCATTCCGCTCGTCCCGGTAAAGCGAATCATGCAAATCCTGCGTGAGCCATTGGCGCCCCAGCAGCAGACCGGAACCGTGCCGGCCGCCGCTTCCTGCGTCGGCTTGATCCAGACGGAGATGGTGAACGAGGCGTTTCCGCTTGGAATCGACGAAGGCAGGCTCCCCGCCGACCGGAGATGAGTGCCTCCGGGGAAGTGGGCGGCTGAGCCCGAAACACCGCCCGAAGTCCGCGTGATCGTCGTCGGGGTGGAATTGGTGTCGATGAGATGCACGGCGGAGACGGAGGAGTCGATGCCGGGGTTGTCCTCCTCAAAGGCGTAGTGCGCGACGAGTCCACGGCGGGTCGGACGGCGCAGGATAAGAGAGCCCTCGCTGACCACGATGTTCGTGATGGCGTCCGCCGTGCCGTCCAGCTCCAGCGTGTAGTCCGCGCCTTCCTTGACGAGCGTCGAGTCTGCGCCCATGATCTTGCCCTTGAATACCGTGGATGCAGCGCCGGCGTCCGTGCCGACGGTGAGTTCAGTGCCAGGCTTCGTCAGCTCGACTCCGCCGGCAAGGGCGTTGCCCGAAAGCGTCTTCACCGAAAGCGCGGTCGACTCGACACGGAGGGCTCCGCTGGACTTCGCCGCGACATCGCGGAGGGCCGGGGTCTCGTCATCACCGACAACGACGCCGGTGTTGCAAAGGCTCAGAACTTCCTGGGCGGAGAAGCAACGCGAGGCAAGGACCACGTCGTCCATCAGGCCCGTGTAGGGGGTGGCGCTTCCCGCCCATCCCCATGCGGAACCGGCTATATTTCCGATGTAGAGGTCTTTCTTCTGGGGATTGCAGTTTGCCACACTCCAGGCGTGGACGTTTGCGCCGTCAAGGTAGAGCCGCATGTTGCCGGTGCCATTCGGTTCGCCGCTGTACGTGACGGCAATGTGATGCCAGTTGCCGTCGCGCAGGTTCCCGGTCGTGGGGGTCTGGTTGCCGCCCCAGGCCGTGACCATGAGGCTCTGGGTCGTGCTGTTGTTGAGGCGAATTGCAAGGGCCTTGCCGTTCTCATTGACTCCCAGGAAGAAGAGCTTTCCGGTAGTCGAGCAATTCGCATCGGGTTTCATCCAGAACGCCAGAGTGTAGCCCGCCGTGGGGTCGAACTCGTTGAGCCACGTGCTCGTATCAGGCCCCTTCATGTATGCGCCGCCGGTGAACGAGAGGACGTTGCCGCGCGTCGGATCCTCCACCACGACGGGGCTTCCGGAGACGACCATGCGGCTCCCCGCACCGTTGTCGTCGCGGATCGGATTCGACGCATCCTCAAAGGTCCAGTGGATGGCGGTGCCGCCGAAGTGGGGCACCGTGAAGTCCGCGCGGTCGAGCGTGATCCCGTAGGTCGGCGCCAACTCCTTGACCTTGGCCACGCGCTCGTTCTGGAAGGTGATCGTCTTCCCGCCGACGATGGGCGGAAGGATGTTGGCGCCGCCTGTGATCATCGCCTGTGCGCCGACCGTCACCGTCGTGCCGTTCAGCTGGACAGTGCCGCCGCTGCGCTGCGAATCGAGCGAGCCGAGAACCTGTCCGTCCTTGTGGTTGATGAAGACCGGCAGGTTCGAGGGGTCGCTGCCGCTCATCTTCACGTGGAACTTGGTGTCGGCGCTCGTGGCGGCCACCTCTGCCGTGCCGGCGGTCATCACAAGGGTGCGCTCGGTGCCGGGACTGCGGATGAAGTCGAAAACGACCGTCCCCTCCCCGGTCTTGGTGACATCGTTGTTGACCCATCGCCCCATGTCCGTGTTCAGGATGAGCGTCGTGTCGGCGGGGACGTCGAACGTGGAATTTCCGGCGAAGTCGAAGATGTACTTCTCCTTGTCGGCCCAGCCCGTCGAGGCATCGCCTGCCACATGGGGCAGGGAGACGAACTTGATCTCCGCCGCCCCGCTGTCGGTCCGCTCAATCACAAGGCTCTTGGCAAAAATGGACCCGTTGACATCATTGGTGATGAGAACACCCGAGACATCGACAGGAAACGAGAAGGAGAAGGTCGTGCTGGTGTTGTTCGCCGGCGCGACGGCCTCGCCGAGCTCGTTGGTCCAGTTGCCGGAGTCGGAGAAAAGGCAGTTTCCGGCGCCGCCGGTCCAGTTGTAGTCCGCCGCGCGGGCGGACAGTGCCGCGAACGCCAGCAAAGTGGAGATTGCCGTGTGGAACAGCGGCGTTTTGACGATGTTGGAAACGGAGACACACCCCGTGGCGAATGCGAACGCATGGGTCTTCATCATGGCGGAGATACCTGTGGGAATAGGGCCTGTATGGAGGACTTCCATCGGAATTCGTTCAAATGCGAACATTCATATTTGAACAAACAATGGGTTGAAACTGAGAAAAGTATAACACGGTTTCAAGGGTGAGTCAAGCACCAATTCTCTGGGGGGTATGACCAAAAGTGAAAACAGTCACACCCTTCTCGGGGAGCATCTCCGTTTTCGGCCCTTCCTCCTTCCTCTCGTATAGTACTCAAGAACACCAACACCGAAATCTAGCTTCTTTCTCTCTTGACTTTATCCTCTCTCATTCATTATACTGTCTCCACATTCACACCACTCTATCATTCCCATGCTATACGGTCACTCCCGCAACGGCGGCCACGGCTGGCGCCGCCCCTCCTACCAATGGACTCCCTTCTACGTCCCCGGCCGCCCGCGGCGCGGCCGCAAGCGCTCCGGGAAGCGGCGCGGCAGACGCCCCC
>JAEEGL010381081.1_pt1 | contig 11741 bp, 9 predicted proteins | sample 9134231 | NCBI WGS metagenome assembly JAEEGL01 (sample SAMN16246548, study PRJNA631951) | gut metagenome | biome: gut microbiome; feature: rumen; material: fiber-attached | host: Bos | place: Iran: Karaj | collected 2018-10
AGAATGCGAAATACACAAATGCTAAGAGTATCAATCTTATAACAAAGAGCATTACTGTAGAGAAAGATAAGACAGCAAAGATCAAAGCTAAAACGATCCTTCTGGATAAAAAGAAAGATCAGTTAGGCGACGCTCATGCGAAAGAGTTCCGTTATGCAAGCTCTGATAAGAGCATCGCAACGGTATCTTCTAAGGGTGTAGTCACAGGTAAGTCAACCGGAACATGTACAGTATATGTATATTCAAGAAACGGATTGGCAAAAGAGGTGGCTGTTACGGTAAAGTAAGACGGTGATTTTTAGGCACAAAGAAAAATAGCAAACGAATGCCCCGGGATATGACAGGAATCAAATCTGTCATCACCCGGGGTGTTGTGTGTGAATGGGAATCTGTGCTACGCCAAAAACAATTTTGTTGTCAGAATCGTATAATTGTGTTAAAATCTTGTTGGGGTAAATCTATTCTATGTATTGAGGAGAAGGTATTATGGTAAGTCAAAAGGTTACGATCAAAAATCCGACGGGACTTCACCTTCGACCGGCCGGCATTCTATGTAAAGAAGCGATGCAGTTTAAATCGCTGATCACTTTTTCGTTTCGTGAAAATACTGCAAATGCCAAGAGCGTCCTAAGCGTGCTGGGGGCGTGTGTCAAATGCGGCGATGAGGTCGAGTTTGTTTGTGACGGTGAGGATGAGGAGGAAGCTTTAAAGGCTTTGGTCGCCGCCATTGAAAACGGATTAGGAGAGTAAAGGGCCCATCAGCGGATGGGTCCTTTTTTTAGGAGGATTAGACATGTTAAACTATAAAAGGTATCAGAGAAATCCGGTGGTGGATCTTCCGGACAGACAGTGGCCGAATAAGCAGATCGAGAAGGCACCCATCTGGTGCAGCGTGGATCTTCGCGACGGCAATCAGGCCCTCATCGATCCCATGGTGGTTTCGGAGAAGATCGAGTTTTTCAACTATCTGGTAAAGATGGGCTTCAAGGAGATCGAGGTGGGATTTCCCGCAGCCAGCCAGATCGAGTTCGATTTTCAGAGACAGCTGATCGAGAGAAAGCTGGTTCCCGATGATGTAAGACTCCAGGTGCTGACCCAGTGCCGTAAGGAGCTCATCGACCGCACCTTTGAATCCATTCAGGGCTGTAAGGAAGTGGTATTCCATATCTACAATTCCACCTCTACCCTGCAAAGAGACGTAGTCTTCCACAAGAGCAGAGAAGAGATCATCGATATTGCAGTAAAGGGTACCGAGATGGTAAAGGAGCGGGCAAAGGACTTTGACGGAAAGATCATCCTTGAGTACTCTCCCGAGAGCTTTACCGGAACGGAGCTTGATTTTGCGCTTGAGATCTGCACCGCTGTACAGAAGACCTGGGGCGCGACTAAGGAAAATCCCATCATTATCAACCTGCCCTCCACGGTAGAGATGACAACGCCCAATGTATTTGCGGACCGCATTGAATGGATGAACCGTCATTTTGAAGACAGGGAGAGCATCATCTTATCCGTGCATCCCCACAATGACAGAGGAACCGGCGTGGCCTCCGCAGAGCTTGCGATCCTGGCCGGGGCCGACAGAGTGGAGGGAACCCTGTTCGGAAACGGTGAGCGTACCGGAAACGTGGATATTCTGAACATTGCCTACAACATGTTCTCTCAGGGCATCGATCCGAAGCTTGCGATCGAGAATGTCAATGAGAGCATTGAGATCTATGAGAGATGCTGCAAGATTCCCATGCATCCGAGACACCCTTATGCCGGCAAGCTGGTCTTTACCGCTTTTTCCGGCTCTCATCAGGATGCCATCAACAAGGGCGTTGCAGCTATGAAGGAGAAAAAGAGCGAGATCTGGGAGGTACCTTACCTGCCCATCGATCCTGCGGACATCGGAAGAGAGTACGAGCCCATCGTCAGGATCAATTCCCAGTCCGGCAAGGGCGGCGTGGCCTTCGTTATGGATACCTACTATGGCTTCAAGCTGCCGAAGGGAATGCAGAGAGAGTTCGCGGATGTGATCCAGTCCATCTCCGAACGGCAGGGGGAGGTTTCTCCGGAGACCATTATGGATACCTTCCGCGCAGAGTATCTGGACAAGAAGGAGCCGCTGCATTTCAGGAAACTGAAGGTAGATGATCTGTCCGATGAAACGGAATCCGAATTTGACACCAAGGTGAAGGTGACCTATACCGACCGCGGTCAGGAAAAGAGCTTTGAGGCAGTGGGCAACGGCCCCATCGATGCCATCCAGCGCGGCCTGATCGAGGTGACAGGCGTTCGTGTCAAGGTTCTGGACTACGAAGAGCATGCATTGCAGTCCGGCTCCAATTCCCAGGCAGCAGCCTATATTCATCTGCTGGATGCGGAGGACGGAAGAGTCACCTACGGCGTTGGCGTTTCCAGCAACATCACCAGAGCCTCCGTCAGAGCGATCTTCTCGGCTCTGAATCGTCTTGGCATAGGGTAAACTGTAAGGGTCTGCCAAGGCGGATCGGGAATCGGATCTATGAGAGCAAATAACAAAAACAGCACTGGAAAAAAGAAGGCGGCATGGCCGAATCTGGTATTCCCCCTGCTGACAGTCTTTTGTCTGGCAGGTTTTATCGGTAGCCTTATTTTTCCCAACAGCGTGCTGGATACCATACATGTAAATATGCAAGAAGAGGAAGGAGAGGATGTGATTCTGCTTCCTCTTTCTTATGAGTATCCCATTTTATACAGGGTGGATACCCAGGGGCGTCCCATGCAGGGGATCCAGCCCGGGATCCATAAGCGGGGTCAGGATCAGCAGGGACAGCGCCTTCGCTATACGGTTTCCGTAGGGGGAAGTGTTGTCAGCGAGAATGTCTATGAGATTTCCGAAGGCTTTGATGAGCAGTTTGTCTATCTGCCCTTTGCCAACGCGGAGGCTTGCAGCGGTAAGCTGGAGATCGCCTTTTTGCTGGAGGGAGACTCCCAAATGGAGCCCGAAGAGCGGGCGGCTTTAGAGGCCAATCACACCCGGGTAAAGGATTGTGAGACCCTGGTGTATGAAGAACTTGAAAGCACAGACAAGCCCTATTCGTTGAAGGGATCCCACATCTATTCCCACAATACCTATCCTTTTTTGTATGATATGCGGATCCTGACCTTTCTGTTTCTGGCAGTTTCCATGACGCTGACCTTCAGGGGAAGGAGGAAGAGCAAATGAGAAACCGCATGCAGGAAAGACAACAGCAGATCAGAGAGTGGGAGCAGGCAGCACAGCACAATCGTCTGCCGGGACTCTTTCGCCTTTTGGTAGCCATCCTCGTTTGTCTGACGACAGCCATCCTGGTGGAGTGTGCGTTTTTTCAGTTCCCCGCCCTTCGCTATAAGGAGGAGGCCATTGAGTTTCAGGGAGAGCAGGAGCAGACGGAGGTTCCCGGCAACATCAACTGGATCTTTGAAAAGGTGCTGGTGCCTCTGACGGAGGATGAGACCAAAAGCATCCTGGTAGAGCGCAATTCCCGCAAGCTTCTGTCTGAGTATTACGAAAAGGAGATGGAAGAAAAAGAGGATGAGACCCTGGTGGAAAAGGAGGACGGGACCTTTTACAGAAGGGTAAACCGCATCACCCTTTTAACCAACCTGGAAGAGCCCTACTATGTCCATGAGTGCAAGCTTCATATCTCCGCAAATGAGGGAAAGAGCTACGGCTTCAGCGTGCAGCCCTTTTTGGAGCATAAGGCCAGGGGAGAAGAGGTATATTGCAGCATCGATCCCAGGATCCAATCAGGCGTTGCCGATATCGGAGAAAAGGCGGACCGCCTGGAGATCGTGATCCTCAGTGAAGAGGAGATCGAACCCGAGCAGGTGCATTTCACCCTGTCCAATGATTTTGCTCCCAACCTCATTCGTATCCTGTGGATCTTTTTCGTGCTTTTGGGAGGGGCCATGATCCTGGAGTGCAGACACCTTCTGGCAGAACGTCCGGAGTGGTGCTTCGTACTCATTGCCCTGGCCTTGGGACTTTTGCTCATCGTTTCCATCGGCACCAACCAGGTGAGCTATGATGAACACGTTCACGCCCGTGCGGCTTATAAGCTGTCCTTCGGCTCCACCATCGAAACCACGGAAACCGCCATGCAGATGAGCGGCAATCAGCTGCCTATGTTCCACAACCTGACGGAGCGTATGCTGGTGGCGAACTGGGAGAATACCAACCACGATTATTCCTGGGCGGATATCGGACACCAGAGTAGATGGGTGAGAGCAGAGGACCGGGTGTATTATCCTCTGGCACTGGGCTTTTTCCTGGGCCGGACCCTGGGGCTTTCCTTCCCTCTGACGGTGGCTCTGGCAAAGCTGTTTAATTTGCTGGTTTATATTACGGTTTGTTTCTTTGCTATTCGAGTGGCGAAGAAATACAAGGAGCTGGTAGCCCTTTTGGCGCTGCTTCCGGGAAACATGTTCCAGGCCGCATCCATCAGCTATGATATGGTGGTAAACGCCTTTTTGCTGCTGGGCTGCGTGCTGTTATACAACGAGTTTTTACGTCCCTCGGAAAAGCTGGAATGGCAGAATCTGCTTGTGATGCTTCTTTCCTTTGTCATCGGATCTTTATCCAAGCCTATCTACATTTTGATGGCTTGTATGATCCTGTTTTACGGAAAAAAGAAGTTTAACAACAGATGGCAGGAATGGATCTTAAAGCTCTCCGTTCTGGCTATTGCGGGACTGATGCTTTATAACATCTTCCGGCCTACCCCTGTGGCAGGCAGCGACTATACCCTGGTAAGCAACATCACCTTTGCGGGAGATAAGAGAAATGTGGGCTCCAGCGTCATCGGACAGGTGCAGTACATTTTCTCCCATCCCCTTGCTTATACGGTGCTGCTGTTATCCTCCATGGGAAAGATGCTCTTTTCCTATCTGCTGGGGGGAAAAGGGTACTTCCAGTACGGTTATGTGGGAGAGTCCTCCATGTTTTCCACCTGGCTGGTGCTGGTACTGGGCATCGGACTTGCCTTCTTAAAGCCCCGTAGTGAGAATGAAGAGATCAGTGAATGGGAGGAGCCCCGCAAGGGCATCGGACTTCGCAATAAGATTCTGACTATTATCATGACCTTTGGTATGTGTGCCGTGATCTGGACCTCCATGTATGTCAGCTACACCTCTGTGGGAGCCGACGAGATCCGTGGAGTTCAGGGACGGTATTTCGCACCTCTGTTTCTGCCGGTTCTCATCTGCTTTTTGGGAGAGAAAAAATCCGGCAACATGGGACGTATCGGACGAAGCAGATTGTTGTTTACCATCATGGGACTGTTGAACGCCATTATGATCTGGAGACTCATCATAGGGGTATATGATCTGTAGGCAGGCAGCAAAGACAGATGAAAAACCCTGTTGGAATCCGCATACGCCCCGAAGGGGCGGCGGAAAGAAGAGAAAAGGGTAAGAGGATAAGAGATGCCGTTTTCATCCGGAAACGATACACAATCGCATATTGAAAAAACGAATGCCGGGGCAGCGCCCCTGGTTTCCGTCATCGTTCCGGTGTATCACAGCGAGGATACTCTGGGCCCCTGCGTAGATAGCATCCTTGCAGAGGGGGAGTATGAAAACCTGGAGCTTTTGCTGGTTGCAAACGGCCTGACGGAGGAGGATCCGGCCCTGCTTCTTTGCAGGGATCTGGAAAAGAGCCATGAAAAGGTGCGACTCATCGTTCTTTCCGAAGCAGGAGTATCGGCAGCCAGAAACGAAGGTATCCGGCAGGCAAAGGGAGAACTGATCCGCTTTGTGGACAGTGATGATAAGGTGTATCCCGGCGGCCTTTCTGCCATGGTGGAGCGGATGCTAAAGGATGAGAGTGATCTGGTGGTGGGAGGCTATGCTCATTTTTACTACGGCAATACCGTGGAGAAGCTTCCGCCCTATGATGCCTGTATCGAGTTTCGTAAGGAGAAGGAACACTTTTGCGAGCTGTATTTGCAGGACTACCTTAATCCCCCGTGGAATAAGCTCTTTCGAAAAGAGCTGATCCGGGAGGAGTTTGATATCACCAAAAACCTGGGAGAAGACCTTTGCTTTAACCTGTCCTATCTCATTGGGGCAACAAAGATCTCCGTGTTGCAACAAAGGGTTTATCGCTATGTGCAGGATGACAGAGGCACCAGCCTTTCCGGAAAACTGCGGGAGGATCGCATCGATGTCTGCAGGCAGCTCTATTTTCATACCACGGACTTTTTCAGAAAACTGGGGATGGAGGATTGCCGCTGGGCACCGGAAACTAAAGTGATCTCCACCTTTTTGGATGAGATCGGACAGATCCCTTTGGAAAAGGGCCTGGACTCCGATCAGAAAAAGCGGCTCATCAAGCGCTATGTAAAGGCCATTGCGTCTTTTGTCAAACATAGAAATCCGGACATCCGGCTTCGGTATCCCGACCATAAGATCCTGTATGGCTTTGCAAAGGATGGTCGCTGGAAGAGTGTACATGCCCTGAGTCTTTGCAGGGCTCAGCTGGTTCGGATGAAAAGGAAGTAAGAAAAGAGGATCGTGTTTTGAAACCATTGATTTCCGTGATCATACCCGTTTATCAGGTAGAACCCTACTTAAGACGGGCAGTGGATTCCGTGTTGAATCAGACCTATCGCAACCTGGACATTATTCTGGTGGATGACGGTTCCACAGACAGATGCCCGAAGATCTGCGATGAATATGCAGCCTCCGAGGCCAGAGTCCGGGTGGTACATAAAGAGAACGGCGGCCTGTCCGATGCCCGAAACGCCGGACTGGATGTGGCCGGGGGAGACTATATCGCCTTTTTGGACAGTGACGATTACTATGCCCCGGGCTTTATCGAGGTGCTTTACGATGCCCTCATCAAGCACAACGCCCAGGTGGCACAGTGCAGCTACGTGGAGACCGGACCGGGTGCGGCTTTGGGAGATCCCAAGGATCTGTTTGAGGAAGCCACCAAGAACTATTTCGGCGGCATCTCAAGAGAGGTGGTCTGCTCCAAGCAGGAGCTGTTGGAAAACCAGTACGATACCATCTGTGAGGATGCCACCTACTACATCGTGGCCTGGAACAAGCTTTATGATGCCAGGCTTTGGAAGGAGATCCGCTATCCCAAGGGACGGATCCATGAGGATGAAGCCACCACCTATAAGATCTTCGATCAGTGTGAAAAGGGCGTTTATGTGAGGATTCCTCTCTATGCCTATTTTTCCTCGGCAGGCAGCATCACCAGGGATAAATTTAAGGTTAAGAGACTGGACTGGATGGCAGCCCTGACGGATCGCATCGCCTACTTTGAACAAAAGGGCTATGTACGGCCCATGATCGCGGCACTGCGGGCCCGGGCAGACGGAAGCATTAAGTATTACTATCCTCTGGTGCGACATGTAAAGGACTGCGGAAAGCAGAAAAAGATGCTGAAGGGCTTTGTGAGAGAGGCTTTAAATTCCAAGGCCGGAAGCCCTGAAGAGCGGGCTGAGTTTTTATCTGCCAGAGTAAAGACGGGGTATCGGATCTTTTTGACCTCCCCCCAGATGTACCGCAAGATGCTGAAAAAGATGCAGGCGCGAGCAGAGAAATAGAAAGGAAACACTATGCCACAGGTAACGGTTGTCGTACCCGTTTACAATATGGAGCGCTATCTGGACAGATGTGCAAAGGCCCTGTCTCAGCAGACGCTGTTTGATCTGCAGGTGATCCTGGTAGATGACGGAAGTACCGACGGTTCCGGGAAGATCTGCGATGACCTGGCCCTGTTCCAAAGCGGTTTTCAGGTGATCCATCAGGAAAACCGGGGACTCACTGCGGCCTGGAAGGCGGGAAGCGCCGCTGCAGAAGGGGAGTATATCGGCTATGTGGATGCCGATGATTACATCGATCCCGATATGTTTGAGCGGCTTTATGAAAGGGCGAAGGAAACAGATGCGGATATTGTCTGCTGCGGTCTGGAGCATCTCTATGAGGAGGAGCCGGAGCGAAGCTGGAAGGAACAGATGGAGCTGGGGGAGACCTCCTTTGCCGGTGAGGCTCTGAAGGAAAGACTGCGAAAGGGTGTTATCAACGATGGCTCCTTTATGGGACGGCCCCTGATGCCCAACCGGGTGACGAAGCTGGTGAAAAGAGAGCTGGTACAAAAGAACCTTTCTCTTTGCTCGGATGAGGTTACCATCGGGGAGGATTACCAGTTTTCCCTTTGCATGTTTTTGGATGCCGAGAGGGTGGAGATCATCGAGGATTTCTATCCCTATCATTACTATATGCAGCCGGCTTCCATGACCATGCAGCATGATCCTGCCTATATGAACAAGATCGGCATTATGCGAAAAAACCTCCTTCGCATTGTGAGGGAAAAGGGCTATCCCGAGCTGGAGAGCCAGATCTGGAATGACTTTTTATGCCTGACGGTACTCTATGTCAAAGGCATTGTGTATAAGCAAAAGGAAAAATCCTACCGGGAGCTGAGAAAGGAAATGGAGCATACCGTCAACAAACGAAGCGTGCTCTGGGCCCTGGGCCATGTCAGGATGCCAAATCTTTCCCTTGCGGAGAAGCTATTTATCCTGTTTATGAAGCAGGAGTGGTATTTTGCGATCTATCTGGCGGTAAAAGTTTATTTCCGCTAACTTTTTGAGGCGAGTCAATGACGAAGGAAAAACGAAATACAATTCTATATCGCATGGCACTTGCTTTGGTATTTGCACTGCTGCTTTTTTTAAGCAGTTATAAGCTGACGGCAAAATACGTGGATCCCTGGGATGAAGCCAGGCACGGGGTGAATGCCTACGAGATGCTTCACGGCGGCAGTATGGTGCAGAATACCTACATGCGGGCAGCGGACTACTATAACCTAAAGCCGCCCCTTTCCATGTGGTGCATTATGATAGGCCTTTCCTTGTTCAAGGATCCCGTGCTGGGGCTGCGGCTGTATTCCGTGATCTGCTATCTGCTTCTGGCAGTTTGCGTAGCCCTGTTTTTAAAGCCCTACGGCAGACGGGCAACCCTCTTCGGAGTAGCGGCCCTTTCCATCAATATGACTCCCTTTTTGGCCCATATGGTAAGGGCGGGAGATGCGGACAGCCTGTATGTGCTTTTGTTTTCCGTAGCCATGCTTTCCATGATGCGGATCCGTCAGGATCACCGCTTTTTTGTGCTTTGCGGTCTTTGCTTTTCTCTGGCCTTTCTGACAAAGAGCTTTCATGCCCTTATGATCGCTGCCATCGGCGGATTGTTTCTGCTTTTCACAAAGCAGCTGTTTCAGATCCGTTTGAAGGAGTGGGGGCTGTTTTTCCTTGCCATTCTGGTTCCTTTGGGAATCTGGGCGGGACTTCGATATCGGATCGATGGTACTGCTTTTTTTGTAAAGATGTGGGAAACCGATGTTATGGGCCGTACCGGAGGACAGCTTACCAGTAACCCATCTCCTTTTTGGTACTATGCATCCTACTACTTCGGAAGCATGTCGAAGAAGGTCCAGGTCTATGTATGGGCACTGGTGCTTGTTGGGGCCTTCTTAATCACACGACTGGTGGATGTTGTTTCATCTAGGAAAAAATCAGAGGAGCAGGTAAAGGTAGAAGTATCTGCGGATGTACAAACCGAAGCAGAATCTGAGGAAAATATAATAACAGTATCGGAACAGGGGAAGAAAGAACAGAAGAAAAACGAGATCGAGGAGCAGGATGCAAGTGTACAGGGAAAGGATGTACTTCTGGGATTTGCCCTGTGGATCCTCCTTCCCTTCCTGGCTTTTTCGGCGGTGACCAATAAGCTTTTGTGGTATCAATATCCGTCGGTGACAGCTCTGATGATCGCGGCGGCACTGGCAGCGGACAGACTGTGGGAGCGTTTTTTTGCGCCATCTAAGTGGTTCTGCAAGGCGCTTTTTGCCTGCGGACTACTCTTCCTGTTTTGCTGGTATTATCTGGGTACCTTCCGGGTGGTGAACGCCCAAAGCTATAATGAATTTCAGGTGCTGGTGCGGGCTGTTGCCGGAGATCAAAAGGCCGTTGGGATCATGGAAGAGATGGATCAAAACAGCGATCTTGTGGTTTTGCCCCAAACGCCTGCCATGAAGGATTGCAGGGTCTATGTGGACTATGATGGGACAACCCCTGACTGGAGCCAGCAGGATGTGTTTGTGGCTGAGGCCTATGGAAACTATGAATGCGCCAACGGCGGTATTTTTGCCCTGTATCTTGACAGTATCCATTTAGAGAAGAAGGGTGTGGCCTTTGTAGAACGGGAAACCTATCGCAAGGAGCAGCCGCTGTATGAGGATAATCCTCTCATCGCAGCTACAGATGGTTTTCTGGCCTTTGAAATCGAATATTAATCGTAATATTTTCTTAACAAAGTCATAATTTTGTAAAATGTCAATGACAGGAAGTGGAAACGGTGTTATAATATAGCCGTTGTGAGAAGTTTTAAAGGAGGAGTTATTCATGAGAAAAGCTTTGGGAGCGTTTTTGATCGCAACCCTTTCTATGTCAATGATCGTCGGATGCGGTAAGAAAGAAGAAGAGCCTGCACCGGAACCGGTCATCGAAGATACACAGCCTCAGGTAGTTGAGGAGCCCTTGGAAGAGATCGTTACCGATGTGGTGGAGGAAGGACAGCCCCTTCCCGATGGAAAAGAGTATTCCCCCCTGACCGGTGAGATTGAAGATAAAAAGATCTATAAGCAGAGACCCATCGCCATCATGTTGCCTACGGATAAGGCAGCACAGCCTCAGTACGGACTGGGCAGAGCAGGGGTTCTGTATGAGTGTATGGAAGAGGGCGATATGTCCCGTCAGATGGCCATCATCGAGAACTGGCACAAGATCGAAACCCTGGGTAATGTCAGAAGCTGCCGTGACTACTATGTATATTGGGCAATGGAATGGGATCCCATTCTGGTGCACTTTGGTGGCCCTTACTATCTGGCAACCGTTACCAACAGAGATGATGTACACAACATTACCGGATGTGCCGTAAATTCTACCAACAGCGCACCGGGAAGCAATGCATTCTATCGTACCAGTGATAAAGTGGTTCCTCACAATGCCTACACCAGCGGTGAGAAGCTTGTGGAGCAGTGCAAGAACCTGGGCTATGATCTGAACCATGACTGGGACGTATTCAATGCACAGCACTTTTTGTATAACTACAGCGGCGGCAATGATCTTTCCCAGGCAGCAGGCAGCTTTGATGCCAATGAAGTCAGCCTGGCAAAGGCATTCCCTTACACCAAGTCTTCTCTGACCTATGATCCGGAGACAGGACTTTACAAGAAGAACCTCTATGAGAAGTCCCAGATTGACGGAACCACAGGAGAGCAGCTGACCTTTGAGAACATCCTGATCCAGTTTGCACACTATGAGGTGCGTGATGCCAAGGGTTATCTGGCATTCCAGGCTCATGATGACCAGCATGACGGATACTACATTACCAAGGGTAAAGCAGTTCACGTGAAGTGGGGTAAGAACGGCGATTACAGTCCTACAAGATTCTACTACGATGATCTGACCCAGATCGAGATGAACCCCGGTAAGACCTACATCGCAGTCGTTCAGGACGACAGAAGCGTAAACATCGGTGGCACCGAGTATTCCAGCCAGCACTAAGAGGTGCAAACCTATACGAAATACAGAAAGACCGTTGCAAAAGCAGCGGTCTTTTTTTCATTTTAGGTGTATCAAGTCGGCGGCTACGGTGCGGGTACGGACTTCCCGGTTGCTTTCCGCCATATGGTGAGCTTCTAAGAAACCGCAGGCCTG
>JAEEGL011089718.1_pt1 | contig 11741 bp, 10 predicted proteins | sample 9134231 | NCBI WGS metagenome assembly JAEEGL01 (sample SAMN16246548, study PRJNA631951) | gut metagenome | biome: gut microbiome; feature: rumen; material: fiber-attached | host: Bos | place: Iran: Karaj | collected 2018-10
AAGTACTCCTACGAGCACTCCTACGTCGACACCTACAAGTACTCCGACCAGTACGCCGACAAGTACTCCTACGAGCACACCTACGGCAACGCCTACAGGTACACCTACGGCAACACCTACAGGTACACCTACAGGTACACCTACAGCTACGCCTACGGCAACGCCTGATGGAACACCTACACCTACGCCGGATGAGACTCCTACTCCTACACCTGTAGAAGAGCCTACTCCTACACCTGGAGAGACACCTCCTCCGACACCCGGAGAGACACCTCCTCCGACACCCGGAGAGACACCTCAGCCTACGCCTACTCCTAACAGAGATGTACTTGGTGCTCAGAGATCACCTAGTCAGGTACTTGGTGCAAGACGTGGTATGGATAAGGCCGTTCTTGGTAAGAGAAGGGCACCTGCAACAGGAGACAGCCTCGCACTGTTCGCATACCTTGCAGGACTTGCAGCTTCGATAGGAGCAGCAGGAGCCGGAATTATCGGTTTAAAGAAAACCAAATAACAGATCAGGAGTATTCAGATGAAAAAGAAGATTGTCTGCCTTGCGCTAGTGATCGCAGTGATTCTCTGCGGATGCGGTAGCAGCAACACACCGGATACTTCTCAAAGTGATAACACAGGATCAGCAGTGGATAATACCGCTGCTGATTCTGATACTGTCAGAGAAGTACAATCCGACAAGATCGTAGAAGAGTATAATAATGAAGAGATAAGTTTCGGAGGATCAGAGATCGTCTGTGAACTGCCCAAGGGATTTGTGCCTTCGGATTATGAAGGAGAATATATTCCCAAGGACAAAAAGGATCTGTCCTCAATTAATCAGATATTATATGATTCTGATGAGAACATTACTCTTTACACTCAGGAAGAGTATAAAAACAAGATAGATCATGAGTTTTCAGAGACTTACGGTATGGATATCAGCATCAATGTTACTCAGTATGACAAGATCATGATAGACGGCCGGCCCGGACTTTATATTGTTTATAACTATGAATTCAGGGATGAAGTCTATAACACTATAGTTGTAGAGTTATATAATGGTAAGGAATCTAATATCATTACATTCCTTGAAGCTCCGGGACGTAACTGGATGGAGAAATATGCCGAGAGTGCCAAAACGATAAGATACAAGGATTCTCTGGAAAATGGACAGTAACAAAAAACTTGATGTATTTTTGAATTATGAAATAAGGATCAAATCGGTCGTTTTTAAAATGGTCGATTTGATTTTTATGTTATGCCTGTTTGTTTTATCATTCATGGTCAGATGGAAATTATTCCCGATAGAATCGGCTGATTACTGGGGATTTTTAAAGATATGGATGGATCAGATAAAGGCATTGGGCGGATTTGCCTCCCTCGGTACGGAGATATCGAATTATTCTTCGTCATATATGTACCTGATGTGTCTGATATCGGGATTTGATAATTCCCTTTATGCGCTAAAGTTCATATCGGTATTTTTTGACTATGTGGCTTCTTTTGCTATTTTCGCGATCGTTTATGAACTTACAGGTAACGTTCGTAAAGGCATTTTCGGAATGAGCGTTTTGCTTCTTTGCCCCATTGTGGTATTGGACAGCGCATACTGGTGTCAGTGCGATATTATTTACACATCATTTATTTTATGGGCGCTGTATTTCTTCTATAAGGATAGCAGCAAGTGGACGTTCATTTTCCTTGCCTTAGCTTTTACATTTAAACTTCAGACGGTGTTTATTCTGCCTTTCTTTGTGATCATGTACCTTAAGAAAAAGACGATCAGATTAAGAGATGTTCTTTATATCCCAGTGATCTTCTTTGTTTTCCAGCTGCCTGCATGGCTGTTTGGAAGGCCGCTTAAGGATCTGATGCTGATATATTTTGACCAGTCGAATTTCTACCCGTGGGGAACGCTGGAATATCCGAATATCTATGCGCTGGTTGATGAAACCATAGAATCCAGCCATCATATGGATGAAGTCAGTGGCGCAGGGATGTTCATTACGATCATTCTGCTCGGATTTATAGCATATTATATATATACAAAGAAGATAGAGCTTACAAATGATCTGACGATCACGCTTGCACTGTTTACTGTAGCTGTCACGCTGTATACATTACCCCATATGCATGACAGATATGGTTTTTTGATCGATCTGATCGCAATTATCTACTGCATGTTAAGACCAAAGAAAATACCGGTTACAGTAGGACTGATGTTTGTTTCGATATGTATATCAATGCCTTATCTTATTGCATTCAGGGTGATGGATCTTAAATATGTTGCGATAATACAGCTAGTGCTCATCACTGCGATAGGATACGACCTGTATAAGCTTGTTTGTGAGAATATAATAACGGACAGTCCTGAAGAACTGTCCGAAGATATCGCTGATATTAACGAAGATAACGAAACCGATGGCTTTGCAGATCCTGATGAAAGCGAAGAGTATGAGGATGATGATTTCGAGGAACTCTTCGATGAGCCTTCGGAAGAACCTGATCCTGATCCGGTTTGATCAGAATAAATCCGGAAACAGCAGTAGAAAAGTTATACCAGAGCCCAGGTATCAAACCACTCGAGGGAATTACCCCAGCTTTCAGATGTCGGGATTCCCGAGATCACCGGATAGAAGATAAAGAACATTATGATTGCCAAAGCAAGGAATCCGTAAATGAATTTCTTGCTTTTTTCATTCCATTTAAGAATATCACGAATGGTATAACCCATCATGAACATTGCAAAAAGCATGGCCGGAAGATAATGATAGATGAATATACATCTGTTAACTCCGAACCGCGGGATGTACTGAGCCAGATATGCGATGGCCAGGAATCCTGCCAGTTTATCTTTTTTTCTGATCCAACAATAAAACGTATAGATAACGCAGGGGATCGAAGCCCACCATATAACGGGATTTCCTATATAACTGACTGCTGAACGTATATAAACCGTAGTATCGCCGGATACGTTAGTCTTGACGAGGTCATTGGCTGCCAGAAGGGATCTGTATATGAAAGGCCATGACTGAGCCGATGACTGGAAAGGATGTGTAGCTACCAGATTCCGGTGATAATTGATCATATATACGGTATTCCTGATCGTCTTTGCTATAAGACCTGAATAACCGTATCCAAGGTAAAAACCATCATTAAACGAGATCGTTTTATCCGTGCTGCCTGTAAGTGCTCCGGCTTCAACAACCGGGATATAAGGCAGTGTATAAAGTACGAGTGGTATGGCGATAAAGAAAAGGACACAGAACCAGAACATTTTCTTTGCCTGCTTCTCAGGCCAGTATCTTATAAGGTGTATCACAAAGATCACAGCCAGACCTACTCCGGCATAAACACCGGTAAGTTTCGTTGCGATAGCCAGTCCCATGGCGATGCCGGACATAGCAAGAAGAATATAAACATGCTTCGGAGGGAATTTGTCCTTTTTCCAAGAACCGGTTTTGCGGTATTCGCGATCTGCTTCTATATATCTGTACATGTAGTAATACATAAGGATGATAAAGAAAGCAACGAAAATATCAATAGTACAGATCCTGCTCAATGTAAAGTGCATGCAGTCAAAGGTTATGAACACTCCCACACAGGTGGCGATAAATGTATCTTTGAACAGCACTTTTGCAAAGATGTACATCAGCGGGATAAAGAATATACCGAATAGAGCGACCATTATCCTCCAGCCGAAAGGATTTGTTCCGAAAATCTTCATTCCAAGTGCAATAAAGCACTTACCAAGCTGCGGATGTGTAGTTTCATAGGCTGGCTGGTGAGTGTTAAATTCATAACCTGTACGTGCATAGTAGATCTCATCGAACATCGTACCATCCATATAGGTTGAATGTTCTGTCTTGGGATACATAGCCTGTTCGTCAAAAAGTTCAGGATAATCAGCAGCATTTATAGGTGTTACAATGCCGTCAGGACCTGTGAACACAAATTCATTAAATACTCCGCGGTCATCCGTGGAAACAAGCCCCAGATAACGGAGAGTGTAGTAAATATCCACATCATTCCACTGGAATACGGATCCGACATTGACTTCGGAATTAATGATCTCCCACTGTCCGGTCACTTCGTTGAATGTAGACATAGAAAACTTGCGGCTATCCAGATTGCCTAAATAAATATGAAGTTTTTCAACAGTGATGTAATCTCCGAAATCGAGGACGATATCTCTGCTCTCGCTGTCAGTTTCAAATGTGGTCGTCGGAGCATATGAATTGCCCAACTTGAAGAATACCAGAACTGCGAAAGCTACGGTAAGAATGCATATAATAAGGAAGTCATCCGGAGTTAAAATTTCAGACTTCCCAAATATTGACTTGATTTTATTCCAAAAATTAGGCATACTAACTCCTAGTGGGACTAAAAAGTTACCCAAATAGTATACCGCTTTTTAGCCCATTTATCAATTATGAAGGGAAATTATCTATGAAGTTTAAGGCAATGATCAAAAAGCTGACCGCAGTGGTTCTGGCCATCAGTATGCTGACTCTGATGCCCGGTGTTGAATCAGATGCGATCACGTCATCAGGAAATATCGCCAAAGGTATCGATGTTTCTAAATACCAGGGTGCTATAGACTGGGGCGCAGTAGCAAGATCAGGCGTCAAATTCGCATTTATAAGAGTAGGAAGCACTTATTCGGGAATTGATCCTACATTTGACTATAATATGCGCAGTGCGCAGGCAAACGGGATAAAGACCGGTGTATATATTTACTCATATGCAACAAATGCCGAGCAGGCTGCAATGGAGGCCGTACTTGTCACACAGTGGCTTGCGGCATATCAGGTTCAGATGCCTGTGGTATTTGATATAGAGGATAAGTGTCATAAGGATCTTTCAGTTGCGGAGATCAACAATATCATTAATTCATTCTGCATAATAGTTGATGCCGCAGGATACTATCCCATGGTTTATTCGTATAAGAATTTCTTCCAGAGTAAGATCGGAGCAACACCCTGGGACAAATGGTTAGCTCAGTTCGGAGACTCCCTTGATTATTCTTCATGCGCTTTCTGGCAGTATTCTTCAAAGGGTTCGGTTTCCGGAATTAACGGTAATGTAGACCTTGATTACCAGTACAAGGATTACAGCAAACTTATTATCAAGGACGGGTTCCTTGATCATAACGGAAGTAAAAGATATTACAAAGACTATAAGATGCAGATCGGATGGGTGATCCATGAGAATGCCAAGTATCTGTTCGATCCCTACGGATATATGATCAAAGGGTGGTATCCGGATACTGACGGTAAGATGTATTACCTGAGCACAACAGACGGTAAGGCTTCGGTTGGTCCTACTCAGATAGATAACTTTACATTCTATTTTGATCCTTCGGGAGCGATGCAGTATGGTTTCATAGATTACGGAAAAGGAATGAAGTACTTTGATCCTCTGATGAACGGTGCAATGGCAACTACATGGTTTGCCTATAACGGTCAGATGTTCTATGCGTTAAGTGACGGTACGGTTGCAACGGGTTATCAGGAGATCGACGGTGTACCATACTATTTCGAGCCCGACGGTGCAATGGCTATATCTAAGGAAGTTACAGCAAACAAGAAACAGTATATGGCAGGACCCGACGGTATACTCGTTGAGATAATCCCTGAAGTTCCTACAGATGCTTCAGGAGCTCCCAAGAAGCTCGATGCTGAAACAATGGCAGCAATGAACGGAATAGACCTCAGCACATTAAATCCCGATCAGCTTGCCGCATTCATGACTGCTGTCGATAATTACAACGCGCTTATCCCGTAAAACTTGACACTGCGGGCATGTTATGCTATGCTATCACTTGCGCTTCAGGCTAATTAATTATTCCGGTATCGTGATGGCGCTATAGCAACCGGATACGGAGAATCATATGATAAAAGCAATCGTTCAGATAGTATTTATAATAATTTGTTTGGCGCTTACAGCGCTTGTGCTCATGCAGGAAGGCAAGCAGCAGGGACTCGGAGCTATTTCAGGAGCGGCCGAGACATATTGGGGCAAGAACAAAGGAAGATCCATGGAAGGCAAGCTCGTTAAGATAACGAAATGGCTCGCAATACTGTTTATGGTTCTTTCGATATTACTTAACCTCCCGCTTCCGATCTTCAAAGGTTAAATGATCTGACATCCTGCTTCACGGCAGGATGTTTTTTTCTTTATAAAACAGTTTGGTTAAAGGTTCATGAAAACAGGTAACAGAAAAAAAGGACCAATTGAATATACAGGTACGTTCATCTCCAATGCCAGAGGATTCGGTTTCGTTGAGATAGAGGATTCCGAGGAGGATATCTTTATTCCCGAGGGACATACGGGCGGTGCATTTCATATGGACACCGTCAGAGTTCATCTGACCAGGGAAAAAAGCGGTGACAGCCGTGCCGAAGGTCATGTGGATGCCGTTATAAGTCACGGGATCATCGATGTGGTCGGAACATTCGACAAAGGCAAAGGGTTTGGTTTTGTGGTTCCGGATAATCAGAAGATAGGAACGGATATTTTTGTCTCAGGCGAAGATTCCATGGGTGCGGTGAACGGACACAAGGTTGTCTGTCATATTACGAAATACGGGACAAACCGCCAGAAGCCCGAAGGAATCATAACTGAGATATTGGGTCATGAGAACGATCCGGGAGTGGATATCATTTCTATCGTAAAGGGCTTTGACCTGCCGGTCGAATTCCCCGAAAAGGTATTGAATCAGGCCCACCGGGTGGCCAATCCATTAAATGAGAATGACTATCTGACACGTAAAGATCTAAGGGATCTGCTCACGGTCACGATAGACGGTGAGGATGCCAAGGATCTTGACGATGCCATTTCGTTAAGCTATGAAAACGGGATATATCATCTGGGAGTTCATATCGCGGATGTTTCAAACTATGTACAGGAAAGCTCCGCTCTTGACCGTGAAGCGCTGAAAAGAGGAACGAGTGTATATCTGGTTGACCGTGTGATCCCCATGCTTCCGCATGTCTTATCAAACGGGATGTGCTCGCTTAATATGGGAGAGGACCGCCTTGCTTTATCATGTCTTATGGATATAGACGAAAAGGGGCAGGTCGTTGACCACGAGATCGCAGAGACAGTCATCAATGTCAATGAGAGAATGAACTATACGGATGTTAACAGCATCATTGAAAAAGATGATGAAGCCCTCAAGGAACGGTACAAAGAATGCGTCGACATGTTCAGGATGATGCGCGACTTATCAGATATCATAAGGAAGAATCGTCAGAAGAGAGGCTCAGTTGATTTTGATATTCCGGAATCAAAGATAGTCCTTAATAAGCATGGTAAGCCTGTTAAGATCATGCCCTATGAACGCGGTGTCTCGCAGAAGATCATCGAGGATTTCATGCTTATGGCAAATGAGACGGTCGCCGAGCATTTTTACTATCTTGAAAGTCCCTTTGTATACAGGGTACATGGTACGCCTTCACCGGATAAGATCCTTAAGCTTGCCACATTTATCAATAATTTCGGTTACTCGATAAAGGTAAGGGGATCTGAGGGCGATATCCACCCCAAAGAGATACAGAAATTATTGAATCGGATAGAATGCACTCCTGAGGAGGCTATTATTTCAAGACTGACTTTGAGAAGTATGCAAAGAGCAGAATACAGTACGTCATGTTTGGGACACTTCGGACTGGCATGTAACTTTTACTGTCATTTCACGTCACCGATAAGGAGATATCCGGACCTTCAGATACACAGGATCATAAAGGAACATCTGCATGGCCGGATGAATGAGAAAAAGATAGATCACTATAACAGCATCCTTCCTATGGTGGCAAAGGAGTGTTCATTTCTGGAAAGAAGAGCTGATGAAGCAGAAAGGGAAGTCGATAAGCTTAAAAAAGCCGAATATATGCTCGATCATATAGGAGAAGAGTTTGAAGGAGTGATCTCCGGGATAACCGCCTGGGGGATCTATGTTGAACTCCCGAATACGGTCGAGGGTATGGTTCATGTTTCAAAACTCTTCGGCGATTACTATTATTATAAAGAAGACACCTACGAAATGGTCGGCGAGCATACCGGCAAGACATATAAGCTCGGTCAGAAGGTTAAGATAGTCGTTGATTATGTCGATATGAGCGGTAAGACGGTTGACTTTGATTTTGTTGAGGATTAAGGTTCTTATATGAGCAAAGAAGGAATGAAACTGGTCGCCAATAACAAAAAGGCGTATCATGATTTTTTCATAGAGGAGAAATACGAAGCAGGTCTCGTGCTCCACGGTACTGAGGTCAAGTCGCTGCGCATGGGTAAATGCAGCATCAAGGAAGCCTACATAAGGATCGAAAACGGTGAAGCATTTATCTATGGAATGAACATCTCTCCCTATGAAAAAGGAAACATATTTAATAAGGATCCTTTAAGGACAAGAAAGCTCCTGATGCACCGGAGCGAGATCCGCAAACTCCTGGGTGCATCGAGTGAAGACGGTTATACGATCATGCCGCTCCAGGTGTATTTTAAGGACGGTTATGCTAAAATAGAAGTGGGACTTGCCAAGGGTAAAAAGCTCTATGACAAGCGCCAGGATCTTCGTAAAAAGGATATGCGCCGCGAAGTCGAAAAGGACTTCAAGATGTCCCTTCGGGGTTAGGTTTTCCGCGGGAATCAGTTTTCCACAGGAAAAGGCGATAGTACATTGAAAACTGAACATACTGATAATTTTGGGCTAGTCAAGGTTTCGACAGGGATCATGCAGCTTTAGAAGCTATCCGCATGCTATGCGTTAAATGGCAAACCTAAATATAAACGCTGATTCTAAATTAGCAATCGCTGCGTAATCGCAGCTGTCCGCCCCTTTGCACCTGCACTTAGGGATCCGGGCATCATCCTTGCAGGAAACGACTTATACAAAGCTTTGAGTATAAGGGCGTAACATGAAGCTACCTTCGCCGACAGGGCGTTCACCTCCGGCCGGTTGAAGGGAATAAATAATGGTGAACTATGGTAGTAGAAGGAGAGGGAATTGATTTTTGGACGCGGGTTCGACTCCCGCCTAGTCCACTTGAATAAAAAGGGATCGTGCATTGCGCGATCCCTTTTTTCACGTTATGATTTAAAGCAGACAGTATTTTTATATGGGGGTAAATATGGCTAAAAAAAGAATATTATGTTTCGGTGATTCACTTACATGGGGATATGACCCCGACACCAGGACACGTCTACCGGAGGATTCAAGATGGCCGATGGTAATGCAGGAGATTCTGGGTGATGACTATAGGGTGATCGAAGAAGGGCAGAACGGCCGCACCATAGCAACCGATGATCCTGCCGAAGGCGAGAAGAACGGACTTAAGTACATAGGTCCCTGCCTTGAGAGCCAGAGTCCGCTTGACGTGGTGATCGTAATGCTCGGCTCTAACGACTGCAAAAGAAAATTTGCCTATTCTTCAATGGATATAGCTGGAGAGATGCAGATCATGCTTGAGAAGATCCTTTCATATGACCGCTTCAGATGCAATGACAGCTTTAAGGTGCTCCTGGTTTCACCGCCATATATTGAGGACTCTATTAAACAATCATGGCTTGGTGACTGTTTCGGCTATGAGAATAGTGCCAGGCTGACAAAAGAGCTTTCAGGATGGTATTCACAACTTGCCGAAATGTACGGATGTGCCTTCTTTGATGCATCGGAACATGTTGTGGCAAGTGATTCTGACGGCTGTCATCTGGATGCTGAGAACCAGAGAAAACTTGGCAGGCTTCTTGCCGATAAGGTATTATCGCTGTGCGCCGAATGATATAAAAAATGAGCTTGGAAAAGTCAGAAACTTATGATAAACGCTTTTCATGATGTTGATGTAAACAGAATTTTAAAGATCAAAGGCACAAAGGGATACGGAACCAATATAGCGATCACTAAGGGTGATACGGTGGAGACTTATTGCTCGGGTAGCGGACGTTATGGACAGGAATTTCCGGTAAATCCCGATATGCTCTTTCAGGCCGGCTCCGTAAGCAAGCCTGTCTTTGCGTTAACTCTTTTGAGATATGCAGACAAAGGTATTATAGATATAGATTCTGATCTTTCCGGAGTGCTTTCGGATCTTATCAGTATGCCGATGACAATTTCCGCGCTTTTGTCACATACTGCAGGTTTTAATCTTCATGGCTTTCCCGGATATCGGGCTGATCATCCTGATCTTTCGTTGGAAGAAGTTCTTTCCGGCCGTGGCAACACCCCTAAATTAAGAAGGATCAGACCCTATGGGAAGCAATACAGGTATTCCGGCGGAGGTATCATTCTTGCAGAACTTGCCTTTAGCAGAATTACGGGTATGACTTTGCAGGATGCTTTTGTTAAGGAAGTAGCCGAACCTCTGGGATTAAAGCTTAGCGGATATTTTCAGCCGCTTTCCGAAGAAAAGATCGCAAATGCTGCATTTGGCGGGAAACTCGGAATAAAGGAAGATCCCAAACACGGCTACCATTATTATCCCGAAAGAGCAGCCGCAGGTTTCTGGACAACACCTATGGAACTTAATAAGATAGGTATCGCTCTCGGAAGGAGTTATCGTGAAGGCGGTATCCTTAAAATGGAAACAGCAAGACGTATGATGACTCCGGTAAAAGATAATGTAGGTCTTTGCATATTCCGGGGAGACAAAAACAGGCCTGAACTTGCCTGTCATGGCGGATGGAATGAAGGCTTTTTGACGGATTGGAGGTTTTCTTTGAAAGAAGACATCTGCACAACCGTGATGATAAATAGAGCCGATAACCCTACAGCAAAAGCATCATCGCTGGTCGGTTCGAAGTTATATGAGGCCCTTATCGGGGGTTGAGAAAAGGATGGTTTATGCCGCTACAGAATATCTTTGATAATGAAGAGTTTTTTGAAGGCTATCAGCAGTTAAGGGCGCGGGAAGTAAACGCTAACAATCTGTTTGAGATCCCCGAACGTTTTTCCTTACTGCCTGATCTCAAGGGACTCAGGATTCTGGATCTCGGATGCGGGACAGGAGAGCACTGTAAAGAGTATATCGAGATGGGGGCCGTAGAGGTAACGGGCATTGATATTTCCGAGAAAATGCTTGAAGTGGCCAAAGAGAAGAACTCTGATCCCCGGATCACCTATATGAAAATGCCGATGGAGGAACTTAATAAGCTGGATGGCAGATATGATCTTGCGATCAGTTCTCTTGCCATGCATTATATTGAGGATTATAGGGGCGTTATAAAGAATGTATACAGGCTGCTCGATCTGGACGGGATGTTCGTTTTCTCACAGGAACACCCGATAGTCACTTGTCATCCCGGCGGTGACAGATGGACAAAGGATGAGAACGGACATAAACTTTATGCCAATCTTGCGGATTATGGGATTGAGGGGGAGAGAAACACTATCTGGTTTGTAGAAGGTATAAAAATATACCACCGTATGTTTTCGACTGTGATAAACTGTCTGGTGGAAGAGGGATTTGTGATCGACAGGATAACTGAGCCCGAACCTTCGAAGGAACTTCTTCAAAAATATCCGGAGTATTATGATCTGTTCCACCGGCCGGACTTTTTACTGGTCAGAGCACGTAAGCAATAGGACCGTTAAAGTAAAGAGAACAGGTTTACATAACAACGAAAAGTCATGCATTGCATGGCTTTTTTTGATAAAATTATAAAAAAATATGAAAAAACACTTGACCTTCCACCTTATGGAAGGTCTATATTCCGGGTATCGAGAGGCCATTCGATAGAAAATGAGG
>JAEEGL011148093.1_pt1 | contig 11741 bp, 11 predicted proteins | sample 9134231 | NCBI WGS metagenome assembly JAEEGL01 (sample SAMN16246548, study PRJNA631951) | gut metagenome | biome: gut microbiome; feature: rumen; material: fiber-attached | host: Bos | place: Iran: Karaj | collected 2018-10
ACCGGAGACTTATATGATGAATACGAAAATATTGGCACTTATCTTAAGCGGAGCATTCCTTATGTCAGGATGTTCCCTGATTAACAGGACTCCCGCGCCGGACCTCCCGGCCGGTGCGCCCTCCTTTACTCAGGACAGCAACGGAACAGGCGAAGCTGTGATCAATTACAACGGAAGAGAATATGCATTCTTTGGAACTCTTAAGAACAGCATGAGCAACGATTCATTAAGAGAATGCATAGGATACGTAGGCGATGATAAGAACGAGAGGATCTACACACTGATGGAAGATACGTTCGACAACTACATCATGGTCAAAAACACAAACGGAGTCATGGATCAGCCGGGCTTCTACAGAGCCACAGACACCAAGAACAAGGACATCCTTACACCTTCTTATATCGAGTCCTTAGGCTATGAATCCTGGGGATCTTCGGGTCTTCACTATGAGGAAAGATCAGCTGTGATCGGCGTTGTCTGTGAAGCGGATAATGTCATAGAGATCGACTATTCAATCGACATTAATGGCGAGAATTCGAACATCGGCGGAGTCCGCTATGGCAACATGGGTGTTCTTAATCATGGCGATCTCTTAACGATCGAGATCCTTGAAGGAAGCGTCATCAAGCACGCTGAACCCGATAAGCCGTTTAATGTCAGAGTTACTTTATCCGTTATCCAAAAGGACGGACAGACGGTAAATGTCAGCGGTGAATTCACTCACGACATGATGCTCGGCGGATATTTCCGTCAGCTTGAAGTCCATTACAGCGAATGCGAGGGATATTTTCTGGTCGTAAACTGATTACAAGGCATTGAAAAAAGCATAGAAGGAGGCAGCAAAATGGACAGAGATCAAAGCATCGAACTCGCACGTGTTCTAAACCGTGAATACCAGTCAGCAGATGAACTCGATTCCAGGATCACTGACTGCGAAGAAAGGCTCGCAAAGCCCTTCAACGCCTCCATCGAAGATAGAAATATCTTCTATTATTTCAAGCCGTTTTTAAAAGCATCTGTCATCACGACACTGATCCTGTTGCTGCCGACTTATATCTGGGCCTCTATCAGTGAGTTCCTGGCGCAGGAACACGGCGATCACACTCATTTTGCTTTCAGGGTTACCTTCCTGTTTCCTGCCGGCGTATTTTTATTAATCTGCGTCATCGGCATTTTAGTGGCAAACAGGAAACTGAAGCTATTCGTACAGTCTGAGGAAAATAGGATCAAGTCTGATCTGAAACTCCGGGAAAACCTGAGATTGGAACTGTCCGGACTTCAGCAACAGCTGTCTGACCAGCTGACCAGACTCGGTGAATTTGATGCCCTTGTTCCGCCGCCTTTCAGGACGCAAAGACACATGAAACAGGCAGAGAATCTGCTCCTTACAAATAAAGCAGATTCGTTTGAAGCAGCAATAAAACTTATGGATAATCAGGAAGGAGTTTAATTATGCAGGCATCTGGAAGTATAGGAATAACAAGTCTGATAGCGCTTATTTATATGGTCCTCATCGGGCTTGCGGTTTTCGCATTTATCAAGAAGAAGATCGTAGCAGGGATCGTACTCTCAGTTCTCTGTGCCATGGGAATAATAGCACTCGGGATCCTCTGGTTTACTTCGCCAATGTAAAAATCTCTTCATTATGAAAAATTGTGCTCCGGACTTTACGCCGGAGCACTTTTTATCAGTCTTTTGCAAGATAAACGAAGGTCAGTTCGTCATCGATCTTCTGTTCTTTAAATTTTCGATAGCCAAGTGACTCGTAAAGCCTTATATTGTCAACACTTTTCGTGCTGGTAAAAAGCTCAAGCCTGCACTCGAAGTAAAACTTTTCGATAGCTTTTAAGAGCATTGTACCGTTGCCCTGGTTCCTGTAATCAGGGTGCACCATGAGCTTGCCAATATAAGCAGTACGGCGCTTCTCATATGCTCTTACTGAACCGATTATCTTATCGCCGTCAGTCATCTTTAAGATAATGCCTTTATTGAACTCTTCGGTTAATTCTTCGAGAGTCTCCTTAAGGGGCGGAATGTCCTTGTTATTAAACAGCGCAGCCTCGCTCTGATAAGCTATATACTGGAGATCAAGGATCTCCTGAAGGTCTTTTTCTTCAGCCTTGGTAATATTCATAGAAAGCACCCCCTAACATATATTCAAAGAAATATTAGCATATAACCAAAGCCCTGTCTCAAATAGACGCAGCCCTTCGCGAATATATCTGCAGCCTGGCAGATTTTGAGAATGGCTGCCAAACAGACTTCAAACGCTTCAGCACTCCGGCAAACTTCCAGAAAAAAGTCCGACCCGGTCGGAACTATTTCTGGAATTATTGCCCGCTGCCCCGAAAATTCCATATTTATGTCCGATATAGTCGGACTATTTTCCGGTATTTTGACTCATAGAAAACTCGCGGAACCTCAACAGACCCTTGGCCGGTGCAAAAAAGCCGGCTCATACCAAGCCGGCTTTACAGTTTTATAGATCTCCGTAATTTAATTCGAACCGTTCACCGAAGGCTTCCTCATAGACAACGACATTCCTTTCGGTGTCCATTTCCACAAAATAAAGGAAATTGTGAAAAGGCTTGAATGTATCATCCGTTGCGGGATAATCACCTGTGATCTTTTCTACAAAAGGCCATATCAGATCAGGCCTTACCGTTTCCTTATTAAATCCGCTGTCAAGCCTCTCCTGCTCAGTCATCATGAAATACTGCAGGGTCAGCCTGGTATCAGGATTCTCGCCGTGAGCTCCCCATGTAGCATCGCAGTGATATCCCTTGCCTCCGACAACAACATATGTCCAGCCGTGATAACCTGCTTCGCCGTCACCTTCAAAAGGTGTTGCATCAACGCCGGCCTGAAGCAGCAGATATGAAAATGCTCCGGCGAACTCACAGCAGATGCCGTTCTTCTTGGTAAGACATGCATAGTCGCTGAAATCATCTATTCCCTGCCCGTCGAGCGGCTCATAATCATATCTGAAGTACTTGCACATATAAACATAAAGACCCATAACCTTCTCAAATTCTGAGTAATCGGTGCGGATCGCCTCGTTGAGCATCCTCTCGATCTCTTTCTCAAAGGCTGCCTGTCTTTCCAGGAACTTATCCTTATCCATCTTGTACTTGAGCTTTCCTACCCCGTCCTTAAATCCGTCACCCACAACTATTGTGCACGCAGCGGGGAAAAAAATACCGATCATACTCTCATTAGTGCACATCTTAAAGCATTCTTCATCAAGGCACTTGAAAGTATCATTTCCCTCACGCATTGCATCGCACATGTTATAGAATGAATCCCACCACTCATCCTTAAACACCTCAGAGATCAGGGACGTATGTATATGCGGATTGAATTTGAAAGGCTCAGGTGCTTTGGTGGTCTCAGATGAAGCCGAAGCCGCATCAGTTTCAGTGGTTTCATCCGTTATCTCAGACGTCTCCAAAGTAGTTGCAGCAGGCGCTTTTACGCCCGTACTGCAGCCGGAGAATATAAATGTCAGCGCTAATAGGGCGCATAATATTTTCGATTTTTCCATAGTTAACTCCATATCTCTCTTTCGAGATGGTCAGTTTAACAGCACGAAAAATCAAAACGGCATCAATTGTATTAAATTTACATGCTCGAAAACGCACCGGCTTTAGCAGACGTTCAGTCCTCTTTCTTCAGTTCGCCGTTGATGTAGTATCTTGCATATGCCAGATCATAATCGCCGCCAAGGGTGTACACACAGTAAACAGCCCTGTCATCTAACGGTATCCTCTCATCAAGCGTTATTACTGCTTTTCTGTCCTTGCCGGAATCGATCATGATGTTACTGTCACTATCCAGAGTCGCGATCAACGGATATCTGACAGAGATCTTTCCACCGCTTAATAAGCAGAAACCGCCAAGACTCTGGGCTGAACCCCATGTTGTGGTAAATCCGAGCAAAGTCACATTAGGACACTGCGAGAGGCGGTATGCCATAACATCTCCGTTACTTGCGCACCCTGCATTTACGAGAGCCACAACCGGTATATCAGAATATCTTCCGTCAGCCGGAATAGTCCACGACCAGCTCTCGCTCTTCCTGTATGTCTTTCCATCGTAATAGCCGCCAAATGAGACCATTTCATTCTTCGTAAATAGAGACACGACTTCTTCGGTAATTACATCAATGCCTCCGTCATTATCCCTCAAGTCGATTATGAGCCTGTCCATCCCCTGCGACTTCAAACCTTCGATACGGTCTATAAGGAGCTGTCTGATCTCCGGATATTCATCCTGAAGCGCAGCTGTAACGTCATTAACCGCTGAATAGGATTCCCTCGGAATGCAAAGATATCCGCAGTGTTCATCAAGCATTTCCGCATAACCGAATTCATAGCATCTCTTTCCGGTCAGAGGATAAAGCGCGCGTGAGAGTCTGTCGAAATAACTTCCTGTCTTACTGACCGTAACTTCCTTTTCCGTTCCGGTCTCATCGATAAACTTAACTTTGATCTGATCTCCGCCTTTTCCCGCAAGGTATATCGGTTTTACAGCTTCTTCAGTCTCCAATACCGGATAAGGACACATGTAAGCCACGGACTGAACACAGCGCACCTTTGATATAGCTTCATCTATATCCACACCGTCCCAGGAAGTTATTACCACGCCGTCGCGGATACCGAGCTTATATGCTTCCGATTCCGCATCAGACAGGATAACAACTGTCTTGCCGTCATCTTTTCTTATCATCGAAAAACCATAGTCATTGCCTGCCATCTTCTCCCTGACCTTAGTACTCAGGGCTTCATCGGTAATATTGAAGGAGACATGACCGTCGTGGAATTCATAACAGAGATTTGCGACTGCTTCTGCAAACAGAGCTTCATCCTTATTCTTCTCAGCCTCTTCGGCAAGCGGAATATATTCTGCTCTTAAGTATTCAAAATCGATCTCTTTATAGTCTCTTAATACGTAATTATGCTCCAGTTCGCTGATCAGGCCCTCCATAGATTTCTTATACCCCGGATGGGTCAGATTTCCGAAATGATAAGCATTGCCGAATGCAAGGATATAGATAACTGTCCAGCATGAAATAATTAGCGCAAGAAATCCGCTGATGATCAGTGGCAGCACTTTATGCCTGCCCTTCGAGATTATGAGGCCTGCAATAAGATAAATGACAGCGGCTGCAAGGTGCGGGCCGTACCTCAGAAAGCCGTAAAGCTGCGCGCCCCTCGTAAAGTTCAGAAGATAGAATATTGCAAAATTAATCAGAGGGATGAATGCCAGCACTTTAAATACGGGCTTTCTGTTCTTCTTTATGAAGATGGCAAAGCATATCAGAACAAGGAGCCATGCCGGCGTAAATATCATGATATAAGCCGCCGGAGCTTCTACAAGATGTAAAAGCTCAAATATCTCCTTTATGACATCAAAGAACATCTTCATGTTATAAGATCCTCTCAGGTCCAGAGCGTCGTTATGCACATCGGCGATGCGCCTTCACTTACCTCAAATCCGCAGTGCTTATAGAATTCAATTGCCGTGTCATATGCGATAACGCAGATGCGCATGTAATCTTTGTAATAATCCTTTACCATCTCAACGAGTTCTTTACCAATTCCCGATCCGTGATACTCAGGATCAACAAGAAGATAATGAACATACGCGTTCATGATGCCGTCATCCATTGCAGCTATGAGTCCCACGAGCTTATCTCCGTCCCACGCGGAATATACAGCCTTATAGTTGCGCATCGCGATAACGAGCTTATCCGGGAAGTGTCCTGATGACCAGTTCACCGAGAGAAATAGCCGCTCGAGCTCACCCTTTTCGAATTCATGCTGTTCGCTGTAATCGATATTCATCAAGTAAGCAACCTCTCATCTATATCATTCCAGTTAAAGGAGGACTTAACGCCTTTCATGCACGCGATTGAAGCCATTCCGTGAACGATAGACCAGATCTTGATAAGCTCGATCTCCTGCTCCTCAACGGTCTTTTCCAATCCGTTCTCTTCAAGATGGAGAAGATACATTCTCCTGAGCAAAAGGAACGGCGGATAATCGCCCTTGTATTCTTTATTCATCTTCAGGTGCGCAGTTATATTCTGTTTGCCGAAAAGAAAAACAAAATAATCCGGATTCTTACTGAAGAACGTGACATATGCTCTGCCCATCGCAATTATCGCCGCATCAGCAGTAGGCTTGCCTTCGATAGCTTTCAATAGCTTTTCCATAAACCTGTCAGTGACATTTGCCTTGATCGCTTCGATCAGTTCTTCCTTATCCTTGAAATGCGCATAAGGTGCAGCGTGCGATACATCACAGGCAGCCGCGACCTTTCTTAAAGAGAGGTTCTCTTCTCCGTTCTCATTTATTATCTTTATCCCGGCATCGATGAGCGCCTGCCTTAGATTCCCATGATGATAACTGTCAGCCATTATATGTATTCTCCTTTATCTCTCTTAATGCCCTGCACGTCTCCCCAGGATTCTCCCAGAGCGGGCTGTGCGCAGCATTACTGATCTTATAAAATTCCTTCTGCGGTGCACTAACTGTCTCACAATAATCCCGCACCAGCTCCCAGGGGCAGTTGTAATCGTATTCACCACTTATGAAGAACGCAGGCACTTCAAATCCGGTTATGGTCTTCCTGTAATCGAAGTTATCCAGCTCTTCAGCAAGAGGGGTCATTCTGTACATCTTCATGCCCTTTACGTATCCGATCTTCTCAGTCAGCGTGTAGCACTTTGCAGTGATAATGGGCCAGGTGATACCTTCAAACTCGCTCTTATCCTTGATAGTTCCGCCGCCCGCTTCGTGCAAGAGATTAACGAATACATACCAATCGTTGCACTTAATGTTACCACTGTCAAGATGAGTGACAGAATCCTCAAGTCTTGCCAGGTTCCTTTTATCGCCCCTGCTCTCGAAAACATTCTTCATGAAGTCGTATATGATAGTATCATTCTCTTCACTGTCAGTAACACACTGTGCCATTCCTATGTATGCATAATAGTTCTCAGGGTGCCTTTGCACTTCCATAAGCGCGATTTTCGAACCGCCCGAAAAACCCATGATGTAGATCTTATCCTGATCAAAGCGCTCCTTAAGATAGTTGGTAACTGCTTCCGTATCATCAAGGAGATTATCCAACGTAATGCTGTCTTTATCGGCACTGTTGTTATAAGCGATGCCCATATACCTGTAGTCCCAATAGACTACGGTAAAGTCATCTTCAAGCTTCATGTCATTATACTTGTCAGTGAATACATAATCGTCAGTACCCGGGCCGCTGGATACCAGAAGAAGGACGGGATTATCTTTGTTCCTGCTATTGATAAAGAAGCCATTCGGAGCACCGTTTATATCCATGACGAACTTCTCAGATATACTGTCAGGCTCATTGTATGTCCTGATCGTGCCGGGACTCATCAATGCCCATGCGGCTAGCAATATCAGGGGTACCGCCAATATACATCCTATGATGATAAACATCTTTTTTCTCAATATCCTTCTCCAATCTTGACACTGTCTACATTCAAAGATTATAACTGGTATCTTTACATTGTCAAGATTGTGCTGTGGGCATTTTATTATCTGTGTGCATTTTCCGGAAAAAGTTCCGACAGTATCGGACAAAAATCTGGAATTTTAAAGTTTTAAGACAAAAATTCCAGAAATAGTTCCGACTATGTCGGACTTTTTTCTGTAATTTTGAATAGCCCTGCCTGTCATGCCCGGCGCTAAAAAAATATCCCCAAAACAAAAAGCAGCCGCGCTTATCGCGAGCAGCTGCTTTCTGCATATCTATATCGGGGTAATCAGAGGGGGGTCTTAGCCAATTGTCTTGCCGTCTTCAAGTCTGATGATGCGTGTGCCGTAAGAAGCACACTGCTCAGAGTGAGTTACCTGAAGGATGGTAAGTCCTTTTTCCTTGTTGAGCTTTGAGAACAGTTCCATGACTTCTTTCGTGGACTGGGCATCAAGGTTGCCTGTAGGCTCGTCTGCAAGGATGATCGAAGGATTGCCGATGACGGCTCTTGCAATAGCAACTCTCTGCTGCTGGCCGCCTGACAATGTATTAGGCATTGCCTTGCGCTTGTCGGCAAGTCCTGTGATCTCCAAGATCTCGTCAAGTGCACTTTTAAGTTCAGACTTTTTCCTGCCCGCCATTGTCTGCGGAAGGAGGATATTATCCATGACGTTCAGATTCATTACGAGGTTATAGAACTGGAATACGAATCCCATGTTCTTGAGTCTTAAGTCGGAGAGCTCCTTATCCTTCAAAGAACCGATGTCTTTGCCGCATACGGAGATGTTGCCTTCGAATTGTCTGTCGAGGCCTCCGATAAGATAGAGCATTGTTGATTTGCCGGAACCGGATGCGCCCATCAGGGATACGAATTCACCCTGTTCGACGTTCATGTCGGCACCCTTTAAGACCTGGTTGATATTCTCGCCCTTACCGAATGACTTGCTTACATTTTTAACTTCAATGATCGTGCTCATTATATTATCCTCCAAATTATTACTCATACTTGATCTGCTCTGAGATCTTCATCTTCCTTAAGTTCCTGATCGGGAACAGGACTGTTCCGGTAAATACCACTGTCATCGCAATGAAGAACAGTAATATCGTCAACGGATTGATGTCGAAAGACATAGATATCGATTGTGTGCTTGCCATAGCTTTCTCAATGACATTAATCATCAGCAGTCCTACTAACGTGCCTATGCCCGAAGCAGTAACGGAAGTTATAAGGACTTCCTTGAATAAGATGCCGGAAAGCTTGCCCTTGCCCATTGCTGTCGAGAGCATTACGGCACATTCCTTCTTACGGCCTTCGAAGCCTAAGAGCTGGTTGGAGATCATGCCGATCGCGGTCATTCCGAGCGCGATTATGATGATGGCTCCGATTATTGCGAGCTGCTGTGAGTTCTGCTGCCTCTGATCTGCTGTGTATTCAGATATCGTCTCGACCTTAGTATAAGCTCCCTTTGCATAGGTCTCGAGCGCTGCTTTCGTGCCCTCCGGATCGGTCGTCTTTATGAGGATCCAGGCAGGTTCCGGATAGCAATATACCTTGTAATCAGCCTCATTCAATATGAAGTTGTCGATTCCATTGCCGGAGCCTGAAGTAATTACCTTTCCTACGGTAAATTCCTTATCGACAGGAACTACTCCCTCAGGATTGAAAGTGATCGTTATGGTATCGCCTTCATTTATACCTTTACGGTTAGCATACTTCTTGTCGACTATGATCGTACCGGCCTCAATCTTTTCCGGGAGGTCATCAAAGCCGTTGAAATATCTGAATCCGCCGTCAGGCATTGCAAAGAACTGACCGATGGAAACCTTCTCATCGTTTAACTGATACTCCGTCATTGTCATATAGATATTTTCTGTATCAGTTACGTTATCCATATGATCGATAAATGAGTAGTATGTGTCCTTTTCGCTTGCGGTGAGGATAACATCACAATCGTACGGGATGTCGTTGATGTTATCAGACATAGCTCCGGAGACTGCATATACTATGACGCACATAGCTGCTGCCGTCGCACAGAGAACGCCGCTTCCGACAGTGCTCTTACGTGAGATCGCCTCGACAGAAGCCAGAGCCATTGAAGGTCTGCCGAGCTTATCGGAGATCTTTTTGATCAAAGCCGTAATGAACTTTAAGATCCACGGGAAGAGGGCAGCAAGCGCTGCTACAGAAGTGAGCATGCAGAGGATCGCAAGGATCATGTTCGTCCTGAAGAAAAATGTCACAACTGCAGTAACAAGGCAGATAATGCCGATGACAAGTGTTGCCTTGCTGAATCTGTATGCAGTATCTCTGTTATCGAAAATGATATCTCTGATGGATGTCTTCAATGCTTTGAGGATCGCTCTTAAAGGAATCAGGCATTCGATCAGGATAGAACCCAGTATTACGCCGATTACAAGGCCTACAGGGAAAGCCGGGATATCAAACTGGACTGCATTGCCTTCTGAGTCTGTGCCGTTAAACATGAAGCTCAACAAGGGATTTCTGATAGCCGCATAGAGAAGAGTTGCGGGGATACTGCCCAGAAGTGCATAAAGGACATTTTCAAGGAGCAATATCCTTCCTGTTCTTGAAGTGCTCATGCCGAGGCTTCGAAGCGTTCCGATATATGACATTCTCTCGCTTACGATCCTGTTGCAGATCGAAGCCGTTACGAAGATAACGAGCAGGAATGCGATTGCGAACAGGAGATAGAATACGCTCTTCATTTCATTTACGAGCGCCATGTCAGACTCTGACAGATAAAGCTCTGTGATGACAGCTGCCGGATATCTGTCTTCGATCATATCCTTTGCCTCTTCGAGCAAAGTGTTATCGTGAAGATCGATAAGGAGCATATCGGCAGACATGCGTCCGCAGGAAACCTTCTTGCTGGAATTAAGATTCATGATGGCTGTATATCCGGTAATAAGCGGATTCTTTGTATCGTCAGGAAGGATACCGCCTATGGTAAACTCGAGTTCCTCGTCTGCCCTGTCGTGTATCGTGATCTTATCGCCAACCTTATAACCGTAGTCATCAGAGAACGCTTTGTTGATGAACACCTCATCATCCTTAAGATCAATGGGGGCCAAGAACTTCATATCAACTGCTTCGTCAACATCAAGTCCCATGATCCTCAGTGTATCTGTAGTGACATAGCAGTACTCACCGTCGATCTTCTTGTAGAGCATCTCTGAATCGCCGACAATAGTCATAGTATCTGCTTCAGGGAATCCTTCAGGAAGTGTCGAAACATCACTTCCGGATGAACTGACGATGAAGTCTGCTCTCGATACGCTGCCGTAGAACAGGGTCAGGATACCAGTGATGCTTTCGCTTAAGTCGAAGCAGAGCAGCGCGCAAAAGCTGCATACGAAGATCGCGAAAACGACCAGCAGCGTTCTAAGCGGCTTTCCGAATATATTTTTCAGTGAATTTTTTAATACAATATTCATTTTCTATCCCCCATTAATACCATCTTGAGACACGTTCCTCCGGAGCGATGTACATTCCGTCGCCCTCCTTGACGTCATATGTCTCATAGAATTCGTCAATTGATGAGAGGATGGCATTTACTCTGATAAATGCAGGACTGTGAACGTCATAAGCGATCTGGTTGATAATAGCTTCATCTGCAAGCATTTCGCACCATATGGTCGCATAGCTCTCGAAAAGCTTGATCCTGTCTTCCTTGGTCCTGCAAAGAGACGTAACACACTCCACGCCGCCTAAGTCAGCGTAATTCTCACCCAGAGTCTGCTCGCCGTCGACATGGTAAACACCGAACACCGTGAACTTCTCTTCAAAATACTTAGCAGCCTTTTCATTACGTTCTTTGAGAGTATCCATATCCTTCCCCGGGATCCAGGAAGGATCGTATTCACCCTTGGAATTAAATACTATACAGTTGCTGTCAAAAGCATGGCCTATCTCATGCGCGATTACAGATCCAAGGCCGCCGAGATTTGTGTAGTAATCAGCTTTTGCATCGAAGAAAGGTTTGTTAGTGATAGCAGCTGTGATCGTTATGTTGTTATAGCCGGGATCGTAGCATGCATTCATCATCTGCATCGGCATGCCCGGCTCTGTTCTTGATACCGGATCCTGATTATTGAATCTGTCGAGTTCTTTCCTGAGATTCAGCCTTGAATAATTAAGACTGAATTCATAGTAATCCTTGCCGTATACATTAACGTATTGAGCGTTGTCGTGACGCTTCAGGTCT
>JAEEGL011154787.1_pt1 | contig 11741 bp, 7 predicted proteins | sample 9134231 | NCBI WGS metagenome assembly JAEEGL01 (sample SAMN16246548, study PRJNA631951) | gut metagenome | biome: gut microbiome; feature: rumen; material: fiber-attached | host: Bos | place: Iran: Karaj | collected 2018-10
AATAATAATTAATTATAAATAAATAATTTTTCAATTTTATTCATTTGAATTTTCTACTTCATTATTTTTATTATTATTGTCTTCTTCTTTTGAATTACTAGATTTAAGAGTAGATTGTGTTTCTTCAGCAATTCTTGCTAATAATTTATCCATTTCATTTTGAATAAGTATAGTTAATTTATTAGTCATATTAATATCTAATTTATTTTCTTTTGCAAAATTTTTAGCTAAATCTTCAGCTTTATCTCCATCAAAAACATAAACTTTTTTTTTAATTCCATGTTTTAAATTAACATCAATTTCTAATAAAGGATGTTCATTATTTTTTATTCTATCTGTTTCATTTGAATTTAAATTATCATTATTATTTTTTTTATTATTTTTTTTATATTCATTATTCATTTCTTCTATTTTTTTATTTAATAAAAATTCACCTCTTTCTTGAGAAATCATTTTTATATTTCTTTCTTTTCTTCCATTTTCTAATCTTTCCATTAATTTTTTAACATCAGCATCTTCATTAACTAATCTTTTATTTTTTTTAAAAACATCATAATTAACTTCATGAATATTTGGCTTAAAAGTAAAATCTTTTTTATTTCTTTCAACTTCAATTTCATCTGATGTTTTATCTTTTTTATTTAATAATATTTCTGTACCTTTTTTATATAATAATTCAGCTCTTTCTTCAACATTTGGAAATTGAATATCATCATCTTTTTTATGATTTGTATTAATTTTTGGTTTAAATGTGCAATGTTTCATTTCTTCTTCTTCTTTTTGTTTTCTTTGTTTTTCTATGTTTTGTTCTAATTGTTTTTGTCTTTTTGTATTATCTAAATATAATTTATCTAATCTTAATGAACCTCTTTTTTTATTTTCATTTGTTTGAATTTGTGGTTGATTATTTTGAGTTTTAGTTTTATTATGTGAAGTTGATGGGCGATTTAGATTGAGATTTTTTATTTGTTGATTATTAGATTTTGTTTTTTTAATGTCATTTAAATTATTAGTTTCAATTAAAACTGGTTTTTTAATATAATTTTGATAAAATAATTTAAAATCTTTAGAAATTAATTTTGATTGTGGAAGAGTTATTAAAATATTATTATCTTTTGATATACTACAATATTTATTATTATTTTTTTCAATTTTTGATATTAAATCTTTGTTTATAAGGTCTAATTTTTCAATTGTTTCATCTGTGATATTTTTATTATTATTATTAGTTTCATTATTTATATTTGAATTTTTATTATTTGTATTTTCTGTTTTTGTTTCTGGAATTTTATAATTATTTAAAATATAATATTCATATAATCTTAATATACATAAACAAAATACAAATAAATCATCATTTAATATAAAATCATTTTCTTTTTCAATTTTTAAATTGTTAAATAAATCATTTACTAAATTATTTTGTTTTTCTAAATCTTTTTTATTTTCTGAATCAATTAAAAATTTTAAATTTTTTAATATTATATTTAATTTATCAATATTAATTTGATTATTTTCTAATTTTATTTCTTCAATTTCTTTTTTATATTTATTTTGAAATTTATTAAATAAAAATTTATTTGAATTTGAAGTTGTTTTATATTCTTGATTTTTTTTAGTTATTAATTTTTCATTTTCTTCAATGTCTTTCAATTTTTTTTCTCTTTTTTTTGCTTCATTATACATTTCATTAAAATATTCTTCATTTATATTTGAATTTATATTTTTTTTCTTTTCTTTTTTTTCTTCTTTTTTTTTTGGTTCTGGTTTATTATATAATCTATTAAAAACTTTTTCACCTTTATTTTTTTTATTTGCTAATTTTTCAGAATTATTTAAAATTTTTGGTTTATAATTAAATTGTTCTTCTTTTTTTTTTTCCGTTTCTTTTAAATTTTCTATTTTATCTTTTATTATTTTTTGATAAGATTGTTGATCTTCTAAAAATTGTGTTAAATTTCTTTTTTTTTCTTCTTTATTAATATTAGTTTCTGGAACAAATGTATGATTTTTTTTAAATTCTTCTTCTTTTTTTTGTTCCATATTTTTTATTTTTTCTTTTTTTATATCATCATAATTTTGTAATTTTGAAGAAATATCAATATGTTTTAAGCTATTTTCTTTTTTTATATCTTCTTCAAATTGATTATTATTTAATAATAAATTATATAATTCAGAATTATTTTTTGATGAATCTTTCATCATTGATGATAATACTTCATTCATAGCTTTATTTATATCTTTATTTAATTTAACTTCTGAATTATTTGAATTACTATTTTTTTGTGATTTTTTTTCAGGTTGATTATCTTCTTCTTTATTATTATCTGAATTTATTTCTTTATTTTCATTTTCTTCTTCATTTGATATATTATCATCTTTTTCAACTTCTTCGTTTTCCATTTTGAATTTTAAAATATTAAATATTTATTATAAAAATATATTATATATAAAATAAAATAATAATATTTTAATTTACATTATTTTTTATTTATAATTTTTATTTAAAAATGATTATTAATAATGATAATAAATTTGAAGAAAAAAATTTAAATAAAAATATTTATGTTGATAATATTTATATTTATTCTTGGGGAAAAAACACTTATGGTGAATTAGGAAATTATTCAAATAATAATTGTTATGTTCCAACTCCTTGTTTATCATTAAAAAATATAGAAGCATATAAAATAAGTTCAGCAGGAAAACACACTTTATTAATATCAAAAAATTACGAAATTTATTCATGTGGTTCTTCACAATTTGGAGTTTTAGGAAATTCTATAGAAAATAATAAATTTTATTATCCAAATTTTGAAAAAATAAATACCTTTGAAGATGAAAAAATAATAGATTTATCATGTGGAGAATTTCATTCTTTAGCATTAACAAATGATAATTTTTTATGTAGTTGGGGTGGTAACAAATCACATAAATTAGGGCAAATAAATTATACTGGTAAACCTCAAATAATAACTGATATATGTTGTAAAAAAGTAGTTAATATTTCATGTGGAGATTATCATTCTGTTATTTTAACTAGTGAAAAAGAGATATATTCTTGGGGAGGAGGTGAGCAATATAATCATGGTCAATGTGGATTAGGAACATTTAAAGACATATCAATTCCAACTAAAATAATGTTTTTTGAAGGAAAATTTCCAAAAAAAATTTCATGTGGGGCTTATCATACAATTGTATTATGTGATAATGATAAATTATATAGTTTTGGAAAAGGTGATTTAGGGCAATTAGGAAATGGTTCACAAGAAGATAGTAATGTTCCAAAAGAATTTAAAATAAATTTGGAAAAAAATATAGATAAAATAATGGATATTAAATGTGGAAGTGAGCATAATGCTATTTTAATGAAAAGTGGAGATTTATATATGTTTGGACATAATTATAATGGACAATTAGGATTAGGAGATAATTTTAATTATTTTATTCCAACTTATGTTAAAAGTTTAAAAAATATAGTTATTTCAAAAATCGCTTTAGGATGGTCACATACTTTAATATTAACTAAAGATAATTATTTATATTCGAGTGGATGTAATATAAATGGAGAATTAGGAATTGATGATTTCAAATTGTTTTCTTCTTATAATAGTAAATATAATTTTACTTTAATTTTAGAAGCTTCTAAATTAAATATTGAAGATATTTTTTGTGGTGGTCATCATTCATGGATTACAATTAATAAAAATAATCCAATAAAATCAAATTTTATTTTACCTAAAAAATTATTTTTTGAAAAAAAAAAAGAAGAAATTTATAATAATAATTATATTAATATTAAGGAAAAAAACGGTTTATATAAAAAAGTATTGAAAAGTTCTTTAAAATATAATTTAAATAATTTATTAAATGATGAGAATAATAATATTATTAATATTAATTCTATAAAATATTTGTTAATAATTATTGAATCTAATTTTTTTATAAATAAAAGATATATTAAAATTTATTTTGATATTAATAAAAATTTTGAGAAATTGAAGAATAAATTAAAAAATTTTGTTCAAAATTCTTTTCAAATTCTTTCTTTTGAAATAATTAAATTAGAAAATTTTATTGAAAATGATTTTTTTAAAGATAATAATTTAAAAGATATAAAAAATATTAAAGATATATTTTTTGAAGAAAAAGAAATTCCAAAAAATAATAGTAATGAATTTATAATTTGCTTTTTTATGTTAAATAAAAAATTATATGATGAAAAGAAAAATAAAGAATATATAAAAAATTTTAATTATAATATTCAATATTTGGATTTAAATAATGTAAAAAAAGATTTTGATGAAAAAAATAAATGGGTTTTTGAATTTATAAATGTTTTTAAAAAATTTATAATTTTTGATGAGATTAATAATATTTTTCCTAAATTTATAGAATTTAGACAATTTGATTTAATTAATTAATATTATTATAAATATTTTTTTTATTTTTAATTTATTTAATCTTAAAATTTTATAAATTTTTATTATTGCAAAAATAAAATAAAAATAAATTACATTTAATTATATTAAAAATTAAAAAAAGATAAATTAATTTAAAAATATTATTAATTTAAAATATAATAACATTAATTTGTAAAGCTATTTTTGATATCATTTTTTAAATTATTTTTTAAAACATTAAAAATAAACACTTTTTTTTATTTTTAATTTTATAATTGTAAATGCACTCAAAAATATTAATAAAGATGAATGAATTAATGTATCAAATTTCTTTATAAAATACATTGGTTTTTTAACATCATTTGTATCCCAACTATTATTATTATTATTTAACCCATTTATATAAAAGAATATATTATAAATACAACTTAACATTAATCCGAAAATAAATACAAATATTGTTTTTTTATATTCATATCGATTAACTAAATAATAAATAATAAAAATTATGTAAATATTTCTTACCTCTATTAAAAATAATATTTTCTTTACTTCCAAAATAAAATCCTTTAAGTTTATAATCTTTAGCTATGTTTTTAATATTTTTTATTTCACTTTCAATATAATTTGGTAATTCAAGATTTTGATTTGAATAAAAATCTTCTTGTTCTTCAATTAATACTTGAAAACTTTCCTCTATAAATAAATAAATTAATTAATTCTTACTTTTATTATCGTATAAATATATTTTTATTAAAGCATCAATATAAAAAACAAAAAAAATAGAATTAAAAATAATATTTACTATTTTTTTATGTTCTTCATTTACTATTGCTCCTTTACTTTCTTCATATAAATAAGAAAAATAATAAACCATAAGATTTAAACAGTTAAAAAAAATAAAAAATAATATTGAAATAAAAATTTGTTGATTCAGTTTAGTTGAAGAATAAAATGTTACACACAATATTTCAATTAATAATGAAAACTCATTACATATATAATGAAAATTTATAAAGTAATCAGATTTTTCACTATCTTCTATTTCATCTTTAACAACAAATAAAAAAATTGGATTACTGAATATAAAACAAATAAAAGTAAAACACATTATTATATCGATAAATCTATTATTGTAATGATAAAAATTATAATAATAAATTTTATATGAAGTATTATATATATATTTCATACAATTATTAAAATTATTGCATAATTTAATATCACATTTAGTTTTTTTACATGCAATCACCAATTTTTTTAATATTGAAAAAAATTGTATAAGATAAAAATATATTATTATAAGTAATATTTTCAAACAAATTAAAAATGAAGATAATGCTATTACAACTAATTGAAAATTTAAAAAAAATTTTTCATATGATTGAACTTGTTTATCTAATAATAAAGTTTTTAAATGTGGATAAACATATATATCTTTAAAATAATCATAATAATTATAAAAAAAAGAATCCTTTATTTCAGACATAATTACTTATTATATATAATTTTATATAATTTAAAATATATAAAAATAAAAAATAAATGAAAACTCCAAAAAAAATCGCTGATCGTTATGAAATTATAAAAAAAATAGGAGAAGGTGCTTATGGAAAAGTTTTTTTAGCAAAAGATCTTAAAACAAATGTCCAAGTAGCTATTAAAAAAATAAAATTAGGTAATGTTGAAGAAGGAATTCCAATAAGTTCAATAAGAGAAATTAGTTTATTAAAAGAATTAAATCATATAAATGTTGTAAAACTTATGGATGTAATTCATCTTGAAAATAAAATCGTATTAGTTTTTGAATATTTAGAAGAAGATCTAAAAAAATTATTAAAATTAAACTTAAACAAAGGTTTTGAAGTAGCTCGATATAAATCTTTAATATATCAGTTACTTCAAGGAATAAGATATGTTCATAAATTAAAAATAATTCATAGAGATATAAAAAGTGAAAATTTATTAATATCAGATACAAATGTTTTAAAAATAGCAGATTTTGGATTAGCAAGAGGATTTGGATTACCAATAAAAACATTTAGAAATGATGTTGTTTCATTATGGTATAGAGCTCCAGATATATTATTAGGAAATGAGGTATATACTACAAGTGTTGATTTATGGAGTATTGGATGCATATTTGGAGAGTTAGTAAAAGGAACAATATTATTTCATGGTTACAATGAAAAAGAACAATTAACTAAAATATTTGAAATATTAGGAACACCTGATGTTAAAAAAGTTCCAATGTATGAAAAATTACCTGGTTGGAAAGAAGAAAAATGGGAAGTTTTTCCACCAAAAAATTTGAAGGAAATTGTTCCTAATTTAGATGATAATGGAATTGATTTATTAAAAAAATTATTGGAATATGATCCTGAAAAAAGAATTTCTGCTGCTGATGCTTTAGAACATCCATTTTTTAAAGATTTGGATGAAAAAACACTTAATTTATATAAGAAATAAATTTATTAAGTTTTAAAAAAATAAAAAAGATATTTATTTTAACGTTTATAATTATTTTATTTTTATAATAATAATATTATTATAGTATGTAAAATTTAAATAATTAATTTAATAAATGAAAAAACATAAAAAAAATTCACTTTTAAGTAATAGTTTAAATAGAGCAAATTATAATGAAAAATCATTAGAAATATTAAATAAAAAATCACCTAATAAAAAAAAAAATAAAAAACAAAATTCAAATAGATTTTTAGTTTCATTAGATTCATTAAATTTTGAAAGTATTCAAATTAATAATAATTATTATGATAATTATTTAAAGAAAATACAATCAGAAAAAAAATCAAGCACTAATAATAAATTAAAACACATTTCATTAAGTAATTTTGTAAAACCAAATATTTTTTTTAATTCAAAATTTCCAGAAAAAAATAAATCAAAAACTAAATTTATTCGTCTTAAAAGTAATAATTCAGATAATAAAAATTTTAATTTATTATTAAAAAAAAGTCTAATAACTCAACAAAATAAACTAAAATATTCAAATATATTACAAACTAATACAATTCAAAGTATAAGTAATTTTAATAGAAATAATGAAAGTTTTTCTATTTTAAAAACTGATTTTCAAAATGAAGAAAAAAATAAATCATCAATTCCAAAAAAGAAAAAAAGTTTATTTATAAACAATTCAAATAGTCAATTAATTAATTTAATGAATTTACATCAATTAAATATTAATAATACAAACAATAATAATAATAATAAAATAATAAAAGAAAATAATATTAATAATAATACAAATGAAAAAAATCAAAATAAAGAAATAAATAATAATAATAATAATAATAATAAATTTAATGATTTTCCTGATTTAGATTTTGTCAAAATAAAAAAAACAAACACAGGAAAAAATAATATAAAAAATGAAACAACAAATAATAATACAATTAATAATAATGTTATTATTTATAATAATAATAATAATGTTAATATAAATAAAAATAATGAAAATAAACATTCTTTTGAAAAAAAAGAAAATGAATTATTTTCTAAAAATAAAAATATTATAAAAAGAAGAAGATGTTCTATTCAAATTAGAAATAAAAATAATAGTCATTCGTTATTAAATACTAGTGAAAAACAAATTGCAAAAATTTTTAAAAGACATAATAGTTATAAAATAAATGATAATAAAAATATAAATATTTTATTAAATAATCATAAAAAAGTTAATGTAAATACTACAAAAACTAATAAAAATCTCTTTTCAAATATTAAAAAAATAGATATAAAAAATCACAAAAATAAAGTTAAAGAAAATGAAAAAATAAAAACTAAAAAAATAGAAAATTTAATAAATAATATTTCAATTAATAAAACTGCTTCAAATAATAGTAATGAAAATAAAAAAAAAAAAAATAATTTTTGCTGTTGTTTACCATTTAAATCAAATAAAATTGAAATAAATACTTAAATTATAAATTTTATTAATGCCAAAAATAATTATTTAATATAAAATTTATAAATAAAAAGAAATTAATTAGTTATAAATTTAATAATTATAAATAAATTTAAATAAAAATTGAAATAATCAAAAATATTTAATAATATTTAATTTTAATTATTTTTATAATTTATTTATAATTTTAAATATTAAAATAATTAAAAATTATTTTATAAAAATTGAAAAATATTTTTTTTTCTTTTGTTTTTCTTTCGCTTTTTCTTCTAAATATAATTTATAAGAATCAATAGAAGACAAAGAATTTTTATTAATTTTTTTTTCAGAATAATTATTAGAAACATTTTCTTTATTTTCATTTAAATTATTTTGATTATTATTATTATCTTTTATGTCTAAATTATAAGAATCTATTGTTTGAATAATATCATTTAATTTTTTTGGTTCATAATCTTTTAATTTAATATCATCTAAATTTTTAAATAAATCTTCTATTTTATTTTCTCTTTTATTAATATTATTTAATAACATTTCATTATTATTTTGAAATGAATTATCGAATGTTAAAACAAATTCATTATTATTATTTATTATATTTTCATCTAATTCATTTTTTTGGTAACTATAATTTTCTATAGAATCTATTAGTTTTATTTTATTGAAAGATTTTGATAAACTAATTTTATTATTTTTTACTAAATCAATAGTTGATAATCTTGAATTTAAATTATTAGATTTAAATTCTTCAATAATTTTTTTATTTCTATAAAATTTTTTGAAATAATATTTTTCTTTTATTTTATAATTTGTTTTTATTATTTTATTTTTTTCAGTTAATTTATTATTTAATAAAAATTCATATTGTTTTTTATTTTTATCATATTTAATATTATGATTTTTACAATATGATAATATTAAATTATTTGAAATTTTTAATTCATTTATTTTATTTTTGAAAAAAGTTTTTATAATATAAATTTGACTTTCTTTATGAATAAAAGACAATGATAAATTAATTAAATTTATTAAATTATTTAAATTTAAATTTTCTATACTATCAATGTATAAAATCCAAAATTCATATTGATTAAGTATTTTAGAACCTTCTTCATTTAATGAAATAGGAATATTATTTTCTTTTATTTTAATTGATTTACAATTTTTTAGAAAAAATTCAAATTTTTTTTTATAATTTCTTTTTTTTAATTTTTCTAAATATAAATATTTAATATTAATATTATTTTGAATTTTATATTTTCTTTTTATTATTGGCGTAATACATTTTTTTTTATTTTTATCATCGAATTTTTGTTTATTTACTAAATTTATATTCGATTTTTTATTTATTTGAGATTTCAATAAATTATTATTACTTTTATTCATTTTATACTAAAAAAATTCTAATAATTTATAAATAAAATATTTTTAGTTAATAAATAATATTTTTTTACTTTTGAATAAAATTTATTAATAAATTATTTAAAAATAATAATAATAAAATAAATATTTGTTTTTATAAAAATAAATAATTAAATTTATAAAATATAACATATTTATAATAATATAATATTAAATATTTTTAAATATTAAATACAACTCTATTAAATTTTTATACAAAAAAATGACAAAAACAATAAATATTTATATTAAATAATCTAAATAAAAATTTAGTAATAATAAATCTTAAATTTTAATTTAATTTTTTATTTTTTGAAATTTTTCTTTCATTATTTTTTCATCAAAAGAATTAATTTCAGATGGAATTATGTAATTATTATAAAAATTATTTTTAAAAAAAATTAAAATATCTTTTTTTACATTTTTTACAATTTTATTACAAATAATCATTAAAAATAAATTAATAGCAATTTGTTTTTTATTATTTTTCACATTTTTTTTTAATTGTTTATTAACAAATATTTTAATTTTTCTTTGAATAAATTTTATTATTTTAATAGCTTTAATATTATTTTTATAAATAAAACACCATTTTTCATTTAAAACTTTATTTTTAACTAATTTTATTTTATTTTCATTAATTTTTTCATTAAAATTATTCATATAATATTTATCAACATAATTAAAATTATAAAATTTATTTGAAAAATTATTTTTAATAAAAATATTATCAATATTAAATTTAATTTCTTCTTTTTTTATATTTATTTTATTATTATCATTATAATATAATTCTGATTTGTGTCTAGGAAAAGTTTTTATTGGAATTACATTAAAAAAATCAAAAAAATTTCCTAAAGATTTTTTATTATTTATTATTATAAAATTATTTGTTGAAATTAATTGATAATTTTTAATTTTTTCTTTTTGTTCTTTTAATAATAAAAAATACAAATATTTTTTTAATTTCGAAATAAAAAAACAAAAGTTTTTATTTTTATTTAAATATTTAATTTTCAATACAAAATTTTTAATATATTTTATATAAAAAACAATTTTTTTTCTAATAAAAAATCTTCTAAAATTTGTTTGAATTTTAATGATTTTTGGAATTCGAATATTATAAAAATAAAATTTCCATTTTTTTTGTATTAATTTAATACTTTTATCATATAATTTAATCATATTTGTATGTTTTAATCCGATTGTGTATTCTAATCTTCTTAAAATTTTAATAGTTGAAGCCATTTTTTTATATTTTTCTTTATTATTATTTAATGAAATTTTATCAATTTGAGGAAAAGGAGTTAAATTAGTTTTTTTATAATTTTTATTTAATTTGTTGTTGTTTAATTTTTGTTCTTTTTCTATTTCTTTTAAAAAATTTTCATCTATTTTTGCTATTGAACCTGTGCCTTTTGAATTTAATAATTTTATGTATTTTATTTTTGCGTTTTTTGAATTGTTTTTTATTATTTTTTCACTTTTTGGAGAAAAATTTGTGGATTTAAATTTTTTTGATTTTGGGGATAAAAAATTATTTAAATTATTATTATTTTTTATTTTTTGAACGTTAAAATTTATTTTTTCTAATTCTTTTAAATGAGAATTTAAATTTTCATTAATTTGATATTTTTTATTTACTTTAAATGATTTTAATTCAATTTTGTTAATTTTTTTAAATTTTGGATTTATTCTATGTGAATTATTTTCAATTGTTTTTAAAGAAAAATTATTATTATTATTAGATAAAAAATAATCATTATTTTTATTATTATTATTATTATAAATAGAAGAAAAATTACTTTTTGTTTTTTCTAATTTATTTTGATAATTATTAATTAAATTATATTTATTTTTTAAAGAATTTTGACTATTGTTTTTATGATGATTTTTATTATTAAAATTTATTTTTTTAATTTTATTATGAATTTTTTTTTGTTTGAAATTATTATTTTTATTATATTCACTAAAATTTCTTTTATGATTATAATCAATAGTTAAAT
>JAEEGL011185770.1_pt1 | contig 11741 bp, 10 predicted proteins | sample 9134231 | NCBI WGS metagenome assembly JAEEGL01 (sample SAMN16246548, study PRJNA631951) | gut metagenome | biome: gut microbiome; feature: rumen; material: fiber-attached | host: Bos | place: Iran: Karaj | collected 2018-10
ACCGAAACGAAGCGTTTACGTTGCCCGCCAGTTTCAGGTTGGTCGCTTGAGACCTATGATAACAATGGTACACCGATAGATGATCACGCAGGACATAACCCGGCTTACCGTCCTGCTTATTCTTTTGAAATCAAAAAAGAGGTCTTCCATTTTGCTTTCTAGCATCATGGAAAACCTCTTTTTTATCTTTTATAATCCAAAACATCCGCCGCCAATGAATTCACGAACCAGTGAATTGTTGGCAATATCTTCTGTAGGCATAGGCAATACATAATCTAAAAGTTTCAGCAAACGATTTGCTTCTGTATACTGCGGATCTTCCGGTTCGATACAGTAAAGCTGAGGCTGACAGAAGGTCTTTAATACTGCCATTTCATAAATCAAAGCAGAATTGAACATGGCGTCTGCGGCCTCCTGGAAAGGAAAAATATTCTTTTCTTCGCCCCGTCGTACACTATCCCACATGGAAATGGTGCCCGCTGCCGAGGTACCTCTGGTTCTGGCATCTCGAACGATTCGACGAACCAATCTGCCGTCTGTGGTAGACAAGGGATTGTGCTCATCAATGGAAAGCTGTGTCAAAGCAGAGATATAAATCTTAAACTTGGATTCCTTTGGCAATGTATAGGAAAGCTTATCATTTAAACCGTGGATTCCTTCGATGACCAACACATCTTCCGGTCCAAGCTGCATATAGCGGTCATGATATTCCCGCTTTCCGGTTTTAAAATTAAAGTTTGGAAGAAGTGTTTTCTCTCCACGAAGGAGCTTTTGCATATCGGAGTTGAAAAGCTCAATATCCAATCCTTCCAATGCCTCAAAGTCTTTTTCTCCAAACTCATCCAAAGGCATTTGATCCCTGTTTTTGTAGTAATCATCCAAAGGGAAGGGATGGGGCTTTAAACCTCTGGCCTGAAGCTGGGTGGAAAGTCTGTGGGAAAACGTAGTCTTTCCGGAAGAGGAAGGACCGGCAATCATAACAAACTTTCGGTCACGATTGGAGACAATCTCTTTTGCAAGACTTCCGATTTGTTCCTCCATCAACGCTTCCTGGGTAAGGATAACCTCTCGGCTTCTTCCTTGAGCGATGGCATCGTTTAAGGCTCCCACTGTATTGATTTCCATGGTTTTTCCCCATTCAGCAGAAGTCTTTAAGGTATTAAAAAGCTTTACTGCCGGGTCAAACTCTGCAATCTTGTAAGGATCCTTTTTCGTAGGATACAAAAGCATAAATCCGTCTTCAAACTTTTTCAAATCAAAGGTGTGAAGATAACCGGTGGAAGGAACCATAAATCCATAGAAATAGTCCAGGCATCCGTCCAATTCATAAATATTAATATTGGAGCTGGTTCGGTAACGAAGGAGGCGTTCTTTGTCCTTCATTCCTTTTTCTTTAAAGTGTTTCTGGGCCTTACTGGTTTTTTCCACAGTTTTTCCAAGGGTAATATCCTTTTTCACCAGTTCTTTCATGGCTGACTTTAAGGAATCGATAAACTCTTCTGTAATTTCTCGATCATCACTGAGTTTACAAAAATAGCCGTCACCCAAAGAATACATCACTCTTACATCCCCATCAGGCAACACATCCATCAGTGCACGCTCCATTAGGAAAATCAAGCTTCTTCGATAGGTTCGACGACCATTTTTTTCATAGGTGCTGACAAAACAAACCTCTGCACCATCGTCCACAGGTTTAAACAGCTCCACAAATTTTCCATTAACTTTTGCAAGTACCATATCATCATATGCAGCGCCGCAGGTTTCTTTGGCCAACTGACGATAGGTGGTACCTTCTGCAAAATCGATTGTTTTTTCCCCTTCAAAATTTACTTTTACAATTCCCATAACGTTCTCTCCTTTTGCCTCGAATTATTCGCTTAGCCAGTAGGGAAGCTTTACTTCCTCTTCATAAATGTCAATGCCGGTTCTTCCCTTTAAAAACATGGAAACATACTCAATAAAAATATGCTCAATGCCATAGTGTCCGGCATCAATAATGGAAAGATTTCTGGCCACTGCATCGATTCCATTATGATGGTCAATGTCACCGGTAATCAAAACATCAGCTCCTGCCTTTATTGCCGGTACAATCTCGCTCTTTCCGGATCCGGGAGAAATAGCTACTGTACGTATCACCTGGTCTTCATCTCCAAACACGCGAACATAAGGAAGTTGAAACGCCTGACGCACTTTTGCGGCATATTCTTTCAACGTAGATGGATGATCCAAAAGGGAACCAATACGTCCGATTCCCACATTTACATCATACTCCCCGTCAATTTCACAGGGATCCAAAGCAATGGTGTGCCCCAAGTCCAAACGTTTTTCCGCCAAGGCTCCCATTCTGTGAATATCAAAATTTGTATGCATGGCGTAGCAGGCAATATGGTTTTCCACCATCTTTATGATTCTTCTTCCAATAAAATCATTGGCTACCACACGGTTTACCGTTGGAAATACCAAGGGGTGATGGGTAATAATCATATCCGCCCCCTTTTCTATGGCATGATCAATGACTTCATCTGTTGCATCCAGTGCCACATATACAGAAGAAACCTGCCAGTCCAGGTCCCCAACCAAAAGACCGACATTGTCCCAATCCAGTGCATCCTTTGAAGGAACATCTTCTTCCAATAACTCCACCAATTCGGAAACTGTCATACCTACCTCCTAATCTGATGAATTCCCTCATTCACCAATTCAAGCTTTTTTGAAATCTCTTCCATGCGAGATACAATTTTTTCATTGGGTGTCTGTTGTTTTAAATGGGTATAGGTGTCTTCCCACAGCGCTTTTTCTCTTAAAAGGAAGTCCAAAAGCAGGGGATTTCTTTGTTGAATCAAAAGCCCACCATAAGCAAACTCAACATCTGTAGAGGGCACATAGCCTTCCCTTGCCTCCGGCTTGCTTTGATGTACCACCTTCATCAAAAAGTAGTACTTTCCCTCATCCAAACACATATCCTCTTCTAAGGTTACATAGCCTTCCCTTGCCAAAAATCTCCGAAATCCGTCAATTTCTGACTGGGGTTGGAGAATCAATTCTGTTGCTTCCTTTGCAACGGCTGCACCCCTGGTAAGAATTCCTTCCATTAAAGGGCCACCCATACCGGAAATCAGAATGGTCTGGGCCTCTCCAACAGATAGTTTTTCTAAACCATCCGACAGACGAAGTTCAATCTTTGCTCCTAATCCGGCGTCTTTCACATGTTCTTTCGCTCTGGAAAGAGGGCCTGGGCGAACATCCATGGCTATGGCTCTTTCAACCTTTTTTTGCTCTACCAAATAAATGGGCAAAAATCCGTGATCTGTACCTATATCCGCAAAAACAGCGCCGGCGGACACCTGGTCCGCCAATGCTTGCATTCTTTTTGATAATGTCACCATCTTACTGCTCTAAGTAGTCCTTTAATTTTCTGCTTCGGCTGGGATGACGGAGTTTACGAAGTGCCTTTGCTTCAATCTGACGAATACGTTCACGGGTAACGTTGAATTCTTTTCCTACTTCTTCCAAAGTACGGCTTCTTCCGTCTTCCAAACCAAAACGTAAAATCAAAACCTTTTGTTCACGTTCTGTTAAGGTTTCCAATACTTCATTTAACTGCTCTTTCAAAAGAGTAAAGGTAGCTGCATCTGCAGGTACCGGTACATTGTCGTCCTGAATAAAGTCTCCCAAGTGAGAATCTTCCTCTTCACCGATTGGAGTCTCCAAAGAAACGGGCTCCTGGGAAATCTTTAAGATTTCACGTACACGCTCAACAGGGATATCCATAGCCTGTGCGATTTCTTCAGGGGTAGGTTCACGGCCTAACTCCTGCAACAACTGACGTGAAACACGGATCAGCTTGTTGATAGTTTCAACCATATGAACGGGAATACGGATGGTACGGGCCTGATCCGCAATGGCACGGGTAATAGCCTGACGAATCCACCATGTTGCATAAGTAGAGAACTTGTATCCCTTGGTGTAATCAAACTTTTCAACGGCCTTAATCAAACCTAAGTTTCCTTCCTGGATCAAATCCAAGAAAAGCATACCACGGCCAACATAACGCTTCGCAATGGAAACTACCAGACGAAGGTTTGCTTCTGCCAATTTTTTCTTTGCTTCCTGGTCACCTTCTGCCATAGCTTTTGCCAATTCAATTTCTTCATCAGCAGTAAGAAGGGGAACCTTTCCGATTTCTTTTAAGTACATACGAACGGGATCTTCAATGCTGATTCCGTCGGGAACAGTAAGGTCAAGCTTTTCAACCTCTACTTCTTCCTCGTCTTCAATTGCCAAATCGATATCGTCGTCATCTTCGGTAAGCATAAGAACATCTACTTTGTTACGACGCAAGAACACAAGGATTTTGTTGTACTGCTCTTTGGAAAGCTTCAATTCTTTTGTAGCTTCCTGAATGTCCATCTCTTCAAGGAGATTGTTCTTTTCGCTTGCAAGCTTTAATAAATCCTGCAATGCTTTTTCGAAAATCGCAGTCTGGCTTTCTGCAGCAGCATCATCTACTTTTTTCTTGGTTGTTTTTTTCTTTGTTGTTTCTTTTTCTACAACTTCTTCTGTTTTTTTCGTTTTCTTTTCTGCCATTTCTCATCCTACTTTCTATTAACTGATTGCATAAAAATCGATGTTTTCCAACTCTTTTTGAATTTTCTTTTCTTCCATGGTTTTCAACACAATATTTGGATCGGATTCTGCCATTTGTTCCCTCTCTCTTTTGAAAGCATCTCGCTTTACCCGAATCACAACTTCTCTAAGGGCTTTGGCTTTTTCCGCCGGGCTTTCCAACTCTCCTACCGTTGCGTGGAAAATGGAAGCCACCTCCTGTTGTTCCTCTTCATCTTCGAATAAGTTGATGATGGTAGATGGAGCCAACGCATCTTTTTGAATCTGGTCAAAAAGGTGAGTGGCGGTAATTCGCAAAATACCTTCTGCGAAATCCTCTGCCTTGATATAGGTACTCACTCCCTTTAATAAGAAGGGTTCCTCGGAAATCCAGGTCAAAAGCAACTTTTGTGCCTCTTCAGAAGCCTTGTCTTTCATTGGCTTCTTACGAACCTGTACTCCCTGATCAAAGCTTTCTCCCTCATCACGGCTCTTGGGTTGGAGCGCCTCTTTGGCTGCAATGGAAATCACCAGCTGACGAAGCTCATCCTGTCGAATGCCGTACTTCGAAGCCACCGCCTCAATATAATTGCTGCGTTCTAACTCCTCCGGGAACAACACAATCCTTCCCGCCACCTCTTTAAAGAAAGCGGTTTTGGATGTAGGGTCCGACATATTGTAATCCCTTTCCAAGATTCGAATGGTGAATAAAAAGCTGTTTTCTGCGTTTTTGATACGCTCTTCATAGGCTTGCGGCCCAAGGGCTTTTATAAACTCATCCGGATCCTTATAGGGTTCCATGTTAATGATTTTGCAGGTCACACCTGCTGCCTTTAAAATCGGGATTGCACGAAGCTTTGCCTTCGTACCGGCGCCATCACTGTCAAAGCTGAGATAAACCTCATTTACAAATCGCTTGATCAACGCCGCATGTCCCGGGGTAAATGCGGTTCCCAAAGAAGCCACCGCATTGTCAAATCCTGCCTGATGCAGTGCAATTACATCCATATAACCTTCGCAAAGGATAAAGGCATTTCGCTTGGTGGAACGGGCCAAATGAAGTCCGTATAAGGTACGGGACTTATCAAAAATCGGCGTCTCCGGAGAATTCAAATACTTTGGTTCTCCCTCTCCCATGACACGTCCGCCAAAGGCAACCACACGCTTTTGTTGGTCCATAATGGGAAACATAGCACGGTTCCAAAACTTGTCATGGCCGCCCCGACGTTCGTCTATGGTAATCACACCGCTGTCCTTTAGCACCTCATCGGAGTAACCTTTGGACTTTAGGTAGTGATACAAATCATCACTTCGCTTATCGGCGTATCCCAAACCAAACTTTTGCATGGTTTCTTCGGAAAGCTCTCTGCTTTTAAAATAATTCAGCGCTGCCTTGCCTCTTTCATCCCGCATAAGCAGATAAAAGTATTTGGCTGCCTCTTTTTGAATTTCAAAAAGCTGGGCTTTTTTATTTTGAAATGCCCGCTGCTCGTTGGTCATCTCCGCCTTTGGAAGCTCCACTCCGGCTTTTTCCGCCAAAGCCTCAATGGCCTCAGGAAAGGTCATGTTTTCGTGTTGCATCAAAAAGGTATAGGCATTTCCGCCCTTTCCACAACCAAAGCAATAAAACATCTGCTTGGAGGGACTGACGGAAAAGGATCCTGTCTTTTCACTATGAAAAGGGCAAAGGCCAAAATAGGTGTTGCCCTTCTTTTTTAAACTTACATAAGGGGATATCACATCTACGATATCAATCTTGGAGCTGATTTCGTTGATGATATCCTCCGAATACATTGGCATAGATTAGCACTCCTCCCATGATGTAGGGATAAAAATCTCGTTGAATTTTTTGCAGGCATAAGCATCTGTCATACCTGAAATATAGTCACAAACCACACGGTCTGTTTTTTCTCCTTCGTCCTGAATCATAGAGATGTAGAAATCCGGCATTTCATTGGAATGACTTTCGTAGTAACGATATAACTCTTCAATCATTCGTCCGGCCTTTTTCTCTTCTCCTTTTGCAACAGGATTGGTATAAACGTTGGCAAACAACCATTTGCGAAGTTCCAACATCGCCTCGGATACTTCTTTTGACATCTGAATCACCGGGGAATCCTTGCTGGAAATAATCACATCATGAACCAAACGGTCCAAGCGGCTCTTTACATTCATTCCAAGGGCTTTTCGAATCTCCTTTGGGATATCCTCTTCCGCCATAATCTTTGCGCGGATAGCATCATCAATGTCGGAATTTATGTAGGCAATCTTGTCGGAAAGACGTACAATCTGTCCCTCCGGTGTAGCCGGCATGGTACTTGTTTGATGATTTCTGATACCATCCCGAACTTCCCAGGTAAGATTTAAGCCTTTTCCATCCTGTTCTAATTTTTCAACAATACGTACACTTTGTTCCGAGTGAACAAACCCATCGGAGCATAATTTATCCAACACCCGCTCTCCGCAGTGGCCAAAAGGGGTGTGACCTAAATCATGGCCCAAGGCAATGGCTTCCACCAAATCTTCGTTCATACGAAGGGCTTTCCCAATGGTCCGGGCATTTTGTGACACCTCTAAGGTATGAGACATACGGGTTCTGTAATGATCCCCCATGGGATCCAAAAAGACTTGCGTCTTATTCTTTAGTCGACGAAAAGATTTGGAATGAAGGATACGATCCCGGTCTCTTTGAAACACCGGTCGAATATCACACTCTTCTTCCGTCCGCTCTCTGCCTTTGGAATTCTGATCCAAAGTAGCATAGGGACTTAAGGTCTCCGCCTGCATCTTTTCAATGGATTCACGTATTGTCATATTTCCTCCCTATAAAACAAAAACAAGGGTCTCTAATTACTTTATTCCGTAGAAAGTAACAGAAACCCTTTTTTTATTTATAAATTATTTAATTTTTTCTTTTAAGGTGTCAAAATCAATACTGGAGCCAATGGCATAAGTGGTAGGTTCTTCATTGCCTGCCATCTCTTTGATTCGTTTCACTTCTTTTAAAAAGTTTTCTTTGTCTCTGGATTTTGCAAACAACGTCGCAGTATTTCTGGCGTCGTACAAGGCATCATGGGCCTTTCCATCAAAAAGTTCTCCCGCCATGTAAAGCGCCTTTTCCAAAGATAGGGAATAATGTGCTCCCACTAAAGTGCCATATTCCTTTTGAAAATCTACCCAATGAGAAAGCATGTACTCCTCATCTTCTCCCCGGGCAATCTGTTTTAATTCCATCTCCTTGATGAACTGATGCTTGTCATTATTACTCCATGCATAAATCGTAAAGTCCCTATAATGATGACACCATTGCATAAACTCCTTTTGAACAGATTCAAACAAGGGCGCTTTCTTTAAGCGCTTAATCGTAATCCCCGTCAAATCCTTAATATGCTCATCAATGTAATTGGAATACTTTGGCCGGACATACCGTTTGAAGGAAGCAATTTCCTTATTTTTATCATCCAATACAACCGCACCTACTTCAATGATTTCCGTATGGCAAATCTTATATTCTTCCGGAAAATCCTCCTGAGAGACCGGCTGCATTTCAAAATCTAAAAATATACTATACATAATAAAATATCATACCATATTTTTCTTCATGAGGCACCATAATCCATTTCACTTCCCCTTTTATTCTTGATTCCATTGACTACGAGGCAAAAAAACGGATGAGTAGAGATTATCTCTTCTCATCCGCTTTTTTATAAAAGACGAAAGAACCGTCCCTTATTTTTTCTTCTTTGCAACTTTAATCTGATAGTCTACAGACTTATGCTGGCTGTTATTCCAAACACGAATGTAGTAATATCCGTTTTTAGAAGCCTTAAAGGTATAGCTTCCTTTTTTCATAAGAGTGGTTTTGTCAACAATTTTATTGTTGTTATAAACCTGGCAAAGTGTTGTACGACCGTTAGCCTTTAACTTCTTATTGTTTTTCAAAGTTACTTTATAGATGGTACCTTTTTTCACTTTTACCTTAAACCAATCCTCATATACTTTTTCACTTCTAATGTCTTCTACGTCATATTCTTCGCTATAGCTAGCCTTCATAGCCTTTCCGACCTTTAAAGTGTTGGCTGTTTTTTTTGTATTATTGGATTCTGTTTCAAAATTCGCATCTGCCTTTGTTGTCAAAGATACATCAGTTTGAGCTGACTGCCATGACATTACTGTCAAACTCTCAGGCTGAATGCATAAATAGTAAGAACCTTTTTTCAAACCTACTTTAAAAGAAGCGCTGGTAGCGTTCCAATCTTCAATTGCTTTTGTATCGCCAACCCAAACTTCCTTACCGTTTTTATCCAAAACAGCAACTCGCTCTTCATGTTTCAAACCATCTACAACCGGTTTTGTTACAGAAAAGCTTGCATATCCGTTTTTCCTTAAGTTAAAAGAAAAATAAGCTTCTTTATGATGTTTATTTGTCCAAACCTCAGTTGCGTTAGCACCTGTGCCTAAATCTGTAACCTCTGAAATATTATAAGTAACCGTTTTTGCTTCTACAGTTTTCGGGAAAACTGCAAATGCAGATACTGTTATAGAAAGCGCCATTAATAAACTAACAATTCTTTTCATGTTCCGTCTCCTCTTTTACTCCTCAATATAAACAACAAATTCCCAAGACTACAATAGCCTTGGGAATTTTTAAAAAAATCAATACTATTTTGTGTAGTAAGCGTTTGTTACAATCTTGTAGTTGTAATAATCATTTAAAGGAATAGCTCTGAATGATTCAGTCTTACCTTTCTTTACGTATAAAGAATGGTATGCACAATCTACAATATTTCCTGATGCATCATAGAAAAGAACAAACATAGAGCCACGTGTATAAGCAGATTTTTTATTGTCGTTCTTGTAAGTAATATTTAAATATCCGTCAGCATCAGCCTCTTGCTTTGTTACTTTAATCTTGTTAGAAACGTTTTTATAAGAATAATTAAAGTCATGGAAATCAGGCTTTGCAGATGCAGTACAGCTAATTCCAGCGTTATACTGAGAAGATGTAGCTGTTGTAAAGATTTCCTTATAAGTAGTTCCCTTAGAAGGCAAATCATATGCATATACAGAATCACTGTCAATAACAGTGCCTGCTGCATCTTTAACAGTATAATTTACTTTAACTTTTTCAAAATACTGCTTTGTATTGTTTTTAATGGTAAGAACAAAATCACCATATCCGGTGTGTGTTGCAGTTACAGAAATCTTAGCTTTCTGTACGTTAACATTATAGGTAATCTTTTCACCATACTTTTTGTATGATACGGTACATTTACCTTTTTTCTTAGCTTCAATATAGCTGTACTTTGTACCATAAGTGGTATATGTACCAGTCTTTACAATCTTTTTATTGGAAGACTTTAAGCTCTTTACAGATCTTGAAAGACCAATTTCTACGCCTTCGCCAACGTACATTGTTACTTTTTTTGCACCAGCTGCTTCTACTTTAGATGCTTCAGGCAAATTTAAAGCTGAAGCTGCAGGAATTGCCATTAACGCAGCTAACATTAAGCAGGCAATTCTTTTTGTAAAACTCATTTTTCTCATGTTTTACTTTTCCTCCTCAAACAAACTCATTACTTTCACTCTCGCCAATTCCACACTATAACACAAAATGTGGTAAATTGATATAGTCAATAAACAAGTAATTGTATAAGTTTTAACGAAGGATTGCTTCTACCTGTTCCCTTTTTTCAAATAGGACGCAGCCACCTACATGATCATCTTTTAATATGTCTCCTGACTGAAGTTCACGGAACAATTTGGATTGAATGGCACCTTTTACCCCCTTATCCAACACGCTGGTATCAGAATAAGGTGAAAAGGGACAAGGCTCCGCGCCGCCCTGGGAATTAATATGGAAGAAACCTCTTCCTGCAGCTACACAGCCACCGGAGGATTTTTCGTCTCCAGGGAAGGAAATAAAGACCATGTTTTCATACTTTTCCCGAAGCTCATCAATACGATCCCGAAGGTGCTGTTCCTGTGTCTCATCCAAAGCAAGTTCCTTACTTTCGTCTGTAACCGGAACATACTCAACAAAAATAATCGCTTTGCATCCGTAACCACCCATCATTTGAATAAACTGATCGGATAATACGTCATCCATGTTTTCTGTTGTAACCGTCACAGAGCTTCCAAAAATCAGATTTTTCTCATGGAACTTTTCCATATTGGAAATCAATTTTTCATAGATTCCCTCTCCACGGCGACGGTTGGTGGATTCCTTTCCCCCTTCAATGCTCATTAATGGGACAAGATTTCGGTTTTTATCAAACATTTCAAAATACTCATCACTGATGAATACGCCATTGGTAAAAATAGGGAAGAGAATGTTTTTCTTTTCTGCTGCCACTTTAATTACATCTTTTCTTAAAAGGGGTTCTCCTCCGGCTAAAAGGATGAAACTGATTCCCAAATCTTCCGCCTCTTCAAACAATGCTTCCCACTGCTCGCCGGTAAGCTGATTCTTTGGTTCGCAATCCTTTGTGGCATCATTTTGTCTGGAATAACAACCGGCACAATGGAGATTGCAACTGCTGGTAATGGACGCAATCAAAAAAGGAGGCACGTTCATCCCCTGAGCCTCATATTCCTTGCGAACCTCTGCAGCCTTTTTGGTGGCCATAGCAAACTTTGCCATGAAAACACTTTCCGAAGGATCCTTTAAAGTAGCGCGAAGTGCATCCTTTACCACACGTTCTACCCCTTTTGTCATATACTCCTGAATGTCAAATTCTTTTTCCATGAACTACACCTCATACAAATACATTGTCTTTACGTTTCATACGAATCTTTTCAAGCCTGTTTTAAATTGCATATAATTATATTTCGCAAAATTTATTTTACACCTTGCGCTTTATTTCTGCAATATATACTCGCATCTTTTATTCTGTTGTGTTCATACAAGAATTTACAATTCTGCCGCAAGGTGTGTGCTGGACAAAGACTTGAATAGATTAAAATAGGCGCTTTATCATAACTCAAGGTGAGCCGAGCGCTTTATAGCGAGCTTAGAAAAAAAGAAGCATGTTTTTTATAGATGTCGGTACGAGGTGCCACGGATGGCACCGAGAACACATAACCGAAACGGACTGAGATTGTGTGTGGTACCGACATCTAAAAACATGCTTCGT
>JAEEGL011435530.1_pt1 | contig 11741 bp, 7 predicted proteins | sample 9134231 | NCBI WGS metagenome assembly JAEEGL01 (sample SAMN16246548, study PRJNA631951) | gut metagenome | biome: gut microbiome; feature: rumen; material: fiber-attached | host: Bos | place: Iran: Karaj | collected 2018-10
GAGGTCGTCCGCTGCTTCGAAAACGACGACATCACCCATGTCGAGGGTTCGATCGACCCCGTCCGCGACGTCGGCATCATCGAGAACGAACTCATGCTGGCCGACCTCGAAGTCGTCGAGGCCCGCATTGCCCGCGTCTCGAAGATCGCCCGCTCCGACCCCAAGCTCCGCCCGGAACTCGAGCTGCTCGAAGAGCTACGCGACCATCTCTACGCCGCGAAGCCCGTCCGTTCCTTCCCGAAGCTCGACGACGACGCCCTCCACATGGCCCTCGCCGAAGGACGCTTCCTCAGCGCGAAGAAGGTCATTTACGTCGCGAACGTCGACGAGGCGAGCGTCACGGACGACAACGACTTCGTCAAGGCGCTCCGCGCCCATGCCGAATCAGTCGGCTCCGAGTGCGTCCGCATCTGCGCCGCAGTCGAGCAGGACATGTCGGGGCTCTCCGACGAGGACCGTGCCGAATTCCTCGCCTCCTACGGCATTGAGGAGAGCGGCCTCGACCTCATCGTCAAGACGAGCTACCACACGCTTGGTCTCGCCTCCTTCCTGACGGCTGGCCCGAAGGAAGTTCGCGCCTGGACCTTCCACCGAGGCTGGAAGGCGCCGAAATGCGCCGGGGTGATTCACAGCGACTTCGAGCGCGGCTTCATTCGCGCAAAGGTTGTCCGCTACGAAGATTTTGTCGAGCATGGCGGCGAGCAGAAATGCCGTGAACTCGCCCTTCTCCGCGAAGAGGGCAAGGACTACGTCATGCAGGACGGCGACATGGTCGAGTTCCTGTTCAACGTGTAGCTCGGCGGAGAGGACCGCGCTTGCGTGGCTAATGGCCGTTTTGCTATCATTATAGCATGGAAACGAAACGCAAAATAGCGTACGGCGTGATCAACTGGGCGGAGATGGTCCGCGAGTGCTTTTTCGTGGACAACACCGCATACATACGAACGCTCGAAACGTGCAAGACCCCCGTGTTTCTGCGACCGAAGCGCTTCGGCAAGTCGGTCGTCTGCTCGATGCTCGCGCACTACTACGACATCAACCTCAAAGACCGCTTCGAAGAACTCTTTGGGAACACCGACATCGGGCAGAATCCGACCCCTCTTAGAAACTCGTTCCTCGTACTCCAGTTTGACTTCTCAACCATACAGGTCGGGACGCTCGCCGAAATTGAAGAACGCTTTACGGTTAATGTTCGCCAAGCCGCCTCGATTTTCGCATCTCAATATGCAAGGCTTGCCGATTGGTCGTGCGTGAAGGACGCAACTGCGGCAGCAGAGATTGTCAATGCTTTGCGGACTGTCATCCGCGAGAACCACCTCCCGCCGCTCTACGTCGTCATCGACGAATACGACAACTTCACGAACGAGCTGGTTGTCTCGGGGCGCGACACCGAATACAACGCCATCTGCGGCCACGACGCCAAAGGCGACGTAACTCGCGAATCGTTCTTCAAGGCGTTTTTCAAGTCCTTCAAGGCAGGCCTCGCGGACGGAACCGTCGGCCGCACATACTTCACGGGCGTACTGCCTATCACGCTTGACGACCTCTCCAGCGGTTTCAACGTCGGGACTGTCGTGAACCTTCGCGGCGACTTGCTCAACCTCGTAGGCTTCACCAAGCCTCAGGTCGCCAGCTATGTTGACGTTATTTTCGCTGAACACGGCCTTCCGCCGAAACTGAAGCCGACGGTTCTTGGCGATCTGGAGCGATTCTACGACGGATACCACTTTGTGCCGGGCGCGGAGCCACTCTTCAATTCGACGATTTGCAACTGGTACCTCCAGTTGCTTGTCGCCGAGCGCAAGATTCCGACGGATGTCGTCGACTCGAACGTCCGCACGGACATAGCCTGGTTCCGCCGCCTCGCCCAGACGAATTCGCGGGCGCTGGCGAAACTCCGCGCCTACATCGAGCGCGGCGAGGATGAACTGGCAAGCCGGTACGACCTCTCGGCCAAGTTCGGGCGCGCCAAGTTTTTCAGCGAGGAGTTCTTCCCCTACGCACTCTACTACCTCGGCCTTCTGACGTTCAGGGACGCGATGACGCTCGGCATCCCGAACCTGACAATCAGGAACATGTTCGTCGACTACTACGACGAACTCTCCGAGTTCACGAACGTCGATGAGGCACGACGCGGGTTCGGCATGGCAGCACGGGCGCTCGCACTCGCCGACGGGACGTGGAAGGCGCTCTTCGACGCCTACTGGCAGCACTATGTAAAAGCGCGCATCCCCGCGCAGGCGTTCGACAAGATGAACGAGAACTTCTTCCGCACGACCTTCACCTCGCGCTGCATGGACTTTCTGATGGACTTCTACTCCTTCGAGACCGAGTACAACTCCTCCGAAGGCCGATGCGACTTCCTGGCGATTCCAAAGCCCGGCGTCGGAAAGCCCGCCCGGCTTGTCGAGTTCAAATACTTCACGAACGCCGCCGCAAAGGAGAAGATCCTCGGACGCGGCCATCCCGACGCCGAAACCGTCGAACAGGCCCTCGCCTACCGCGCGGCTCTCGCAAGGCGTCCCGACTGGATGCACAAGATCGAGACGACCGTCGTGGAGGTCTGCGGAAACACGGGGTACAATTGGTTCGACCTTCCGGCCTAGTTCGGCGGCCGCGGCCATTGATTTGCGAAAAGCGCTTCTTGCGGCCGCCCACCTCGACGAGCGGTCAAAGCGCGTCCAGGTCGGCCTCGACGCCCTGTTTCGCATCGGCCTTGCCAGCGTTGACGTCTTCGATTTCAAACGTCACGCGGGTTTCCGAGGCGTTGACGAGCTTGAAGCGATAGGGCAAGCCAGAAACGAGAGCGGTGAAGTCGACCATTCCGTCCTTAGTCTCCAGGGCAACCGGCCCGAAGAGAAGCTGGAGATGGTCCTTCGTCCTGTCGAAAACCGTTTTGCAGAAAGCGGCGTTGCCCGAGCAAGTGGCGTAGACGGAGCCGACGCGCTTTGTGTTCGGCAGGAGGCGCAGGGCCATGTCGTTGAAGCCGCTGGATTTCAGCAGACCGGGAAGCGGCGCCAGATAGTCGCCGGCCTTGTTCGTGGGCCTGACGGCGGTCAATGGCAGAACCTCGTCCGATGTCTTTCCAAGAGAGGAGACGAGGCTTTGGGTGGCTTCCTCCTTCAGCGCCATGGACTCTTCGGTATCCCGGATGTCGTACTCACTCTTCACGGCGTCAATCACGACGTTGTACCCCTCATCGCGTTGCGAAATGGTTATTTCTATTCGGTCGCCACCCGTAAAGCGCATTATCCTGCCTTCGCCGTCCTTCTGGAGACGCCGCCCGAACTTCATTTCCAGCGTGGGGGCAATTTCGGCGATCTTTTCCTGTGCCTCAAACAGCGTCCCGCAGTGGTGGATGCCGCGCACCTGATAGATTGTGCGCGTCTTCGGCGAGGCGAAGATGATGTAGTCCGTGAATTCATTGAACGGTTTTTCCGGCACATACTCGTAGGCGAGGCTGAAAAGGTTGTTCGTCTCGCACGAATGGTCGGTCGGCATGGTCAAGCCGAACTTGACGCCAAAGAGGCCTGTCAACCCTCCGGTGGCAGAGGACTTCGCGGAGAAAACTTCAGGCTTTTCCTCTTCCTTTCCTTGTATTGGAGCCGCCGGCTGAGGCTGTGGCCCCTCCGACCCCTCCGTTTTGGGTTTCAAATCCTGGGCCCTTCCCGGCTTGGGAGGGGGAATTTCATCGTCGACTTCCTTCATCGCGACCGCAAGTTCCTTCAGTTGGAGGAGTCGGTTCTGCGATTCCCGCATTTCGCGTTTCAGGCCCGACTTGTTCTCCTCCTTTGCGCGGCCGTACAAGGCGAGGTCGTCAACGTCGATGTAGAGGGCGTCGTTCTTGCAGTACACCGTCACGCTCCCGATGCCTTCCGGCCCTTGTGCCGGAAAGTAGCGGTTCCCGTTTGAATCGACTTTCGGGGAGGCGCCAAAGGCCGCGCCAAGCACATCGAGCGCATGCGACTCCGCCTCTTCCACGTCTTCCGGGTGGCCAATGATCCGAAGCGAGAAGACGGTGCGCGATTTTGGCGCGGCGAACACGAGCAGGTTGTCGCATGCGAGAATAGAATTTGTGAGACCATGCTGGGCCACGAGGGCGCCGATGTTGTTCACAGACGAGTCTTCACCCTCCGGAAGTTTGTCGCCCAGCCGCCTTCCGAATGCGCCGAAAAGCTTCCGAACGGGCTTGCCGTCAGGAGCGGGAAGGAGTTGGAGGGAATCGATTTCAGCCTTCAAGGTTGAATCGGGCTTGAGACTTAGAAGTTTGGACAGCGAAGTCTGTCCCTCGCCATACGCCATTGATCCGGCCACGAGAAACGCAGCCAGGTTTAGTGACCATGCCCTAGATGCAGTCAAGATGTTTATCTCCTGTTCAATTGTCAATTAGAAGTCAAATGACAAGCCTCCGCCGAATACTGTTGCTTTGTCCAAATCCATTTTAAGCGATTCAAAGAAAAAATGAATCATTGTTCTACGCGCAAGGAAGAATCCAATGTCGCCTATCAGTTCGGAAGTTCCGCTATAATCTCCAATCTTGCTGCCAACTCTGTACTCACCAGTAATGAATACCTTTCCCAAGTTGACCTTCAACCCCAATCTGCCGGCTAAACAAGCTTTGGATTCTTCCTCATTATAGGTGCCAGAACCCAAAAACTCCCCGTTGCTGGTCCACTTAAATGGGTCTTTTACAGTTTCGTATCGGATTCCACCGCCTACGAAAGGTTCGAAGGTTTTGCCGCGCCAAAGCACCCAAAGCAAAAGCGCATCAATTCCAATGTCCCTTTGTTCCTCTTCCCAAAACACATCCACCTGCTTGTAATAGTTGTACCAGTAAGCGTAGGTCAACTCCTTGTATGACATGACTCCGTCGAGATTCACTTGGGCTACAAACCCCCTGATAGACAAGTCGAATGGATATTCTCCAAAAGGCAGCCTGTATTCCACGTCCATAATCATTCCATCAGCGCTTCCCCCGCCCCGCAGCGAAAGAGTCATTGGGTTCTCCATGTGATCGCTGTTGGCCAATTCGTTTCCGCCGGGATGCCTTTCCGAAAAGAATGTCCTAACTGATTCCGCCGTGGTCGGCTTCGCGGTGTTCGCGGGGTCTGTGGGTGCGTCGACGGCGGGGACGGCGGCTGGCGCCGTGTTTGTTTTCGCCGCCGCCGAGGGTGTGTTCAGCACGGCGTCAAGCAAATCCTCTGCTCTGGCAACGCCGACGGCTACCACAAGAGCGAGAATAAAAAGCGTGATGTTTTTCATGTCGCACTACCTCAATCGTGAATACTAGAAGTCAAAGCCGAATCCGCCGCCAAAGGCGTATCCCTTGGAGATGGAATCTAATTCAAACGATTCGACGTTCAGCTGCAAAAGGAGTCCAGACTGGAGGCGCACCCCCAAGCTGCCAATCAGCTCCTTTGTGCCGTCATAGTCGCCGATATCGCCCCCGACAATGTATTCTCCTGCCAGGAAAGCCTGTCCAAAGTTGATTTTCAAGCCAACCCGGTACGAGAAGCTCACGCCAGAATCGTCATCGTCGTAGCTCTCATAATCCCGCGAAGAGGAAGATTCATACTCGCAAGTCAAATACTCTCCGCGAATGCCGGCGCCGACGAAAGGCTCCAAAACGGTTCCGCGCCATGGAATCCAAAGCAACATGGCCTCAGCGCCCGCTCGCGTCTCGCTCCACTCCCAGTCATAGTATATCGTTCTCGTATGCCTGTAGGAATGGAGTCCGGAATACCACGAATACCAGTACGTGTAATACGTCTCCTGATAGGAATCTGTTCCCTCTTCCATCTGATGGAGCGCAAATCCCCTGAAGGACAGATCAAAGGGGGAATCCCAAAGCTGGAATCTGATTTCCATGTCACAGCTTAACGCGAGGGAACTGTCAGGGTCTGTATCGCTGTCGACAGTTCCAACTCCCCCCCGCATCAAAAAAGTTGTATTCTTTTTTGTTGTTTCCCTCGGCGAAGAACCGCTCTTCAAGTCAACATCTGAAACCATTAAACCGGGCAAAGCCGAAGTGGCATCGTCACCAACGGTGGCTTTCGGCGCGGCAGGTGCGGCTGTCGCGTTTGGAGAAGCGTTCTTGGCTTCGAGGGCGTCAGCGGCAGTAGCCGACGCCTGTGCAGCAGGGGCGGAAAGCGTCGCGTCAATTGTGCCGCCTTCAGCGGCAGGGGCGGAAAGGGCCGCGTCAATTGTGCCGCCTTCAGCGGCAGGGGCGGAAAGCACAGCGTCAAGAAGGCGGCCATCGGCCTGCGACTTCGCGGCCGGCGCCTTTGGATTCGCGGCTTCTTGAGCCGACTGCGCTGCAGAAGCCTCCGCCGGCTTTTCCGAAAGGACTGAGTCAAGCAGGTCGTCTGCAACGGCGGCGAAGGAGAAGGTAGAAGCAACTAGTAGACAAAAGAAAAGCCTGTTGATGTTCATTTGGGAGTTCAGATGGATTTATGATTCCAGGCGGGTGCGAATGTGATGACGCACCCGCCTGGAAATGGTTTCTACTTGGTAAACCGGGGCTTTCCGTCTTCAGAGCGGAACCCGTTTGCCTTTAGATAGTCAAGAATCATGGATGACACACTCAGCTTGCCTGCCGCGGCCTTGACAGCGTCGGAATTGACGTCGCAACCGCGCTCCACGAGGAACTTCACCATGTCGAGTACATCGTCCTTGCCGTCGGTGAGAACGGCGGCAGCAAGGTGGCGATCCGTTACCTTGGCGCCGTGGGCGACGAGCGTCGTGAGCGGAATCACCTTGCTGTGGATCACGCACCAGTCCACGGCGCGCTCGGTCGGCTTGAGGTTTTTGCCGTCGACCTGCACGTCGTCGAGGAGGTAGGCGAGGATGGCCTCGTCAGGGCGCATGACGGCGCGCTCGATGGCCGTGTCGCCTTCCTTGGACTTGACCAGCGGATCGGCTCCGGAGAGAATCAGCATTTTTGCAATCGGCAGGCTTCCCGCGTCAATCGCGTAGTGGAGCGCAGTGTAGCCGTCCTTGTCCGCGGCCTTGACGTCGGACATCGGAATCAGGGCCTGGACAAAGGAGGCGCTGTCGAGGCGGGCGGCGACCATAAGCGGTGTCACGCCATCCTTGGCGGCGGCCTTGGCATCGATTCCAGAGTCGACGGCCTCCATGAGGTCGCCCGGGGTGCCGTAACGGACCGCGTAGTGCAAGGCGTTGTAGCCGTAGGCGTCGGCTTTCTTCCGGTCGGCCTTGGCGAGGAGGTTTTTGACCCCGCCCTTGAAACCGTGCTGAAGGGCCAGCAGATAGGGGGTGCGGCCGAAGGAATCCTTGGGGCTGGCGCCGTTCACGTCCGCCTTGAGGGCGAAGGCCAGATTGACGAGGTCGCCGAAGCCCATGTAGGCGGCAGCTGCGAGAAGCGACGTGGCATCGGCGGGCGAAATCGACGCCTCTTCGCCGTGGAGATAGAGGCGGAGCACGCGGGCGCCGTCGCCAAGAATGCGGTTCACATCGGGTTCGGTACGGTCGCCAATCGCGGCAACAAGCGCCCCAATGCGGGCGTTCATGTCAACTTCGGAGGCCACCATGGCGGCAAAGTCGCGTGCGAGCTGGCGAAGGCGGGCCGCCTCTTCCGCTTGGGCCTTGGCAATCGCCCTCTGGATTGCGTCCTGGACGGCAAGATAGAGTTCGTTGCGAAGGGCCGAAAGCCTCTCGTTAAGCTCCTTCGTCGTCATCTCCTCGTCGGTGGCGTGGTCGTTGAAATACGCCTTGATTCCGTCAAGGAGACTGGTGACAAGTTTCTGGGCTTCGTCCTGCGGGATGTCGTCCTGCACAAGCGCCTCGCGGACAATGTCAAGCTGCTTCTCGACCTTCGTCCAGTCCGGCACGAAGTCCGTCTTCTCGTAGCCGTCGCGGGGGGCGATGGTGCCATACGCCCAGAGCTTGGCATCGGCAACGAGCGCTTCGACGCCCTCTTTCTCGCACTTCTGTTTGACGGCTTCGGCCGAGGCCTCGTCGAGACCGGCGTCCACGGCGTCCGGATAGGCCATCACAAGGCGAATGCGCCTGTATGCATCAATGGCCTTCTGGAACTCTTCCTTGGCGAGGGCTTCGCGGGCCTCCTTCTCGGCCGCCGAGCCAATGCGGGCGTATGCAGCCGGATTGACGCGCGAATTGAGCATACCGGTCTTGATCAGGAACACGGCCGCGTCAACGCGTGACTGCCCGGTGATGCCGAATGTGTAGATGCGCTTCCTGGCAGCGGCGTCATCGCCTTTCTTGAGGTCGGCCAAGATAAGTTCGCGCAGCTGTTTGATCCGTGCCGCGATGTACTTCGCCTCTGCCCGGTCCACAAGTGTCAGCATCTCGTTCTTGGCCTTTTCCTCGTCCGTCTGCGGAATGCCGCCCGGATTGCGTTTGACCTTGAAGTCCCGCGCTTCGTCAAACTTGTTCTGGGTGATGAGGACATTCATGTCCCTTCTGACTTTTTCACTGTCCGAGATGCAACCGCAAAGGGTGAGCGTTCCCATTGCGACCAATACTGCCGACTTGGCGTTCATAGCATAGTGCCTTCCTAGTTGGCGCCCTGGAAATGGAGGAACCCGCCTTCCGGGCGCAAAAAAGGCGTGCCCTGAATTTTGTATACAAAAAAGCGAAGAGCCGATGGCCCTTTCAATTAATAACTCTGCGCAACAGACGAAATCTTACGCGGAAATCGAATTGATTTACCGGCCCGCTCCGGGCTCGATTCGCAGTTCAAGGAGGTGGACGCCGTTGAAGTGGTCTACGTATCCCGTACCGTTGTGGGTGAACGTGAAACTAAGACGATGGTGTCCGGCGGGAAGGTCAATTCGCCCGGACCGCTCTTCCCCAAGCGGGTTCCCGAAGTCGATGTCGCCGTCCAAATCCTGAAACAGTTCTTTTCCCGCATCGGAGACTTTGAAGAACGAGCGGGGCTGTTTCGTTCCGGCGAGAAGCCTTTCCCCGGCGAAATGGCGCCGGTACCAGAAGGAGACGCAGGCGGGGCCGTCAACCGGTATGGAAAGGATGGAGTCGGGATCCCTTGGGGTGCCCTCCCCGCTCCGAATGGCGCCGGGAATGTCCGGGTCGATTTGCCACGGATAGGCGTGGCTTGTCAGCCAGCCTTTTCCGGACAAACCAAGGGGACGGCCAAGCTCTTCGGCCAGGTTCAGCACCACGGGCGTCTCTTTTCGCGCGCCCATGAGCCTCCTCGGGCCCGGGGCTGCCAGCAGCACCGCGACGGCGACCACTGCCGCCGCCGCGATTCCAAGCGCCATCGGCAGGTGGCGCAGCCGCACCGCGCGGGCGAGCGAGTCCACGTTCGGATAGCGTTCGTCCGGAAGCGAGCTTGTCGCGCGGCGGATGATTTTCCGCCAGGCGCCCGGCGGATGGCCGCAGAAACACGTGCTGGCCAGAACGCCTATGGCGTGGATGTCGGCCGCGGGGGAGATGTCGCCGCCCGTGAACTGCTCGGGCGCCGAATAGCCGGGAGTGCCTACCCCGACGGCGTGTCCGTCGACAATGGATAGCGCGGGGCCAAGCGGGACGGACGGACCGTCCGTCGCCTTGGCGAGGCCGAGGTCTATCAGAACAGGTTCGCCATTTCGCGAAAGGATGTTGGCGGGCTTGATGTCACGGTGCACGTAGCCCAGCGCATGAAGCGCCCCCACCCCGCGGCAGATGTCCGTGACGAAGGATGCGACGGCTCCGTCGCCGGATGGGAGCGTAAACTGCTCCAGGAGCTCCATCGCGCACCAGGGGCGCCCCTGGTACTCGCCGGCACCGTAGAAGACCGGAAGGAATGGGGTGTGGTTTTCGGTGAGGATGGCGATTTCCAGTGCGAAGCGCGCGCGAGCCGCGTCATCGTCGCGGTGTAGGATTTTGAGCGCGGCGACGCGATCGGTTTCGGCGTGGACGGCGCGGTACACCTCGCCGGAGCCGCCGCGCGCGACAAGCGCGGCAACGCGCCAATCGCCGACGACGGTGCCGTCGGGAATCTCGCCGGAAGCCTCGATTGGCGCATGGCGCCGCAGCCAGTTTTCGACCGTTTGTCCGTTTGTTCGTTTATTCGTTTGTTCGTCGCATCGTTGCATCGTTAATTCGTTGCATCGTTTGTTCGTCGCATCGTTTATTCGTTGCTCTGTTGCGTCGCCGACCCCTTCAACCCTTCTGCGATGGACTTGAGTTTCGCCACCATCCGGTTCTTGATCTGGTCCACGGCGTTGCGCGACAGCCCAAACGCCGCAGCGACATCAGCCGGCTTTTCGCCGTTGACGGCGACCCTGATGAAAACCTGCTTCGTCTGGCCGCGTATGGCCGGATCCGCCAGCAATTCCCTGAGGGCGAGTTCGAAGACGGCGTCGTCGAAAGCCGTACCGTCCTCGCCGGACGCGGCGGGCGCCGCATCGGTCGCGAACGCCCGTTCGGCCTCGGCCGAGCGTACGCGCCGCTTCAGGAAGTCAACCGACTTGTTGCGGAGGATGCCGTAGAGGTAGCTGTGGAAAGGGCCCTTGTCGGCGGGCGAATAGACATAGTGCGGCATGCGCGCGACAAGCGCGGACAGCGTTTCCTGCATGATGTCGTCCGCCGGCACGCCGGGAAAATGCGCCGTGAGGAACTGGCGCATGACGGGTTCGTAGAGAACGACGAACTCACGCCAGCGGACCGACTGCGCGTCGCGCCCTATGACTTTCAGCAGCGTTGTGGATGTTGCGGGAGGTTTCAGTGTGGATTCCTTTCAAACTACCGTATAATTCTAGCATATGTCGGCTTTTTTCGCCGTGTGCCCGCGGCGAAAAAAGGCTGATATGTGCTATACTACTTTCCACACCTATGAACGCATATCTTAGATCAGCTTTTCTGACTCTGGTTCTGGCACCATGCCTTGGCTTGTGCGGCAACAGCAAAAGCCTGCGAATCAAACCGTCGGAAGTCTCCGGCGTAAAGTACGTGAAGTACACCGATCCAAGCGGTTTCTTCACGATGAACATTCCGCGCGGGTGGAAGGTGAAGACAGGCCTCAAGCCCGACGGCAAGCTCGACCTCATCAGCTACGCGATCACGGTCTATGACCCGGCACATCCGGAGCGCGAGCTCTACTACAACCTCAACAGCGCCATTGGCGTAAAATCGCAGGAGGCGCACGACTGGTACGTCCGCTCCTACGGCGCGAACAGCTACTTCGCGAAGATGCCCGTCCTCAAACAACTCTCCACAGCCGGCTTTTTCGATGCAATGGGGCCATATTACGGCTTCAGGCAATTCAAGGTACTAGAGCGCATTGGAAAGACGCAACTGGGCGGCGACCTTGTCGTGGCCGAATGCATGTCGACGAAAAACGGCAAGCACTTGCAGGGGCTTTACCATGCCGTCGTCCAGGGGATGACATACATGGTCCAGCGCAATCCGTTCAATCTCCGGTCGGGACAGGTGGACGTCGGGGTGATCACGGAATTCACCATCATTTCGGAAACCACGGCGAAGGAGGATTTCGTCGACTGGCAACCCGTCCTCGACCACTGCCTTTCCTCAATCGTCTTCTCGCAGTCCTTCCACAAGCAGCGGCGGCAGGCCTGGGCGCAGCTGATGGGCAACGCCGCCTACATCGCTCAGACCGGGAACCAGATCAGCGACATGATCATGGACTCCTACAAGCGCCGCAACGCGACCTACGACGTCCTATCGCAGAAGCGCAGCGACGCGACACTGGGCTACGAGCGGGTGCAGGACACCGAGACCGGCGAATACTACCGCGCCGA
>JAEEGL013600560.1_pt1 | contig 11741 bp, 11 predicted proteins | sample 9134231 | NCBI WGS metagenome assembly JAEEGL01 (sample SAMN16246548, study PRJNA631951) | gut metagenome | biome: gut microbiome; feature: rumen; material: fiber-attached | host: Bos | place: Iran: Karaj | collected 2018-10
CTACCGTATGCCTAATATTAATGCGGCCCTTGGTTGCGCCCAATTAGAGAATCTTGATAAGTATATTGCCAGCAAACGTCAAGTAGCTGCAGAATACGAGGCATTCTTCAAGAACGTACCAGATATTGAGTTCTTTGTTGACTCACCTGATACTTTCTCAAACTATTGGCTTAATGTGGTTATTCTGCCTAACAAGGAGGCTCAGATTGACTTCCTTACTCAGACCAATGACAATGGTGTGATGACACGTCCTATCTGGGAACTGATGAACCGTCTTCCTATGTTTGATAATCGTGAGAATGACGGGTTAAAGAATACAATCTGGTTTGCAGATAGAGTTGTGAATATACCTAGTTCCGTACGTCCTTCTGATTTATAATGTATGACGGCTAAGGCTCTTACATTCAGCAAGACTGGTTACGACCCTTTTATAGATTTCCTGAAGGCCTATAGTATAATTTGTGTTGTTATAGCACATATATTGCCAGCGGAAATCTATATGTATATCCTCTTTCAAGTTTGGGGAGATATGCAGGTCCCGATGTTCGTGTTGATACAGGTGTTTCATGCATACAAGAAAGGATTAAAACCAAAGTTGAATTGGTCGAGTATTTTGAAACGAATAATCTTGCCTTTTGTCGCAATACAAGCTGTGATTATTGGCTTCAAAGCACTAGTTGGGGGGGGTATTTTATGGACAAGCTTTATTACTGGTGGAGGATTTGGCCCCGGTTCGTATTACATTTGGATTTACCTGCAAATATCATTTTTGCTCGTCCTTTTATGGCCGTGGTTTAGAAGACTATCATTGAATCAAGCACTTGGCTTCTTTTTGATTATAAGTGTAGGATTTGAGTATATATTCTCTGTTATAGATTGTCCTGATTGGTTATATAGGTTGTTGTGCGTAAGATATTTGTTTTTAATACCATTAGGTATGATTTGGATAGAAAAGGGTGTTGAGCTTAATTGGAAAACGATAGTGCCATCAGTATTGAGCATTATTGCGGTTTTGTTCTTTGTATTTACAAAATATGATCTTGAGCCATTCTTTTACAATACTGGATGGGCTACTCATAGATGGATTTGTTATTTCTACATTCCCTATTTGCTTACATATGGATTGTATATAGTTTGGGAAAGGACAAAAGTATCACCTTTTGTAGAACAAACAACAAAATGGTTAGCTACGAGATCATATGAGATATTTCTTGCTCAAATGGCGGTGTTGGTTTGTTTATCATACGATTATTTTGAATGTATTTCAAACCATTTAATCCGTTTTGTTGCTTGGGCATTATTAGCTTTCGCACTAAGCCTTATAATGGGTGGCGTTCTTTATTGGTTTAGAAAGAGTATAATAAAGTGGTGAAAAATCTTATTTTAGTTGGTGGTGGCGGTCACTGCAAGTCAGTGATTGAGGCAGCTGAGAGTGCGGGATATAGCATTCTTGGTGTACTTGATATGCCTGAAGAAGTGGGGAAGACAATTCTCTCTACCAAGGTGATTGGTACTGATGATGATATTCCAGCATACGTTGATAAGGCTGAGTTTGTTATCACAGTTGGTTTTATTAAGAATCCCGCTACCCGAATAAAACTTTATAATAAGGTTAAAGAGGCAGGTGGCAAACTTGCCACAGTAATTGCTTCAACCGCATATGTCTCCAAATATGCAGAGATTGGTGAAGGTACCGTAGTTCTTCATCAAGCATTTGTGAATGCGGAGGCCAAAGTGGGTTGCAATGTGATCCTGAACAATTTTGTCAACATTGAGCACGATGCCGTGATTGGTGACCAATGCCACATTTCCACAGGAGCGATGGTAAATGGTGAATGTAAAGTGGGTAATAACTGCTTTATAGGCAGCCAGTCCGTACTTGCCAATTGCATTACCGTTGGAGATGATATTATTGTGGGTGCCGGATCTTTTGTAAGGAAGTCTATTTCTGAAAAAGGAATCTATTCCGGTAATCCCGCCATCCTGAAAGTTAAAGCAAAATGACTAAGCATACAATCATTATAGCAGAAGCAGGTGTTAACCACAATGGCTCCCTGGAAATGGCCAAGCAACTGGTTGACAAAGCTGTTGAGGCTGGGGTGGATTACATCAAGTTCCAGACCTTCAAGGCCTCTAAGCTTGTGACCAAATCTGCCAAGCAGGCTGAGTACCAGCAGAAGAATATTGGGAAGGAAGGTGACAGCCAGTATCAGATGTTGAAGAAACTGGAGTTATCACCCGAAGACCACGAAGAACTGATTGCTAATTGCAAAGAACGTGGCATCAAGTTCTTCTCCACTGCTTTTGACTTTGACAGCATCGAGTATCTGCACTCTTTGAATCTTGGTTTGTGGAAAGTACCTTCTGGTGAAGTGACTAACTATCCTTTCTTGAAGCGTGTTGCTTCCTATAACGAGAAAACCATCCTTAGTACGGGTATGTGTGACATGCAGGATGTAAGGGCAGCGGTTAAGGCTCTGTATAATAACGGCCTTTCCAAAGAGAACTTGATTCTGCTGCATTGCAACACCGAGTATCCTACACCTTTTGAGGATGTGAACCTCAAGGCGATGGATGCGCTCAGAAAAGAGTTTGGAGTTGAGGTAGGTTATTCTGATCATACCAAGGGTATTGAGGTCCCCATTGCAGCTGTAGCACTTGGTGCGACCGTGATAGAAAAGCACTTCACACTTGACCGTAATATGGAAGGTCCTGATCACAAAGCCAGCCTGGAACCTGATGAACTGAAAGCGATGGTTTCTGCTATCCGCAATATTGAAAAGGCTGTTGGAGGTGATGGAACCAAGCACGTAAGCGAGAGTGAGAAAAAGAATATTGCTATTGCCCGTAAGAGCATTGTAGCGGCTAGTGACATCAAGGCCGGTGAGGTGTTCACAGAACAGAATCTTACCGTAAAGCGCCCTGGTAATGGCATTTCGCCTATGCGTTGGGAAGAAGTGGTAGGTACCAAGGCAAAACGTGATTTCTTTGAGGATGACCTCATTGAGATTTGAAACCTGAATCCTGAAACTTGAAACTAAAGCTTATGCGTAAGATTTGTGTAGTAACCGGTAGCCGTGCTGAGTATGGCATCCTTAGAGGCTTGATGAAAGCCATTAAGAATGATCCAGACTTGACACTACAGGTGATAGCCACCAATCAGCACCTTTCAAAGCTCCAGGGTGAGACCTATAAGGAGATTGAACGTGATGGATTCTCCATTGACTATAAAGTCTATATGGCAGATGATGAGGCTCCTGACAATGCCAATACTACAGCCAAGTCAATCAGCAGGGGAGTAAGCGGTTTTGCGGATGCTTTTGATGCTTTGAAGCCGGATCTGCTACTGATATTGGGTGACAGATACGAGATGTTAGCGGTAGCTTCAACGGCCCTCATATATAAAATACCTATTGCTCACCTGCATGGTGGAGAAATTACAGAAGGAGCCTTTGATGATGCTATCCGTCATGCCATCACAAAGATGAGCCACCTGCATTTTACTTCCACTGAAGCTTACCGCAAACGTGTGATTCAGTTGGGAGAACAACCGGACAGAGTGTTCAATGTGGGTGCTCTTGGAGTGGAGAATGTGATGAAGAATGTCTTAATGACAAAGGTAGAGATTGAGCAGAGTCTGAACTTTCAAATGACAGACAAGTGTTTCCTCTGCACCTATCATCCTGTGACGCTCTCAAACATGTCATCTGAGACGCAGGTGCTGAACCTGCTGAGGGCATTGGATGACTACAAGGAGTATCACATCATATTTACCTATTCCAATTCTGACACGAACTCGCAGATTATCATTAAACGAATTCAGGAGTATGTAGACCAGAATCCGGGTAGATGTATGTTCATTCCTTCTTTGGGTCAGAGACGTTACTTCTCTGCTCTGAAGTATGTAAAAGCCGTATTGGGTAATTCTTCTAGTGGCATCATTGAGGTTCCAAGTTTTGGAATTCCTACACTGGATATAGGTGACCGTCAGAAAGGACGCATTGCTGCAGATAGTGTGATTCATTGCGGTTACTCAATAGAAGAGATTAAGGAAGGTCTTGCTAAGGTGGTTGCTTACAAGGCTAACGAAATAGATAATCCCTATTACAAGGAAGGTACTTGTGATGCCATCTTGAAGATTATCAGGACCTATCCTTTGGATAATATAGTTCAGAAGCATTTTTACGATTTATGAAAATCATAGTTATAGGTCTCGGTTCCATGGGCAAACGTCGAATCCGTTTGCTGAGTGAGCATAAGGACGTTCAGTTGTTTGGTATTGACAGCCAGGAGGCTCGTTGCCAAGAGGTTAAAGAGAAGTTTGGCATAGATAGTTTTTCTTCTATTGCTGAAGCAGTAGAGAAAGTACACCCGGAAGTTGCTGTCATCAGTACCTCTCCACTATCTCATGCGTCAATCATCAAAGAATGTCTGGCTAATAACCTGCATGTATTCACGGAGATTAATCTTGTTCCCGATGGCTATGCTGAAAACATGAAGACAGCTAAAGAGAAAGGTCTTGTTCTTTTCCTGTCTTCTACATTCCTTTACCGTAAGGAAAACCAGACCATCATAGAGAAAGTCCACAAGGCTGTATGTCCGTTGAACTATATCTACCATATTGGTCAGTACCTTCCTGACTGGCATCCTTGGGAGAGTTATAATAACTATTTCATTGGCGACAAGCGCACCAATGGTTGTCGTGAGATTATGGCCATTGATCTGCCTTGGATTGTAACTGCATTTGGCCCTATTAAGAAGGCAACAGCAGTTAAGAGTAAGAATACAGAGTTGAACATCAACTACAACGATAATTATCTGATAACGCTGGAACACGAAGGAGGTCACAAGGGCGTGTTGGCTGTAGATGTGGTAACCCGTAAGTCAATCCGTCATATCGATGTTTATGGAGAGAAGTTCCAGATGTCATGGAACGGAACTGCTGATAGCCTGACGGAATATGACATTGAAAACAAGGAGGTGAAGACAATTAGCTTTGATGACGCATCTGAGCATGTTGAAGGCTATGCCGCTTTCATTACAGAAAACCCTTATAGAGAAGAGTTGAACTCTTTCCTGGCGCAGATTGCCAACCCGCAGCAGAAACCCGCTTGGGATTTCGAAAAGGATTTGGCAGTGCTAAAGGTAATTGATGAGGTTGAAGCATGAATTATAAGATAGCATTTGTAGGACTTGGCTCCATTGCCACACGTCACCTTAAAAATGTGGCTGCATTCCTGAGCAACAGGGGAGATACGTATAGTATTGACCTTTATCGTAGTCAGATGCGCCCATTGCCTGAGGAACTGCAACCTTTGGTGAAGGAAGTATATTTCTATGCTGATGAGATTCCTGTAGAAAGACAATATGATGTGGTGTTTGTAACCAATCCCACATCCATGCATTATGAGACACTGGAGAAGTTCTGCGAGAACACAAAATCATTCTTTATTGAGAAACCCGTCTTTGATAGCACCAGTATTGATGAGGTCATCTTTGAGAAGTTGAAAGGTATCAAGAGCTATGTGGCCTGTCCTCTGAGATATAATCCTGTGCTTCAGTATGTGAAAAACAATGTGGATTTGAGCAAAGTTATTTCAACAAGAGCCATCTCTTCAAGCTATTTGCCGGATTGGAGGCCGGGGCAGGATTATCGCAAGACGTATAGCGCCCATAAGGATATGGGAGGTGGTGTTAGCATTTATTTGATTCACTAATGGGATTACCGCACTTGTCTCTTTGGAATGCCAACCGAGTGCAAGCAAGTGATAAACAAAGTGTCAAATCTGGAGATTGATAGTGATGATATAGCCATCTATATTGGACGGAACGAAAAGACGACATTTGAGCTTCATTTGGACTACTTTGGAAGACAAACTCTCCGTACCCTTGACCTGTTCACGGAAGATGACACAATTCATTGTGATTTGATAGGAGGAACGGTCAGTTACTTAAAGGAGGGTAAGACTGTGAAGTTGGAAAGTGAGCGTAATACCTTCCAAATGAAGGAGATTGAGCATTTCTTTGAGATAATAAACAATAAAACAGATAACGACAGCACACCGGAACACGCTTACCGGGTGTTGAAAATAGCAAAAGGAGAATTATAGTATGAATATTCTATTTACACTTTGTGGCCGTGCCGGTTCCAAGGGCGTGAAAGGCAAAAATGCCCGCGACTTCTTGGATGTGCCACTGGTATGGTATTCAATGGCCAACATTGCACTGTATATGGAAAGATATGGTGCTGGTGGTGATATAAAGGTGGTCCTGAACACAGATAGCGAGCCGCTGAAGGAACTGGTTCGCAAAGTGAAAGACGTGTCCGTGACCATCATCCACCGTGAAGAGAGTTTGGCGGGCGATAAGGTGCCTAAGGTGGCTGTTATCTTGGATAGCCTTAAGAAAGCAGAAGAGGCTTTTGCTTGCAAGTTTGATATGGTAGTTGACCTGGACATTACTTCTCCTTTGCGTACTGTTGAGGATGTCAAGAATGCCATTGAACGAAAGAATCAACGTAATGATGTGGATGTGGTTTATTCTGTGGCTCCATCCAGACGTAATCCTTACTTTAATATGGTGAAAGAAGAGAATGGTTTCTTCTGCAAGGCCATCCCTTCTAACTTCACTACTCGCCAGGAGGCTCCTGTATTCTATGATATGAATGCATCTATCTATGCATATAGCCCTGATGCATTAAGAAATAAGGAACATTCTACTTTCTTCAATTCAAACTGTGGTGCAGTTGTGATGAAAGATACGGGTATCTTGGATATTGATTCTGAGGAAGATTATGAATTGATGCAGGTGATTGCTAAGTACCTGTATGAGAACGAGGAGTCATTTAAGGAAACATTTACAAAAGCAAATAGTTGGAAGTAATGATTCTAGAAATTGATAGAACCGCGATTCTGGATCTTGTTTGCCGTCAAGTCGATAACAACTTCACATTGACAGCAGATGAGAAAAAGGTGATCGAAGCATCGTTTAATGATGCTATGGCTAAATGTGAGGAAAACTTCCTTCAGCAAGCCAACAAATACTTTACAAGAGAAGTTGATGGAAAGAGAGAGGCCTATTTTAACCCATTTCACTCTATCCAGTGGATGATATTTCTTTATAACCTTTCTCATACTATTTACGTTAAAGGTAGTGAAACGAAAATTTGTGATAAAATTTATTATCTCAATAAACTTCTTAATGGAGTTGATTTATTTTATGCAATTGAGCTCCCCAAAATATGGGGTGCTGAGCATCCTTTAGGATGTATAATGGGAAGAGCTCACTATTCTGATCAGTTTTTCTTTTTCCAGGGATGTACAGTAGGGGGGACTGGAGAATTAGGAAAAGAGGTTTATCCACATATTGAAGAGAATGTATGTATGTATTCGCATTCTTCGATTTTAGGGAATTGCCACATTGGGAAAAACGTTAAAATTGGAGCCGGAGCATTGGTAAAAGATCAAGATGTTCCTGATAATAAGGTTGTCTTTGGGCAATCACCAAATTTGATAATTAAGGATAGTAAACATATACAATCAGATATTTTTAACATTTAGAACTATGAAGTATTGTAAAAAATGCTGTATGCCAGACACTCGTCCTGGTATCAAGTTTGACGAAGAGGGCGTATGCTCTGCTTGTCGTAGTTATGAACATCGTGCAAAAGTTGACTGGGATGCACGTTGGAAAGAGTTTGAGGCAATTTGTGACAAGTATCGTGGAATGAATGGTCCAGACGGTTATGACTGTATGATTGCTGTTTCTGGTGGTAAGGACTCTCACTTCCAGGTTTATCTGATGAAGGAAGTGATGCACATGAATCCTCTTCTGGTATCTGCCGGAGACAATATGCCTATGACAGAAGCTGGTAAGCATAATATAAAGAATATCAGCGAGACTTTTGGATGCGACCTTATTGTTATGAATCCTAACATTATGGCGCAGAAGAAGGTTATGCGTTATACTTTCGAGAAATATGGCAAACCCACCTATTTCGTAGATCGTTATATCTATACCTATCCTCTTCACATGGCCGTGAAGTTTAATCTTCCGCTGCTGGTTTATGGTGAGAATGTAGGTTGGGAATACGGTGGTGCAGATGGTATTGAAACCTATTCTGCTCGTGATATCATCTTCAATGGCGTAGGTAACGGCATTCCCGATGAGGAACTTATTGAGCAGTGTGGTGTAAGCAAGAAGGATCTCAATTTCTTTGCACCTCCTACCAAAGAGGAACTCGAAAAACTAGATCCTATATATATAAGCTACTTCACACCTTGGAATAGCTTCAAGAACTATGAAATGGCAAAGAAGTTCGGATTCCATGACTTGACTCATGAGTGGACTCGTACACAGCATATAGAACAGTTTGACCAAATTGATAGTCCTGCTTATCTTGTACATGCTTGGATGAAATATCCTAAGTTTGGTCATCAGGCAGCTACCGACTATGCTTCACGTATGATTCGTTACGGTATGCTGACACGAGAGGAAGGATTTAAACTCATTGATGAGCATGACGGAAATCTTGACCCTCGTTGCGTTCGTGAATTCTGTCAGTTCCTTGGCTATTCGGAGCGTGAGTTCTGGGCTATTATCGATAAGTTGTATAACAAAGATATCTTTGAGAAGGATGCTTGCGGCAAGTGGGTCCTTAAAAAGGTGGAAAGATAAGAGATGGTAGAACAAAAGTATATTATCCATCATAACCAGACCCTGCTGGATGCGTTAACACAGATTAATGCAATCCGGCAGGGGCCGCTCGTGCTTTTTGTTGTTGATGACAAAGAGCGAATGGTCGGGACGCTAACTGACGGTGATGCACGTCGTGCTCTTATTTCCGGAGCAGACATACACGAAAAAGCCAAGGCAGTTATGCACGCTAATTTTAATTTCATAAGGTCGGGCGTAGATGATATTGTTGTTGAACTTCATAAGCAACGAGAGTTGAAAATGAGGTTAGTTCCGATTCTTGATAATAATAACAGAATCTCTGATATTATTAACTTGGAGGAGTTTATAACGAGGTTACCTATTGATGCGGTTCTAATGGCAGGGGGAAAAGGCGAACGTTTGCGTCCTTTAACCGAGAGAACACCAAAACCTTTGCTGAAGGTTGGCGAAAAGGCTATCATTGATCATAATATCGATAGGCTTATTGATTATGGTGTTGAGCACATCTCCGTAACAGTCAATTATCTTAAAGAACAGATAGAAGAGCATTTTGTTGAACCACGCAAAAGTGTACATGTTCAGACTGTTCGTGAACCAAAATTCTTGGGAACAATTGGCTCCATTAAGTTTGTGAAGAAATTCTATAATGACACTGTTCTGGTGATGAACAGTGATTTGTTCACAAACATTAATTATGAGGACTTCTATCTGCATTTCAAAGAACATGATGCTGAAATGAGTGTTGCTGCAGTGCCTTATACCGTTTCTGTACCGTACGGCATCTTTGATTTGTCAGGGCGTGAGATACAAGGGCTGAGAGAAAAACCTACATATAATTACTATGCTAATGCGGGTATCTACTTGATCAAGAAGTCCGCATTAGAGGAAATCCCGGAAGATACCTTCTTTAATGCGACCGACCTTATAGAGAAACTTATTGCAGAGGGGAAAAAGGTGATACGCTTCCCATTGAATGGAACCTGGATCGATATTGGCAATCCACAAGAGTACCAAAAGGCGAACGAATTAGTTAAGCATTTGAAATAGACATTTTCTGTGTTTTTAGTTATGAAAGTTCCGAAAGTTTTAGGGAATTCTGTTATTTATACAGCTGTAACAGTTTTACAGCGTTGTATTTCTTTTTTTCTGCTACCATTATATACTACCTATCTTACTCCGGCAGACTATGGAATAACAGGTGTTGTTAGTTCGGTATCTTCTTTACTAGCTATCTTTTGCACGTTAGGTTTAAGCGCAGCAGGTAGTCGCTTTTATTATAAGTATAATGGCGATCCGGAGTATTCTCGTAAACTATATGGAACTATCGCATGCTCAATCCTAATTAATTCTGCCTTATTTGGAGGTATATTCCTGATCGCGCACAAGTTGATAGTCGATCCAATGGTAGGAGGAATTGATTTTTATCCTTGTGTTCTTGTCGGTCTTTTAAATGTTTTAGTTACCCCATTATACACACTCTATCAATCTTATTTGCAAACTATTCAAGATGGCGTGAAATTTGGCATTAATGCAATGCTAAATTTCTTGTTAATCTTAGGACTAACAATTTTATTTGTTGTTCCTTTCAGAATGGGTGCTCTTGGTGTTCTCCTTGCCAATCTCATAGCATCTGTTGTATTCTTTATCTATGTCTTTTTTGATTTCTTTATCCACCAAAAGATAGGTATTGACAAGCAGGTTTTTAGAGAAACGTATAAGTATTCCCTCCCGTTACTGCCACATACCCTTGCGAATTGGTCTAATGGAACAATAGATAAACTCTTGGTTAATGGAATTCGTTCAGAGACTGATGCGGGATTATATAATTTAGGGAATCAGTACTCCTCCGTTGCTGATACTATAGCAGTTTCAATCAATAATGCTTATGTGCCTTGGTTTTATGATAAAGCCAATGATGTACATAATAACATGCCTTCGATAAGAAGAATGTCTGAGATGATTACGTATGCTGTTTGTTTATTATCAATTATCTTGGCTTTTTTTTCAAAAGAGGTTCTTGATATAATGATTAGTAATCCAGCATATGATGGTGTGTGGAAAGTCATTCCATTTCTTATTTGTGGCGTTATTTTTAATAGTATTTACTTTTTCTATGTAAATATTTTATTTTTAAAAAACACGGGAGTAATATTCACAATCACGGTATCAACGATTTTTATCAATGTTGGATTAAACCTCTTGTTGATTCCATTATTCGGGTTTATTGGAGCTGGTATAGCAAATATGCTAACATATATATCAAAAAGTCTATTCTCAGTTTTTGTATCAATGAGAGTGAATAAAGATATCCGTTTTAGAACGTTATACCTTTTCTTGATAGGTGTTGTAAGCTCTGTAATATGTCTTATGTCTCTGTTCTTTGAGGATTTTGATACCCTTTTATCTGTGGGTGTAAAAGTGACAATTATTATTCTTCTATCATTATTTATCTATCATATGTATAAAAAGGAAATAATTGATATTTGCCACAATCTTGTGAATAAAACAAAGGAAAGGAATTAATAACTATTATGGAGAAAAATATATATGTGTGTCATAGGCCATATCACATCCTTCGTTGTTGTGATATGATTAAAAGAGGCCCAAGTGACAACTATAATATCCTTTATTCGTTCGATGTTAAACTAAATAAAAAAAATGAGTTTCAGCGATTCGAAGTTAATTCTGTATTATATCCATATTTTGATGAAGTTATAGAATTATCTAGAGTAATAACGCCGTCCGTAAGATCTGTCTTGCAACTGTATCGTGTTTGTAAAAATAAAAGAAAAGAATATTTGCAATATGTTACAATGCATTCGGACGTAAGCAATATTTATTTTTTTGCAGACGACGAGTTAGAAGTGCAGTTATTGGTTGGTCTTTTTAAAGAAAAGATATCAAAATGTTTAAATTGTATTTTGGTTGATGAAGGTTTAGTGACGTACTCTCATTCGGATCATCCTTTCTCATGGAAAAGAAGAACTTGGTTGAAATTGTTTTCAATTATATCGGGTATCAAGTATTTTAATTATGATGTAAGTTACGGTGCCTCAAACATATAC
>JAEEGL013782898.1_pt1 | contig 11741 bp, 8 predicted proteins | sample 9134231 | NCBI WGS metagenome assembly JAEEGL01 (sample SAMN16246548, study PRJNA631951) | gut metagenome | biome: gut microbiome; feature: rumen; material: fiber-attached | host: Bos | place: Iran: Karaj | collected 2018-10
CGAGATAGAAGCTACCGAAAATGTAGTGCTTGACAAGAAATAATAATATTTTAGGGGATGACGTACTTGTATTGTGCGCATCCCCTTTTTTGGGCAAAAAAATCGCCGGAAATCCGCCCAAAGATCCGCCAAAAAATCGCCAACGTTTTATCCAAAAAAACGCCAACAAAATATCATTGGAAATCCGCATAAACAGCAGCTTTTTTTAACCTGCCCAATGAAATCCCGCCTAATAAATCGCCAATAAATCGCCGAAAAATCGCCAATAAATCGCCGAAAAATCGCCAACATAATAAGAATGATAAGAATTTAAAGAAAGATAAAAAAGATAAGAAAGATAAGAATAGTTTATTTTATAGTAAGCGAATTAAATAATCGGACTTAAGCTTGCTTAAGGCTGATTATTTATGAGCCCCATCCTATAGTGAACGCCAAATATTTTTGACGTTCACTATAAGTGAGCTCTGTCTGCCTATATTTTTTATGTCCTTAAAGATGGACAAAAGTGATATTGGTGTATATTTTTTGAGTTTCCCCATTTTTTTGCATCGAAAAGTAAAATTGGAATTTGACGGAGTGTTGCTGACTGCATTTTAAAGGCGTCCCTTTAGGGAAGCTGGCGCGCGAAGCGCGACTGAAGGGTAGAAAAGCTTCGAAGGAATCACCCTTTCGACGCCGCGAGCGGCGCCACTTTCCCTAAAGGGACAGCTTTTTATACTGCGCACGCGCTTACATTATCTCCCCGTCAAATTCCAATTTTGCAGTATACATAACAAGTGGCAACACACGGCTACTCTGCTTAATTGGCGTTATCATAAACATTCGGTCTCAAAAAATGGGGAAACTCAAATGTATATTTATCTTGAAAAATTTGATGATTTGTGGTATAATCATAATGTGATATTATTTAATAAATTTGGTGGTGTAAAATAAATGGATTTCGTGAAGAGCGATAATCTTGTATATGACTACAAAACCTACAACGAGCAGTCCGAAATAGTGACAAACAGAGCAGTTGACGGGTTGGATATAGTTATACCCAAGGGACAGTTTATAGCGGTGCTTGGGCATAACGGTTCGGGAAAAAGCACTTTTGCCAAGCACACTAATGCGCTTTTGCTGCCGACGGACGGCAAAATAACGGTCAACGGGCTTGACACAAGTGACGAAAAAAATATATGGGATATAAGACAAAGTGCGGGTATGGTCTTCCAGAACCCCGACAATCAGATAATAGCGACGATTGTTGAAGAGGAGATAGCTTTCGGCCCCGAAAATCTCGGCGTTCCCTCGGACGAGATAAAAAAACGGGTAGAGGACTCACTTCTTAACGTCAACATGGCGGAATACAGAAATTCCTCGCCAATGGCGCTTTCGGGCGGTCAGAAACAGAGAATAGCCATTGCGGGCGTGCTTGCCATGCACCCCGACTGTATCGTACTGGACGAGCCTACGGCAATGCTTGACCCGATAGGCCGCAGACAGGTCATAAATACCCTTTTGGAGCTGAACAAGCAGGGTATAACCATAATTCTGATAACTCACTACATGGAAGAGGCGTGTCTTGCGGACAGAGTGGCTGTTTTTGACAAGGGAAAACTGGTGCTTGACGGTACGCCCAAGGAGATATTCAGACAGGTGGAGCGTGTGAAAGAACTGCACCTTGATGTGCCGCAGGTAACGGAACTTGCGCATTTGCTGCGGGAAAAGGGCATACCTCTTCCCGATGATATCCTTACGATCGAGGAAATGACGGCGGAGCTTGAAAAGGCGGGCATTAAAAAGACGGACATCAAGCCCGAAAAAGAGGACGGGTATACCATTCCCGAAACACTTATCGAGACCGAAAACTTGACCCATATTTACGGCAAGGACACGGTTTTTGAAAGTGTTGCGCTCAAAAATGTCAGCATAAAAATAGGCAAGGGCGAACTGATAGGTCTTATAGGGCATACGGGTTCGGGCAAAAGCACGCTTATACAGCATCTTAATGCGCTTGCAAAGCCCGATGAGGGACGTGTGCTGCTCGGCGGTTTTGATATAAACAGCGACAAGACAAAGCTTAAAGAGGTCAGACAGCGTGTGGGTCTTGTTTTCCAGTACCCCGAACATCAGCTGTTTGAAACGACGGTTTTTAAAGACGTGGCGTTCGGCCCCAAAAATCTCGGCCTTGATGACGACGAGATAAAAAAACGTGTAAAGGCCTCGCTTGAGGCTGTCGGCATGAGTGAGGAATATTACGAAAAATCGCCTTTTGAGCTTTCGGGCGGTCAGAAAAGACGTGTTGCGATAGCAGGTGTGCTTGCTATGAAGCCCGAAGTTCTTGTACTTGACGAGCCGACGGCGGGACTTGACCCCTACAGCCGTGACGAGATACTGGGCAATGTTAAGAAATTTCATGACGATCTGGGCATTACCGTTATTCTTGTAAGCCACTCCATGGAGGATATTTCCCAAATCGCCGACAGGATACTGGTTATGAACAAGGGCAGCGTGGAATTTTTTGACACGCCGAGAAAGGTCTTCCGCCATGTGAAAAGACTGACGGAGATAGGACTTAATGCGCCGCAGATATCCCTTTTGATGGATATGCTCAATGACAAGGGCGCAGGTCTGCCCCGTGATATTTTTGATACGGATACCGCTTGTGAGGTACTGTATCGCTCATTGACGGGGGTGGAAAAATGAATATAACGATAGGACAGTTTTATCCGACAAACTCGCTTATACACAGGCTTGACCCAAGAATTAAAATTATGGGTACGTTTTTATACATAGCGGCGGTGTTCATTGCAAAGGGCTTTGCGGGCTATCTGCTTTGCACTTTGTTTCTGGCATTTGTCGTTAGGCTTTCAAAAGTACCCGTTAAAATGCTTTTGGGCGGCCTTAAGCCGATACTTGTCATTATCGTCTTTACAATGGCGCTAAATATCTTTTTTACGGGCGGCAAGGACGTTTTGTGGCAGTACGGCATACTTAAAATAAGCGTGCAGGGCATTTTGCTTGCGGTCAAAATGACGGTAAGGCTTATACTCATTGTTATGGGCTCGTCTGTGCTGACGCTTTCCACAACGCCAATTCAGCTGACCGTCGGCATGGAATACCTTTTAAAGCCGTATAAGAAAATAGGTGTTCCCGCGCATGAAATAGCGATGATGACTTCTATTGCTCTGCGTTTTATACCGACTTTGATAGAGGAGCTGGACAAGATACGCAAGGCGCAGACGGCAAGAGGTGCGGACTTTGATACGGGCGGACTGATAGAGAGGGCAAAAAGCCTTATCCCGCTGCTTGTGCCGCTTTTTGTGTCGGCTTTCAGACGTGCGGATGAGCTTGCAATGGCTATGGAAGCCCGCTGCTACCGCGGCGATGTGAACCGCACAAAAATGAATGAACTTGTGATGCAGAAAAACGACTATCTTGCGCTTTTTGCTTTGCTTGTGTTTGTGTTTGCCGTGCTGATATTACGGCTTGTGTGGGGGATATGAGATGAATGTATTGCTTATAGTCGCCTATGACGGCACAAACTATCACGGCTGGCAGCGCCAGAGCGGACAGATGACCGTTCAGCAAAGGCTTGAAGAGGCTTTGTCCGAGCTTTATAAAAAGAATATTGTCGTAAGGGGTTCGTCACGCACGGACACGGGCGTTCACTGCAAAGGCCAGGGCGCACTTTACACCGTTGAACAAAATATCCCCGCAGAAAGGCTGCCTTATGCGGTAAATGCCTTTTTGCCCGATGATATAGTCGTAAATGCGGCTTATATCGTGGGGGATGATTTTCATCCGCAGTACAGCGTGATAGACAAGACTTACGAATATAAAATACAAAATGCAGATTTCCGCGACCCTATGCTCAATAACTACACGGATTTTATTCACTGTGAACTGAATATAGAAAATATGCAAAAAGCGTGTGAATATTTTATCGGCGAACATGATTTCAAAGCGTTCTGCGCAAGCGGAAGCGATGCAAAAACCACAGTTCGCACGATATATGAGCTTTCCGTGAAAAAAGAGGGCGGCATAATTTCTATCCGCGTAAGGGGAAACGGATTTTTATACAACATGGTGCGCATAATCGCGGGTACGCTGGTTTATGTGGGACTCGGCAAAATTGCGCCCTGTGAGATAAAAGACATAATAGAGAGCCGTGACAGGGCGAGGGCGGGCAAGACCCTTGTACCGAACGGCCTGACATTATTGGAGGTCAACTATGAAAAAATTGGTCGATGACAACGAACTTAATGATAATAAGGTGGAGCGCTCGTATACGGGGCTTATCGTGGGCGTGATACTGCTTGTTATCGTACTTATAGGCTGTATAAAACTGTATTCGGGCGTGAAGAATTTTACTTCGCTTACAGTAAGCAGCGCGGCAAGGAAGCACAAGGAACAGACGGAAGTTTCGCTCACCGTTGAACAGGGCTCGTCCGTGAGGGATATAGCGGCTCTTCTGCACGGCGCCGATATTATCGACAGCGAAGCGCAGTTCATGTATCTTTGCAAGCGAGAGGGCAGGGGTGCAAGTTTCCAGCCGGGTACATACACTTTCAACAACTACATGGATTTCAATGATATCTGCGATACGCTTGAAAGCGGCTATGTAAAGCAGGAATATGTGGATATAACCATTCGCGAGGGTATGTGGGCGAAAGAGATCGCCGCCTACCTTGAAGAACAGGGACTTTGCACGGCGGACGAATTTATGGAAGCCGTTAATTCCCGCGACTACAACTACGATTTTGTGCAGCAGATACCCGACAGAGAAACTCTGCTCGAGGGATATCTCTTCCCCGATACCTACAATATCACGGTAGGCACGGATGCAAAGGGTATTGTTGAACGTATGCTTGCAAGATTTGACGAGATATTCAGCGCAGAACTGCGTGCAGAGGCTTCCATGCGCGGCAAGACGATAGACGAGATAGTTACCGAGGCCTCCGTTATCGAGGCGGAAGTACGCTATCCCGAGGAACGCGCGACAGTTGCTTCCGTTATCGAAAACAGAATTGCACAGGGCATGAAACTGCAAATGGATGCGACTGTTTTATATGCGCTTGGCGAAAGAAAAGAACGTGTGCTTTACGAAGGCCTCGAAGTTCAGGACGGCCATAACACCTACTATGTGACGGGTCTTCCGAGCGGCCCTGTGGGCAACCCCGGTGCAGCCTGTATAGAAGCCGCCGTTTCGCCCGCAGATACAAATTATCTGTACTATGTACTCAAAGACGTTAATTCGGGCGAGCATTACTTTACCGCGGATTACAACGACTTTACAAACGCAGCAAATAATTACAGAAGTCAGCTGGATTAAGTTTTATAGTGAACGTCAAAAATATTTGGACGTTCACTATAGGATGGGGCTCATAAATAATCAGCCTTAAGCAACCCTCACGGGTAAAACCCTCCGGGTGGGAAGCTTAAGTCCGATTATTTAATTCGCTTACTATACAAAATTCCTTAGAGAGGAAAAGTTTAATGGGGAAAAGAGAAAACTTCGGCTCGCGGCTTGGGTTTATACTGGTAAGTGCGGGCTGTGCGATAGGTATAGGAAATGTATGGAAATTCCCGTTTATAGCGGGACAATGCGGCGGTTCGGTATTTGTGCTGTTTTATCTGCTTTTTCTTGTGCTTATGGGTCTGCCCATAATGACAATGGAGCTTGCGGTTGGCCGTGCGACCCGTCAGAGCGCCGTCAAAAGCTACAAAATGCTTGAAAAAGACGGGCAGAAATGGCATATCCACGGTTGGGTTTGTGTTATAGCCAATTATCTTCTTATGATGTATTACACAACGGTAGCGGGCTGGATGCTTGCGTATTTTTGGAAGTTTGTATCGGGGACATTTTCAAATTTAGGGAAATTTGATACATCGGTAGTGTTTGACATTATGCTTGCTTCGCCGAAAGAGATGAGCTTTTTTATGGCAATAACCGTTATACTTGGCTTTGCGGTACTGAGCTTTGGCGTGCAAAAAGGTCTTGAACGTATAAATAAAATTATGATGGGCGGTCTTTTACTGCTTATATTGGTACTTGCATTTAACAGTATGGCACTTTCAAATGCGGGCGAGGGCATAAAATTCTATCTGATGCCGGACTGGGACAGGGCAAAAGCTGTCGGGATCTCAAATGTTATCACGTCGGCAATGAACCAGGCATTTTTTACACTAAGCCTCGGTATCGCCTCTATCGAGATATTCGGCAGCTATATGTCGAATGAATACACCCTGTTGGGAGAGGCTGCCAAGATATGTGCGCTCGATACTTTTGTGGCGCTTATATCGGGATTTATCATTTTTCCCGCCTGCTTCAGCTTTGGTGTAGAGCCCGGTCAGGGTCCGTCGCTCATTTTTGTTACCTTGCCGAAAGTTTTTGCAAATATGTACGGCGGCAGAGTATGGGGCTCACTTTTCTTTTTGTTTATGACGTTTGCAAGCTTTTCCACGGTCACGGCGGTGTTTGAAAACCTTGTGGCGGCATGGATAGACAATTTGGGCATGAGCCGTAAAAAAGCGGTCGTGATAAACCTTGTTCTGATGCTTGTTTTAAGTATGCCCTGTGTGCTTGGCTATAATGTATGGAGCCATATACATCCCATAGGCGATAAAAATATTCTCGATGCGGAGGATTTTATCGTCAGTAATTTACTGCTTCCGCTTGGCGGTCTGGTATATTTGGTGTTCTGCACATCAAGGTTTGGCTGGGGCTTTAAAAACTATATTGCGGAAGCAAACAAAGGCAAGGGCATCAAATTAAACGAAAAACTGAAGCCTTACTTTAATTATGTGCTGCCTGTGCTTATAATCATTATTTTTATAAGAGGTCTGATCCGATAAGGAGATATTATGAGTCTGATACCCGAATATTTAAGTGAATATATTGACGAGATACAGCCGTACTGCGGCGGTAAACTGGGCGAATTGCAGCAGCAGGCCTATGAAGAGGGACTGCCGATAATCCATAATGATGTGGCGCGTCTGCTTGCTGTTTTGCTTGAAATGACAAAACCAAAGTATATACTTGAAATAGGCATGGCTGTCGGTTTTTCGGCAAGCTTTATGTGCGGCTATCTTCAAGAGGGCGGACACCTTACCACCATTGACCGCTATCCCATAATGATAGAAGCCGCAAAGGAAAACTTCAAGCGCATGGGCGTTGAGGACAAGGTCACAATGAAGATAGGCCATGCGGAAGAAGTGCTTGCGGAAATGGACGGCACTTTTGATTTTATATTTATGGATGCCGCAAAAGGCAAATATATCGAATTTCTGCCGCATTGTTTAAGAATGTTAAGACCGGGAGGCATAATCGTTGCCGATGACGTTTTGCAGGACGGCAGAGTGGCGCAGAAGTATGAGGAGATACCGCGCCGCCAGCGCACCATACACAAGCGTATGAACGAATTTCTCGAAACCATAAGCAACTCACCCGAACTTACATCTTCTATTCTTACGATAGGCGACGGTGTGGCGATAATCAGAAAAAAAGAAGTTATGGATAAGGAAGATACAAATGAGTAAAAAAATAGAACTGCTTGCACCCGCAGGCGACCTTGAAAAGCTGAAAATTGCGGTGCTTTACGGCGCGGATGCCGTATACCTCGGCGGTACGAGTTTCGGACTGCGCGCAAAAGCAAAAAACTTTGACGAAGCGCAGATGAAAGAGGGCGTGGAGTTTGCACACGCTCACGGTGCAAAGGTCTATGTCACCTGCAATATATTCGCGCATAACGAGGACTTTGCGGAACTTCCCACCTATGCAAAATTTCTTAAAGAGATAAATGTTGATGCCGTGCTGGTTGCTGACCCGGGTGTTTTCTCTGTAATACGAGAAACGGTGCCCGACCTTGATATCCATATCAGCACACAGGCCAACAACACCAATTACCATACCGCCCTTTTCTGGCAGAAACTGGGCGCAAAACGCATTGTAATGGCGCGCGAGCTTTCGGCAAGGGAGATAAAGGGCATACACGACAATATCCCCGAAGACCTTGAAATAGAGAGCTTTGTACACGGCGCAATGTGTATCAGCTATTCGGGACGCTGCCTTCTGAGCAATTATCTTACGGGCCGTGATGCAAACAAGGGCGCTTGTTCGCACCCTTGCCGCTGGGAATATTTTGTGACCGAAAAGACCCGTCCGAATGAGTATATGCCCATTGTTGAGGACGAGCGCGGCACTTTTATCTTCAACAGCAAGGACCTTTGCATGATAGAATTTATACCGCAGCTTGTTGAAGCGGGTATCTACAGCTTTAAAATAGAGGGAAGAATAAAGACTTCCTACTATGTGGGAACGGTAGTAAACGCTTACAGACAGGCCATTGACGACTATCTGAAAGATCCTTTACTGTACGAACAGAGGAAGCCGTATTATTTGGAACAGGTCTCTAAGGCAAGCTACCGCGGCTTTACAACGGGCTTTTATTTCGGCAAACCCTCCGACAAGGAGCAGATATACACGACATCAAGTTATATCCGCACCTATGACTTTGTGGGCATGGTGCTCGATTACGACAAAGAAAAGGGATTGGCTCTTATAGAACAGCGCAACAAATTTGTGCAGGGTGACGAGATAGAATTTATGCGTCACAGCGGAGAGTTTTTTAAATTCAATGCGGAAGAAATGTATGACGAGGCTATGCAGCCTGTGACACAAGCACCGCATCCGCAGCAGAAACTGTGGGTACGCGTGCCGCAGCCTGTGGAAGCCTTTGATATGATGCGCAGGGAGGCAGCGGAAAATGCTTAAAAAAATTCTGCCCTTACTTGCCGTTTTGTGCATGAGTGTAACGGCATACGCGGGCGAGGGTGATTATATTGTAAAAATGAAAGACGGGCTTGTGCGGACAATGGCGGCAGACGAAAATACACAGCTTCTCGGCGAGAATATGTATCTGACCGATAAGGAGAGTGCGGAAAGTCTGCTTAAAAGCGGCCTTGCGGAACTTATCGAGCCCGATATGCCCGTTGAGGTATGCGCCGACAGTGTTGAAGCGCCAAATGATACCTACTACAGCAAACAGGTCTATATGGATAATATGAAGATACCTGTTTTACAACAGAAATATGACGGAAAAGTGCGCATTGCGGTAATTGATTCGGGTGTGAACAAAGACCATCCCGACCTTAAAGATGCAAATATAGAAACGGGCTATAATTTTGTTGACAATAACTACGATACGAGCGATCATTTGACGAAAAACGGGACGGCGGTCATGAACGGCCACGGCACAAAGGTGGCTGCCGTACTTGCGGCAACGCCGAATAACGGCATAGGCATTGCGGGTATAGTGCCGAATGCCACGATAGTACCGCTTGTTACGGTAACGGACGACGGCGGCTATACTTCGGATGTAATAGAGTGCATAAATGCGGCGGCTAACCAATATGACTGCAAGCTGATAAATTTAAGTGTAGGTGTTTCACACAGCGCCAATTTACAGCTTGCCTGCAACAATGCGGCGGAAAATGGCGTTATAATCATATGTGCCGCGGGAAATGACGGCAGTAACGGTTCTACCCAGCCCGTGCTTTATCCCGCAGGATATGAATCCACTATTTCCGTTGGCGCGGTTTTGTCAAATTTCAATCTGGCAAGCTACAGCCGAAAGTGCGAAAATATAGATACGGCGGCAGTATTCAATTCCATGTATCTGCCAAACAGCATAAACAGCTATGACTATACGCAGGGCACGTCCTTTGCGACCCCTGTTGTTACGGGCATAGCGGCACTTCTTGCAAGCGGACACCCGGATTATCATGTGGAAAGCATACGCGATATAATAAAGGGTGCTTCGGTGGACGTGCTGGATTCGGGCAGGGACTATGCGGGCTACGGTGTTTTGATGTGTGACGAGATAGAGCATATGATAGACTACAAAATGCCTGTTTTTATCTCGCCTTATCTCGATCAGTCAGGCACAAATGTCAAGCTTTATTCAAAATATCGCGTCAAGGGGCTTATGCTGATAAAGGCGAGCTATATGGACGGCGTGCTGCAAAACGTCGAGACCGAGGATATAGTTTTCGGCAGCGACTATCTTTACTGTACGACCGCAGAACGTGCACCAGGCGAGACATATAAATTTTTTGTCTGGGACAGTCTTGAGAGGCAAAATAATATTTCCGAGGTAAGATAAAGGAAATTTTATAGTGAACGTCAAAAATATTCAAACGTTCACGATATGATGCGGCTAATAAATAATCAGCCTGATTATTTTATTTGCTTACTATAAAAACAGTTGATTTTTTTATAAAATAGTATTAAAATAATTATATAAAGGGTACCTCTAAAAATTAGGATGAAGCCAAATGCAGACAGAATTTTCAATAGCAATGAAAACCGACGAAGGCATAGCAGATAAGCTATGTTGAGGAGGTTTAAGGCAGCTATTGGGAATTATGGCAAATTTGGCAAAATGATAATTTTTAGAGGTGCCCTAAAGTCAAACAAAGGAGGAATTTTGTTTATGAAAAAAATAATGGCATTGGCGCTTGCGCTTGGGCTGTTTTCGGCAGTCAACGTATATGCGGGTTCTACACAGCTGAATGTGTCCGTTCCTACGGGTATACAGCAGGGCGATACATTTGATGTAGATATCGAGGTAGTTTCCAATACGGGCTTTACAAGCTTTGACGGTCTTGTTGAATATGACCCGTCGGTTTTAAAGCTTGTGGGTGCAGGCGATACGGACGGCAGACTGACATATCCGCTGAGTGACGGACAGGAAAATTATTTTATCACAAATTCTCTTATTGAGAACATGATAAAAATGGTTCCGTCCGAGTCGGACTCTTTCTATGACGGCAGAGCAAACGGCAAGGATACCGCTTCGGCTATCGGCGCTGTTAAGCTTGCAAACTATGTAAGTACATCCGATGAGAAAAATCAGCTTCTTACCGTATCGGGCACGGGCGAGCTTGCTTCGCTTAAATTCCAGGCGATAGGCAGCGGCAGCACCAAGGTAGAAGTTAAAAACACTCTTTTCTCAACTGTTAATCCTTCAGACAGATGGCATTCGGATGCATCTGTTGATTTCAGTATAAAAGCTGTTTCAAGCGAGGGTACGACAGAAGTTACGACCGCTAAAAGATCAAGCGGCGGTGGCGGTGGCGGCGGAAGCTCGTCATCTGCAAGCAGCACTAAAAAAGAGACTACAACTTCTGCGGCTTCCGAAAGCGAAGAAGATACAACAGCCGTAACAGAGGATGCAACAGAGGCTACAACAGAGGAAGTTGTTTCTGCTGATATCCCCGCAGTAAAGGTAAGTTTCAGCGATTTTTCAAGCGTTTCGTGGGCTGTTCCTTATATCGAGGACCTTGCGGGCAAGGGCGTTGTAAACGGCTATGCAGACGGCACATTCAAGCCCAATGACAATGTAAAGAGATGTGATTTTGTTGTTATGCTTGCAAGAGCACTCGAGCTCCCCGCAGGTACGGACAATTTCAGCGATGTAAAGGCTGATGCTTATTATGCCGATGCAGTTTCCGCAGCTAAGGCAGCGGGCATTGTAAACGGCAACGGTGACGGCACATTCACACCTAACAGCCTTATTACACGTCAGGATATGATGGTAATGGCTAAGGGCGCACTTAAATATGCAGGTGTTGAGGTCTCGGCAGATGAAAGCGCACTTGCACAGTTCAGCGACAGCGCAGAAATAAGCGCTTACGCTAAGGACGCTGTTTCTTCTATGGTATCCGCAGGTATCGTAAACGGCACAGGCGGTAAA
>JAEEGL014199320.1_pt1 | contig 11741 bp, 11 predicted proteins | sample 9134231 | NCBI WGS metagenome assembly JAEEGL01 (sample SAMN16246548, study PRJNA631951) | gut metagenome | biome: gut microbiome; feature: rumen; material: fiber-attached | host: Bos | place: Iran: Karaj | collected 2018-10
AGAAAAGACTGTCGATATTGAGACAATACTCAGCAATTTGGTGGGAGGACTTATGGCAGCAAAGAATAATCGGCGTACACAAATGACACGCTTATTGCTTCGAACGGCGCTGATCGAATTGATGCGCAATAAGCAGTTCGAAAAGATAACGATCAAAGAAATCTGCGAACAGGCGGATGTGAACCGCACGACATTTTATCTTCATTATGCAGATCAGTATGCTTTGCTCCTGGATATTGAAAACGAAGCGCAGCAAAAAACGCTGGAGTATTTGCAAAACGTGAAGCCGACTTCAAATGCGCCTGGTCTGATCGATGCTTTTCTGCGATATGTCAGAGAACAGGCAGAGTTATTCCGAGTGTTACTCTGTGATGCGGGCAGTGAGGATCTCCGTGACCGGTTTATTCGAAATATCCTGGAGAATCTTCGCGTTAACATTCCCGTTTCTTGCGGGAAAGATGAAGAACCGTATGTCCTTTGCTTTCTGATGCAGGGCAGCGTTCATATGATCACGGAGTGGATTAAGCGAGATTTCGATATCAGTTCGGAACAGTTGGCGTCTTTGATCTATCAAACCTGTAATCGGATCGCTCCATAGAACAAGCCCAGCCTCCGCAAAGGCCGGGCTTTCAACCGTCTATCATAGAACACTATGGCTGCCGAACAGGCCAACACCGAAAGTGATACAGAATGCGCGTCTGATCGGCACAGTCTGTGCGTACAAACTGCACTTCCTTCAGGCTGACCTTATCCTTCTCTTTCCCGGAGTGCTCTGCCGCAGCAGGTTTTCGCCATATGGTTTTCTCATTTTCTGCTGTCAAAAAGCATTGGTTTCTTTCCTTCCGTGATCCTGTTCCGGTTTCTCTATGACAACTGTATACCTTCCGCCGGACGACGTCAAAATGCGTGCGTCCTGACAGCGCGTGAGCCGTTCGATCTCGCCCGGCGAACAGGGGTGGAACACCATGCCGCGCCATTTGCCGCCTGTGAAAACGAAATCGCCGTCGCTGTTTATGTCATGCGGCTCGGACGCGTATTCCTCATCCATGCCGTCCAGCGTCAGCAGCACGCAGCCCCCGGGTCGGACGATCCGCAGCAGCTCCTGCACCGCCTCAGCGCCCTCCCGGATCGGCATGTGGTCGATCACGTCCCGGGCGACGGCGGCGTCAAAGGCGTCGTCTTCATAGCCGGTGTGCCGGATATCGGCTGTTCGGAAATCCAGCGCCGGCCAGCCGTTTTCGGACAGCAATCTCCGCGTCAGGGCGACAGCGTCCTCCGAGATGTCGAAGCCCGATACCCGAAAGCCGTGGACCGCGAGGCAGAGCGAATAGGCTCCGCAGCCGCAGCCGGCGTCGCAGACAGTGACGGCACCCCGCGCTTCCAGATAGGGGATCACGGTGTCCCCGGAGCGCATGAGCTGTTCAGCGAGCGCTTCGATCCGTCGCCTGTCGGCCGTCTTCCATGCATTGTCCCAAAACGGCGCCGCAGCGTACATTTCCGTTCCCTCCCCGTTCCGTAGTTTCTTGCAGTGTATCACACGGAATCGCTGCGCGCAATGCTGTACAGCGCGTCCCGCGGGCGGCGGAAAATCGTTCTTGTTTTCACCGCCCTCAAATGATATGATTCCTGTAAGAGCGGGCGGCGCGGCCGCCCTGAACATCTCCGGTGACACGCATCACCGGGCAGCGGAGGTGATCTGCATGAAGCAGAAGCGGGAGCGGTCCCCATGGCGCTGGCTGCTGCTGATTCCGATCCAGCTTGTGATCGGGGCGCTCACATACTATGCCGGCGTGAGGCTCGATCTGGCGATCTTCTCCGGCGGGGAGGGACAGGGCCACGGCATGCCCATCTTCAGCGTATTGTTTCTGATCATCGTCATCGTGGTCACGGTGATCGTGATCATCGTGGCGAACGTGGGGCTGATCGTCTCGCTGGTGCGCCGGAGCAGACGGAGGCGCGAGGAAGCGGCCCGTCCTGCGGCCGCTGCGCCCTGGCCGGGAAGCGTATACTCAGGTCAGGCGTATCCCATGCCGGGGCAGGGATACAATGCGCCGGATCAGCCGTCGGAGCGGCGCTGAAGCCATGTGCGGACAATACTGGATCGGCGACGACGGCGCCGACGATAAGATGCGCGCGCTGGCCGCCGCGATGGAGCGGCAGTTCCCCGGCAAATACAAGACCGGAGAGATCCGCCCCGGCGATACGGCTCCTTCCATCATCGCAAGGGGCGACCGGATCCTCCCCTGCCCCGCCGTGTTCGGCTTCCCGGGCTTTCATGGCAGCCGTCTGATCATCAACGCCCGCGCTGAGACCGCCGCGGAAAAGAAAACCTTTGCCGAAAGTCTGCGGGAGCGGCGGATCATTCTCCCTGCCTCGGGCTTTTTCGAGTGGAGCCGGGACGAGCGGAAGGCCAAATACCTCTTCACTGTGGAGCATCGTCCCACACTCTATCTCTGCGGGCTCTATACGCTTACCGACGGCGTTTATCGCTTCGTCATCCTTACGCGGGCGGCCAACGCCTCCATGCTCGAGACCCACGACCGCATGCCGGTCATCGCCGCGGAAAACCAGGTCCGCCCCTATCTGACGGACCGCATCGCGGCGCGGGAAATCATAGCGGGCCCCGCCCCGGAGCTGACACGGGAGCCGGCGTGAGGCATGCCGAAAAAGGATTAGCGAAGCAGGCGAACCGTGGATAAAACGACCAAAGGGTCTGACAGCTGTGTGAAGCAGTTGCCAGACCCTTTCGTATTCGTTTGATTCCGCAGCACCTTCTGCGGTCATTACCGTCTGCCGGTTCAGTATTTCTTCAGTCTTACACCTTTCTCATAGTTGACGCGCCCGACAAAGTACTCCTCCTCGTTCTCGCGCGGTGTGAGGCCGAGCGCTTTGAGGCCGTTGCGGATCGCCTCTCTCTGATAGTCGTAAAGGCGGCCTGTGGGCTGGCGGATCAGACCGCCGTTGCCGCCCAGGCACCAGTGGGCGTACTTGTCGACGAACGCGGAAACAATGCCCGTTTCCGGATAGTTGACGTTTCCGTAGGCGTCCCAGGAGGTGGCGGCATTTGCCTGCAGCTCCCAATAGATTTTAAACGCCTCGTCCACATTGCCCTCTCTCAGCGCATTGAACATAATGACATTGCGCGGGTTTTCCGGAACCTGCGTGGTGTACCAGGGCGCTGCGCCCGCCCACTGCTGGCCGAATTTCGTCACCGATGCAAACCACATCTCCGGTTCCGGAACGTTCACGAGCACGCGATCGCCGATCCTGTGGAAATACTCCATAATGTATGCAAACGGGGATGAGCCGGTAATCTTCGCCGCCACGACGTTATCAATGTCCGCGATCTGCTCCAGCAGGTCCATCGGCCATCCGCTGGGATGCATCTTTTTGACCTTCAGTCTGCCCGGATAGAACTGAATGGCAAGATCCGTGTTGCTGCACATGTATTGATAGTTTCTGAGAATCTCGCCCTCATCCTTCGGGAAGAATACCATTGGATGACCCAGAAGGGCCAGCTGTCCGCCGGTCTTCTCATGGTGCTGCATCAGCTCAATGTTTTCGTCAACTGTATTAAGGAATGTAGTCATGGAAGTGAAGGCTCTTCCCTTGACCTCGTCGTTGACGATGCTGATAAAGCGCTTTCGCTCGTCCATCGTCATCGCGCTCACCTCGCCCGCGATGAGGATAGACATCATGCCGTTTTCAATGATATTGTTGACATCCCAACGAATGCCGTCCTCGTCGAGCTCAGAGAGATCCGGCGTAAAGGACGGAAAAATCGGCGCTTCCAAACCTTTAAAGTTCTCTTTGGCCCATTGCTTGGCTTCTGAACGAGTAAACTCGCGCGGCATAAACATCTTCCTTTCTGATTGAGCGTCTTTTAGCCGTGTCGCTCAAACTCGGCATGTTGATTCAATGGAAGCAGACAGCAGTCTGCTTCCATTGAATCTTTGCTTCTTATTACTTTCCGTACTTCGTCAATGCAGCGCCGTGGATGACCTTTGTCATGTAGGGTCTCGGTACGGCAACGTCCTCCGCGTCAGGGCTGGTCGAGCCCGCCATAGTCTGGAAAATGATCGAGTTGCCTGCTCCGGAACCGGCAACCATTACCAGTACGTTGTCGGGATCGCTGAAGGGCTCACGGTGCATGCCGGGCTTCACATCGGCGGAAGTGAAATTGTACATAGGCGTGCTTCTTCCCTCATTGAACTTATCCAAAGCCGCCTTGAGGTCCTCGCGCTCCTTCTCGGTCATGGAATCATAATCGATCACATTCGAGTCATACAGATACTGGATAAAGGAGCGCTTGCTATAGCCCTCGAGCGCAAGCTGCCGCGCAAAGGCCGGATGGAGTACCAGCATATGCCGGTAGTTTACCGCTTTTTCGGGCATGCCCCACATAGTCCGCCAGGAGAACATGTTCTTTACCATGTTCTTTCTCCACTCGTAGGTGTCGTCGTTTGTGACCTCGCTGGGGCCTCGCTGCATTCCGATCATCTCGCAGATCGTGATAACGCTTTCGTCCGGCGCGTACCCGTTCTGCTCCGCCCAGGATTCCCAGGGGCTGTCATCCTGATTTTCTACAATGATGTAGCTCGTGTAAGCCGCAGCCTGACCGTGACCGCCGGGAGAGGCGTAGATGGTCATGTCGCGCCAGCCGATGTTGATCATGCACATCAGCAGCGCTCTGCCGATCGTGCTGTTGATCCGATGACCGGGGGCCAGATAGCCAACCGTGTTGTTGAGGCCCAGTTCCTTGATGATGGGTCCGCTGATAAATACCAGCGGCAGGATCTCATTGACCATGTGGAACTGGTTGAAGTTTTCCGCTGTGAACGTCTCCACCATCGTGATGATGATCGGGAGCCACTCAGGTCTTGCACCGGCCATGACCGCGCTGATGGCGATCTTCTCCACGGTGGCAATGCCGCTCTTGGGATACATCAGACCGATGACCTTGTCCCTGGGATAGGTTGTGCCGGTCAGCATCCATTCCACTGCCTCTTTGGTCGGCGGGATCACGGGAAGGCCGTCGGAGAGGGCGTTCTCAGCGCAGTACTGGAAGAACTTTTCATACGCCTCCGTGTAGTTTTCGCCGGTGAAGGTCTTGTTGGAATAGTCATACTCCTTGATATAGGAACGTTTCTCCTCCTCGGTGAGGGGCGTGGTGAGCGCCTTCACGATGTCGTCAAAGGCGGCCTCCACAACGGGGCGCATCAGATCATAGTTCCGCTTGGCCATACAGAAGCCGGTAGCGGGGACGGTCACCAGGCGCGCCTCGGGCATGCCGTTCAGATCCTGCAGTGCCTTCTTCGAGCGCAGCAGCACCTCGGAGCAGATGGAGACGCCGGGCTTCCCGGCCCGCTCCATGTAGACGCCGCAGTCCTTCCGTCCCTGCGTGATGGCGTCCTTCACACCCTCAACCCAGCAGTCGCAGGAAGCCGCGATCTCATCGGCATTGATCACGGAGTTCGGCGCACCGAAGGATTTCCAGCGGATCGTTTTGATGGTGGGATACTTCTCCTTGAGAAGTTCATCGAGGATGTCGAAGAAGAGCTTCGATCCGAGCAGAGGCCTGCTCTCCTGCCCGCCGTAAAGCTCAAGCAGTGCGATGGTCTTGCCGTTCAAATCCGTCAGTCTGGGATTCGAAAGGCCTTCTCTTTCCGGATGCGCCAGGACGCCTCTGGGTTCCATGATCTCAATGGATACTTTTTCATTGTTCATATGGGCACCTTCTTTATTAAACTAAGTCTTGTGGAGCATTCAGATTCAAGCGGTAAAATACCACTGGTCATAACGGTTGATGCCATTGGTCTTCAGATAGATCACACCCGCAATGTCGGATTTGATGAGTCGAGTCGCCAGAACGTCGCAGATGCCGAACCAAACCGCGTCTTCGATGAAGCAGGGAATGATATCCCGCAGGATCTGCTGGCGGGCTTCGGGATCGGGGTTGGTAAACGCGCTATTACCAGTGTTATAGAAGAAGTCGTAGTCTTCCCATTCCTGGAATCTGGTGGGATAGAACATCATTGTACCGCAGACAAGGCTGAGCGCCAGACCCGCAGAGGAGGAGGACTCGCTGATGGCGATATCATAAGCGTCAGGCGTGTTGGCCATCGTCATGTAAGAGGCCGCGTCATAGTTCTTGATCGTAACGGTGACGCCGATTTCCTTCATGTTGGCCTGGAAAATTTCCGCGATGGCGATGAAGTTGGAACCGCCGTTCGTGATGACGATGATCTCCTTCCCGACAAGGCCTGCCTTCTCCGCATAGTCTTTGGCCTTATCCACATTTCTTCCCTCGGTATAGACTGGGTGCTGATTCGCCATCGATTCTTCAAAGCCGATGGAGTGCTCGGAAACAGGCCACCTGATGGGCTCTGCGTTGCCGAAGTACACGCGGTCGATGACGGCCTTCGTATTCAATGCGTAACAGCAGGCAAGACGGGCGTCGAGATTGCTCATAACGGACTGCTTGCTCAGGTTGAAGCCGAGGTTCGGAGCCTTCATGGTGTAATACTTTTCCGCCGTATAACCCGGGATCGTCTCCAGGAAGTCCGCATCCTGTGCGGGAACTTCAGTCACATAGTCGAGCTCGCCGTTCTGGAGCGCGTTCGTGATCTGAGAATCTTCGTTATAGACGTAGAAATTGAGGTTCTTGATCTTGGCGGGATCGCCCCAATAATCGTCGCGGGCTTCGAGGTAGAGATAGCTGCCGATCACGTATTCCTTCACCTTGTAGGGTCCGGTGCCGATGGGATTCGTGGTCATTTCAGTCTCGTCATAGGTCTCTTTGTCATAGATCAGCAGGTTGCCGATCGCATAGCACATCGTATAGCCGAAGGGGTTCAGAATGAATTCAATTGTGTAATCGTCAAGGATCTTGGACTGTTCGAGATCAAACTCCCTGAACTGGCCCTTGGTGGCGTCCTTGTAATACTGCATCGAGAAAATTACGTCCTCCGCAGTAAAATCGCTGCCGTTCGAGAATTTGATTCCCTTTCTGAGGTGCACGGTCCATGTGGTGGAGTTCAGGCCCTCTACGCTTTCCGCAAGAATCGGAATGAGTTCTTCGTCGGCCGTGTACTCCCAGAGCGGCTCGCAATACATACGGGCGGCGCCAAAAAGGCCGGAACCTGTCAAGCCGTGAGGAAGCAGCGTTCCCCTATCACCGATCGCCGCAATATTCAGGGTATCCTTGGCCGAAGCGGCTTTATCGCCGCCGGTGTTTGCCGGCGCCGAGGGCTGGTTGCTTCCGCCGGACGAGGGATTCGAGGGCGCAGAGGGATTCGAGGGCGCAGAGGGATTCGAGGGGCTCGTGCCATCGTTTTTGGTCGCGCTGTTTCCGCAGGCGGCCAGCGAGACGGCGATTACCAGACACAACATCATTGCGAGGATTCTTTTCAGTGTGGTTTTCATTTTTTTACCCATCCTTTCAATCGTTTTCCGCCCTCGCGGGCGATGGTCATAATGGAACTGCAGCTGCCGTTGGGAACACGTTTCGGGTTGGTTTCCTATGCTTATTCGGGCTGACTCAGTGATTGCTGCTATCAACTTATCGCATGACTACTTGCACAGATGACACGCGACAAAATGACCGGGGATTTTCTCCGTCAGTTCCTGCGGCTCATCGCACGCCTTGCTGTAGTACGGACAGCGCGCAGCAAAGCGGCATCCGGGCTTCGGATTGATCGGTGATGTGATCTCGCCCTGCATGATGATGCGCTCGGGCTGGTTGTGGATATCCGGGATTGGGATGGCGGAGAGCAGCGCCTGCGTGTAAGGGTGCATCGGTTCCCGGAAAAGCTCGTCTGCCGGCGCTTTTTCCACCATGGTGCCGAGATACATGACCATGATATCGTCGGAGATGTACTTGACGACGGAAAGATCGTGCGTGACAAACATATAGGACAGCTTCCGATCCTCCTGAAGATCCAGCAGCATATTGATGACCTGCGCCTGGATGGAAACGTCGAGGGCGGAAACCGGTTCGTCACAGACAATGAACCTGGGCTTCAGCGCCAGCGCGCGGGCAATGCCGATCCGCTGCCTTCTTCCGCCGTCGAGCTCGTGGGGATAAGAATTTTCAAATCTGGCGGCAAGACCGACCGTGTCCATAAGGTTAAGGACCTCTTTTCTGATCTCCGTCGACGACATTTTCCCCTGGACCAGAAGCGGCTCGGTGATTGCCTCGCTGACTGTCATTCTTGGGTTGAGAGAGGAATACGGATCCTGAAAAATGATCTGCATCTGCTCTCTGAGGCGGGTTAGCTCCTTGGCCGTCGGAGCGGAGATGTCCTTTCCGTCGAAAAAGATCTGGCCCGAGGTGGGGGACATCAGATGAATGATGGTTCGGCCCAGCGTCGTTTTGCCGCAGCCGGACTCTCCGACAACGCCGATGGTCTTTCCCTCTTCCAGGGTAAAGCTGATGTCGTCCACCGCGTGGAGGAGGCCCGCCGGCACTTTGAAATACTTTTTCAGGTTTTTGACTTCAAGCAGCGCCGACATTATGATTCACCTCCCGGATAGAAACACTTGACAAGATGACCGGGAGCGACTTCTACCGTATCCGGCGCACATTCGCTGCAGTGCGCCGTTGCTCTCGGGCACCTCTCTGCGAATCGGCACCCGTTCGGAAGTTTCGTCGGATCCGGCATCAGTCCCTTGATTGGTTTCAATCTGGGTTCCGTCGAATTCAGCTTGGGAAGAGAACCGAAGAGGCCGATTGTATAGGGATGCATTGCAAAGTCGAAAATATGCTCCGTCGTACCGTACTCGACGATCTCGCCCGCATAGACAACAGCCACACTCTGACAGCTGGTTGCAATGACACCCAGGTCATGTGTGATCATCATGACCGACGTGCCAAGTCGACTCTTCAGGTCCTGCATCATTTTCAGTACCTGCGCCTGGATTGTCACGTCAAGAGCGGTGGTCGGTTCGTCGGCCAGGAGCAGTTCGGGGCTGCACGCAAGTGCGATCGCAATCACGACCCGCTGCTTCATACCGCCTGAAAACTGATGGGGGAATTCATCCGCCCTGTTCATGGGGATCCCCACCAGCTCCAGCATCTCGCGGGCACGGATCTCCGCCGCGTGACGCCGCAGATTCGTGTGCAGCTTGATCGCTTCGGCGATCTGCCATCCCACGGTCTGGATCGGATTCAGCGCCGTCATCGGATCCTGGAAGATCATCGCGATCTTGTCACCGCGGATCTTCCGCATCTCCGCCTCGCTTTTTTTCATGATGTCTTCGCCGTGAAAAAGCACTTCTCCGCCGCAGATTACAGCGGGAGGCGTCTGAAGGATCCGCATGATTGAGCGGGCGATGGTTGTTTTTCCGGCGCCGGTCTCACCAACAAGGCCGATCGTTTCCCCTTGCTTGATCGAGAAACTGACATTGTTGACTGCGTGGATGACAGCGGCGTCCGTTCTGTATTCGACCGTCAGGTTTTTGATTTCCAGGATATTGTCATCCATACGATACTCGCCTCCCTCACATTTTCTGTCTCGGGTCAAGGGCGTCTCTGAGGCCGTCGCCCAGAAGGTTAAACGCCAACACGGTGATCATGACGCAGAGACCGGGGTACAGCGAAAGAAACAGGTGGTCCCGCAGGAAGCCTCTGGCATCGGATATCATGCCGCCCCATTCAGGAATGGGCGGCTGCACTCCGAGGCCGATAAAGCTGAGACCTGCACCGGCAAGGATCGTTGTACCGAGGCTCATAGTAATGGAAACGATCAGGGGAGAGATTGCGTTTGGTATCACATGCTTGCGAATCATGCGGGCATCCTTCACGTTGATCGATTTGGCCGCCTCGATGTACTCGTTTTCACACACCGTCAGGATCGACGCCCGCATGAGTCTTGCATAGCCGGGAACAGAGCTGATGGATATGGCGAGGATCGCATTTCTCAGACTCGGTCCCAGCACGGCAGCAAGCGTTACCGTCAGCAGAAACATTGGGATGCCCTGGAACACATCGAGAAGCCGCATGATCAGTGTGTCGGTCCAGCCGCCGTAATAGCCGGAGATGGAACCGATGATGATTCCCACTGTTGCGGCAAAGAACGTGGAGAAAATGCCGATTTCGAGTGACTGTCTCGAGCCGTACAGCAGACGGCTTAGGACATCCCGCCCGAGTCTGTCCGTTCCTAGCCAATGTTCTTTGGTAAACTGGGTAAAGGGTTCGGCATCATAATCCTGATAATCATACGGATACGGGGCAAGAACCGGTGCCAGCAGTGCGATCAGCAAGATCGCAATAATAACAAACAGGGAGATAACGGCGATTTTATTCTTTTTGAGCCTTCGCCATGTTTCTTTGATACGCGACTGCTTTTTTAACGGCTGATTGTTTTCCATAAAATCACATCCTCCCTACCTTGATCTCTTTGACCGGACAAACTGAGAACGAATACGGGGATCAATGAATGAGAAGAGCAGATCGATCAGCAGCATAACGATACTGAAAATCGCCGACATAAACAGCGTGCTGCCCTGGACGACGGGATAATCCCGTCCCGTGAGTCCTGAGATCGTATAGGAACCGAGTCCGGGAATGGAAAAGATAACCTCGGCGATCATGGCGCCGCCCAATGCCATACCAAAGATACCGCCGACGACCGTAATGATGGGAATAATGGCATTTTTTAACGCATGAACATATCGGATCTTGAATTCAGACTGCCCTTTTGATCTGGCAGTCGTAATATAGTCCTGCCGGATTACCTCCAGCATGTTGGAGCGCATCTGTCTCGTGATCGTCGCCGTAAAGCCGAAGGAAAGTGAGATCACCGGCAGAATCCACCCCTTCCAGGAGGAAACGCCGGAAAGCGGCAGGATCTTCAGATGCAGCCCGAAGAATCTTACCAGGAGCAAAGCAAAGAAGAACGCCGGCATTGAGACGAAAGCAAGAGAAAGCGTAACCGCCGCATTATCCCACAAGGTATACTGGTGTGTTGCAGCAAATATACCCAATGGGATTCCGACAAGTACGGCAAGCGTTACGCTGAAGCACGTCGTCATGAGCGTATACTTGAATCGCTGGAGGATTTCGGTAATGACAGGCCGGTTGTTATAAAATGATCTGCCGAAATCTCCGCGAACTGCATTGCCGATGAAACGAAAATACTTGACTATAAACGGGTCGTCCAGACCGTACTCGTCCCGGAAAGCCTGAAGCTCTTCCGGTGTTGCATCGCTTCCCAGTTTGATCTTAGCCGGATCACCCGGCGCTATCTCGATAAAGACCGCAACGATCAGGGTAATACCGAGCAAGATTGGTATCATCAATAGGATTCGCTTGAGAACATACCTGATCATTTTCCTTCACCCTTCCAAATAAAAATGAATCCGATACAGCCGAATCATGTCTCCGCCCGTAATGAACCCATCGCCGGACCGCCGGTTTGATTACGCCGGGAACTGTTTCGGCAAGCTCGGAACCGGTTCCGGTCCCGATTCTCCGCCGTCCCTGGGAACGTTGACCGGTATCGGATGCAATGCGGGCGTGATCGTCTGCATCGTCAAACGAACCGATCATCATCTCACGGGATCTGCTTGTCTTACGCTTTTTGTGGTCGTGCCAGACCTGTTCGGCAGCGCGGATCACCTCCGATCATGGATGAGGGTCGGGCGGACCCCCATTCCGTCTGATGATGCGGAAATCGGTATGGCGCCTGTTCCCGGTGCCTCAGGCGTCTCAGTCCGGATCAAAGTCCTGAAGCGTTTCA